>Ga0114920_10000429_pt1 | contig 18398 bp, 16 predicted proteins | sample ChitaG_FD_88683 | JGI IMG/M metagenome (GOLD analysis project Ga0114920, IMG submission 88683) | Deep subsurface microbial communities from South Pacific Ocean to uncover new lineages of life (NeLLi) - Chile_00310 metaG | ecosystem: Environmental > Aquatic > Marine > Oceanic > Sediment ... | reverse complement strand
TGTGTCGCCGATTGGGTCTGTCCGGGTGGCACGAGCGCCGGATTCCCTGAATACACACACACTCGAGGTCCTGAATACGGATATAAAAACCTGGCTGTTTTCTATTACGGATGCACGTTCAACTGCCTGTTCTGTCAGAATTGGCATTACAAAGAGAACCTGGGGGACAAGACGCCGAGTTCATCTCAGGAATTGGCTCAGGCGGTGGACAGGATGACATCCTGTATATGCTATTTCGGAGGAGATCCTTCTCCCCAGATCCTCCATTCCATCCACACATCCCGTCTGGCCACCGCCCGCAAGAACAAGAAGGTCTTGAGAGTCTGCTGGGAGACCAACGGGACCATGAACAGCCGGTATTTAGAAGAGATCCTGGAGATTGCTTTGGAAAGCGGCGGCTGCGTGAAGTTTGATTTGAAGACTTTTCATGAGAGCTTGAATGTGGCGCTGTGCGGGCAGAGCAATGATCAGACCAGGAGCAATTTTGAGCTGGCGGCCAAATGGATCCAGAAACGGAAAGACCCGCCTCTGGTTGTGGCCAGCACACTCCTTGTTCCGGGGTATATCGAGAGAGAGGAAGTTTTCCAGATCGCAAAATTCGTAGCGGATCTCGACCCGGACATTCCGTATGCGCTTCTCGGGTTCCACCCTCATTTTTATTTCCGGGACATGCCTGTCACCTCTCGCCGCCATGCCGAAGAGTGCAGGCAGGCGGCTGAAGAGGCCGGCCTGCGGAATGTCAGAATAGGGAACGTTCATCTTCTTGGGAAGGAGTATTGAGGATGCAGATCCGATTGAATAAGTTCCTCGCGCAGGCTGGTGTGGCCTCCCGGAGAGAAGTGGATAGACTGATCGCTGAAGGGAAGATCAAGGTCAACGGCCGGGTGGTCCAGACACTGGGCACCAAGATCGACGATCAGAAGGACAGGGTGGAAGTCGAGGGGAAACCGGTGAAGAGAGGAGAAGGGATGGCCTATTTGATGCTCAACAAGCCTCCCGGATATCTGGTCACACTCAAGGACCCCTTCAAGAGGCCCACGGTTAAAGAGTTGCTGCCTTCTCTGAAAGAAAGGGTGTTTCCTGTGGGACGGCTGGATTATGACAGTGAGGGCCTTCTGCTCTTTACGAATGACGGAGAACTGGCTCACCGTCTCGCTCATCCTCGCTATAAAATCCCGAAAAACTATCTGGTCGATGTGAAAGGAATGCCTGATCCCTCAAAAATTTCCCGGTTGGAAAAGGGAATTGTGCTCGATGGAAAAAAGACCGCCCCGGCGCGAATCGCCAAGCTTCGGGACAGTTCGAAAAAGACTCTTTTCCAGGTCGAGATCTACGAGGGAAGAAAGAGAGAGGTGAAAAGGATGTTTGAAGCCGTCGGCCACAGGGTCCTCCACCTCAAAAGAGTCGGGTTTGGAGGTATTCGCCTGGGAAAGCTCAGAACAGGGAAATGGCGGTTCCTGACTCAGAGAGAAGTGAGCAGTCTACAAAGAAAGGTTGGATTGGAGACCTGACTCTTTAGTTTTTTTCCTCTTTTGATTCTTTTTCCTTTTCGGTCGGTCCTGTGAACGTTTTCCAGCTCAATGCCAGTCTTTTCAATTCTTCATCCACTTGATAATTCACTGTGCCTTCTTCAAACTCACCGTCTGCTTTTCTTTTTCCGGCTTTGATGCCGGTGATGATTTCGATTCCCTCATCGATAGTTTTGACAGGATAGATATGGAATTTTCCCTGTTTTACGGCTTCAATCACATCATTCCTGAGCATGAGATTCTGGATGTTCTGATGAGGGATGATGACTCCCTGTGTCCCTGTCAGGCCTTTGGCCTTGCTGACATCGAAGAATCCTTCGATCTTTTCATTGGCGCCCCCGATGGGCTGGATCTCTCCCTTCTGGTTAAGCGATCCTGTGACAGCGATGTCCTGTCTTAAGGGAAGTTTCGACAGGCTGGAGAGGATGGCGTAGACTTCAGTCGATGATGCGCTGTCTCCCTCGACTCCAGAATAGGACTGTTCGAAGGCGATGCTGGCAGAAAGAGAGAATGGCTTCTTCTGGGCGTATTTCCCTCTTAAGTATCCGCCCAGGATCAGAACTCCCTTGTTGTGTGTGCGGCCGCTCATGTCCGCTTCTCTCTCGATGTTGATGACTCCAGCTCTTCCCACAGATGTCCGGGCTGTGATTCGCGTGGGCTTACCGAAAGCAAATTCTCCCATGTCGTAGACTGAGAGTCCGTTCACCTGCCCCTCGACTTTCCCTTTGGTGTCGATCATGATGGTTCCGTCTTCGATGTATTCCTGGATCTTGTCCTCTATCAGGCTGACCCGTTCGAAACGCTCTTCGATTGCTTGTTCAACATGCTCACGGCTGACCATTTTTTTGTTGGCTTTTTTTGCCCAATAGCTGGCCTCGCGGAGAACGTCCGCGATGATGTGGAAACGGGTTGAGATCTTTTTTTGCCTTCCGGAAAGACGTGTCCCGTATTCGACAACGGCCGCCATCCCGCTCTTATCGAAGGGTTTGAGATCGTCTTCTCTGGATATCTTGTTTATGAAAGCAATATATTCTTTGATGGTTTGATTGTCCTTCTTCATTTCCGAGTCGAACTCGGCCTTGACCTTGAATATTTTCTTGAAATCCTCGTCCAGGCGGTACAGGAGGTAATAGATATAAGCGTCCCCGATCAAAGCAACTTTGACATCGCATTCGATCGGCTCGGGCTTGAGCCTCGTCGTCGAGATCAGGAAGAGCGAGGCGTAATTCTGGATTTCTAATTTTTGGTTGCGCAAGGTTCTTTTGAGAGTCTGCCAGACTCCGGGTTCGATAAGCGCATCCAGGGCATTGATGACCAGATAGCCTCCGTTGGCCTTGAGAAAAGAGCCGGCTTTGATCTTGGTGAAATCCGTTTGGACAACGCCGAATCGAGAAGCGGCAAGATCGATCGACCCAAACAGGTTGATGTAGTTGGGATTCGTCTCTATGATGACCGGAGCCCCTTTCCGATCAGAATTGTTGATCAGCAGGTTCGCCCTGTATGGCAGGAACGGGTCGACGGCTTCTTTTTCACCCGGTTCCTTCTGCGGTTTGGCCTTAAAAAGGCCGATATTCTTGATGAGAGCTTGTTCGACGTCATCCAGATAACTTTCAATCTTGGGGAAAGAGAATTTAGCTCGTATTTCGTTAATCGCTCCGAGTATGATCGGTGTGATAGACTGGGCATCCCACTCTTTCAGGCTCTTCCGGGTTTGCTCCTCGATCTCTTTCATCTGCTCGAAGATTTCCTCGAGTTTTCCCGTCAGTTCTTCGTATTTTGTCTTCAGAGTTTCCAAGTTCTCCTTGTCAAATTTGCCTTCTCTGGCCATGGCTTCCAGCTGATTAAACGGAGTGGGCTTTCCCTTGAGCAGAGGAACCAGATCAGGCTTGACAAACATACCCATCTGGACCTGGATCACGGAAAATCCTTCTTTAGCCACCTCCTCTTCGAAATTTTTCAGTTTTTCTTTCTGCTTCCTCTGCTGGGTTTCAACGATCTCATCCTTATGTTCTGCGTAGTACTTGCTCTTGATCGTTTCTGGAATATTGGTCTTGAGCATGCCAATCAAATTTTCCATGGCTTCCTTGAAAAGCTTCCCTTTTCCAGCCGGAAGGGTAATCAACATCGGCTCATCGGCGTTCTTAAAGTTGAAAACGTAGAGAATATCATCAGGAATTTTATCCCCTTTTTCCAGCCTTTCCAGAAGCTGTTTGATGGTTGTGGTCCGGCCGGTTCCGACCATTCCTGTTACGAAAATGTTGTAACCGAAGCTCTTGATATCTAAACCGGTCTGGATGGCCTTGAGGGCCCTTTTCTGGCCGATGATTTCGTCGCAGGGTTTGCATTCATCGCTTGAGGAAACATGTATTTTTTCAGGATCGCAAGTCCATCTCAGAAGATCGGCGGGGAGTTCTTTGAAATTTGTGGCTGTTTTCATTCTATCCTCCAATGATTTTTGAGGTATGCTATTACAATGCAAAAAAAAATGATAGCGTAAAACTCACGCAAACACAACTTTTATAATGAAAGGGTAAGCATCCCTATTTCTGTGACAATTTCTTTGGAAGTCAGGCGATCTGGTTAGGAAGCCATCCGGAGGCGAGCGGGCCGAGGAATAAGTGGATTTTGCCTGACTGTTTCTTTATTACGGAAATAAAGATGCTTCCCCATACTTTGTTTAATCAAATTGTAGTGCAAAATTAGCTTTTATCTGTTAAAATATGTAAAATTTCAGAGAAAATAGTCGGTGAAATGAATTATTTCTGTGCGGGATAAGATGGCTGAGATCACGTGAGAAAGGAGAGAAATGGAATACGAAAACATACTCACTAAAAAAGAAGATGGCATCGGCTGGGTGACTGTTAACCGTCCGGATAAGCTCAATGCGCTGAATACGAGTACCATCAAGGAGCTGCACGGAGCGTTTCTCTCGTTTAAGGTGTGCAGTACCCAGGACAGCAAGGAAGGCACGAAGGCCTTTCTGGAGAAGAGGACGGCCAATTTTCAGGGCCGTTAAAGGGAGAAAAAAATGGAAACATATCAAGGAAAACTTCAAGCGAAAGGCTTAAAGATCAGCATCGTGACCAGTCGTTTTAACCAGTTCATATCGGAACGACTCCTGGAAGGAGCACTCGATGCTCTTCAAAAACTGGGAGCGGATGAGAAGGACATAACGGTTTATAAGGTGCCCGGGTCTTTTGAGATTCCGGTGGTTGTGAAGAAGCTGGTCAGCGCGAAAAAGGCGAATGGAGTCGTTTGCTTGGGTGCTCTGATCAGAGGAGATACGCCTCATTTCGATTTCTTGAGTGCTGAAGTCACCAAAGGATTAGCTCAGATTGCCATGGATGAGGGAGTGCCTGTTTCCTTTGGTATCCTGACTGTGGATACGATAGAGCAGGGCATTGAACGGGCGGGCACCAAGGCTGGCAACAAAGGTTGGGATGCGGTGTTTTCTGTCGTGGAGACACTGAACTTGCTGAAAGAGGCGGGATTAAAATAGAGTGGATGCTTCTTCATGGGCCAGAGAAGGAAAGCCAGGGAAGAGACCTTACGAATTCTTTACCGTTTAGAATTTGATAACAGACCGGTCGAAGAGACGCTGGATCAGTACTGGAAGAACAAGAAATCGATCCCATCAACCCGAGAATACAGTACCTGGCTGGTCAATGGGATCATTTCCCATCAGAAGAAGATCGATACCATCATCCAAGACGCTTCAGAACACTGGCGACTGTCCCGAATGGCTCTGATCGACCGGAACATTTTAAGAATGGCGGTTTTTGAGCTTCTGCACGAGAAGAATGTGGCCGCAGCCGTCATCATCAACGAAGCGATCGAGATCGCCAAGAGATACAGCGGAACTGAAGCCGCGGCATTCGTCAACGGGATTTTGGATGCTATTCGCAAAAAATTAAAAAGGCTCAAACGACTTTGAAGGAAGAGAACGATGGTTGAGAAGAAGAGCTCCAAAGGGAAAGAGACCTTGAATGATGCCGAGGAACTGAAAGTGACCGATCAGGAGATCGTTCGAAAAGACAAGATGAAGAAGCTTGCCCAGGAAAACATTGAGCTTTTTCCGCACAAGGTGGAGTCCACTCATTCCGTGCATGAAATCGTAGAAGGATTCTCCTCCCTGACGAAAGAAGAGCTCGAGAAGAAAAAAAAGAAAGTCGCAGTCCCCGGGAGAATCACATCGATCCGGAAGATGGGGCGGGCCACTTTTTTCCACATCATTGACAGCCGTTCCCGGCTTCAGGTCTATTTGCGAGAAGACAAAGCAGGAGAGAAAAATTATAAGCTTTTTTCCCTGATCGATATCGGAGATATCGTTTCGGTGCAAGGAGTCTTGTTCAGGACCAGGACCGGGGAGTTGAGCGTCTTGGCCGATTCCTTCGTGTTTTTGGCGAAATGTCTTCATCCCCTCCCGGAAAAATGGCATGGACTGCAGGATGTGGAGATTCGTTATCGCAAGAGGTACCTGGACTTGATTATGAATCCGGACCAAAGGGAGGTATTCAGGCTCAGGAGCGCGATGATCGCCTTCATGAGAAAGTATTTCGATGAAAAGGATTACATCGAGGTGGAAACGCCCATGACGCAGTCGATTCCGGGTGGAGCGCTGGCCAAACCGTTCAAAACATTCCACAATGCGTTGAGCATGGACCTCTACTTGAGGATAGCGCCAGAGCTGTATCTGAAAAGGCTGATCGTCGGAGGCTTTGAGAAAGTCTACGAGATTAACCGGAGCTTCAGGAATGAAGGGATCTCTTCAGAACACAATCCGGAATTCACAATGCTGGAGTTTTACGAGGCGTACAGCGATTACAATGATATGATGGAACTGACAGAGGAACTGATTCACGAGATGAGCCTGGCACTCCTTGGAAAAGAGGAGATTACTTTCGGGGAACACACGATCTCGCTGAAGAGGCCCTGGAAGAGAGTGAAGTTCAGGGACGCGTTGGTCACTCACAGCGGTCTGTCTCCCAGCCGTTTCGATAATAAATCTGAGGTTATAAAATTTGCCTCGGATCTTACTCCGGGAAAAAACCCGCCTTCCTACGGAAAAGCATTAGATATCATTTTTGATAAACACGTCAAACAGAATCTTATGCAGCCCACTTTTGTGCTGAATCCGCCGAAAGAAGTCTCTCCGCTCGCCAAAGAGGCGAAAGATAACCCGGATGAGGCAGAGCGTTTCGAGCTGGTCATGGGAGGGATGGAGATCGCTAATGCCTTCAGCGAATTGTCTGACCCCGAAGAGCAGAGAAAAAGGTTTGAACAGCAGGAGAAGGCGAGGAAGGGAGGAGATGAGGATGCCCACTGGATCGACAGGGATTATATCCATGCCCTGGAATACGGGCTTCCTCCCACTGGAGGTGAAGGGATCGGGATCGACCGGTTGGTGATGATCTTCGCCAACAGAAAATCCATCAGGGAAGTGATCCTGTTTCCTCTTCTTCGCACGAAAGAATAATCCCTAATCCGGTCCGCATTGGAGAGAAGGAGTGATGAGTCGTGAATTATGAGCTTTTCGTTGCCAAGCGCTACCTGACGGCCAAAAGGAAGCAGGCGTTCATATCTGTCATTACGTTTATCTCCATCCTGGGCATCACCATCGGAGTGATGGCTCTGGTCATTGCCATTGCTTTGATCACCGGTTTTCAGGGAGACGTCCAGGATAAGATCCTCGAGTCCACCTCCCATATCATGGTTCCCGCTCTTTCCAGGGACGCGCTGAAGGATTATCCACAACTGATATCCAAGATTGAGGACATCGATGGTGTCATCTCGGCGACTCCTGTGGCTCATGATAATGCGTTCTTAATAGGTCCTTCTCAGAGAAGAGGCGTCATGCTCAAAGGAATTGATTTTGACTTGGAAAGTCAACACTCGTCCTGGCTCCAGGAATTGGAGAGCGGAAAGATTCCTGAGTCCGGCTCGAGGAGAGAAGGCATCCTTCTCGGCCGTGAGATGGCCATTGGACTTGGGGTGGGAGTCGGAGATACCATCGAAGTTTGGGCATCATCATCCATAAGCTTATCCCCGTTGGGTCTGATGCCAAGGCCGAAAAGATTTGTGGTCACCGGCATTTTCAACACGGGACTGTATGAGTTTGATTCGTCCATGGCCTTGATCAAGCTGGAAACAGCCCAAAAATTATTCAATCTCGGCGATGATATAAGCCACATTCAAATCAGGATTGAGGACGTTTTTCGTGCTCCGAAGATTGCAGAGAAGATCCAGGAGATCATCCCTCCTCTGGCTTACACCATGACCTGGATGGAGCTGAACGAGTCTCTTTTTTCCGCGTTGAAACTCGAGAAAAACATCATGTTTTTGACGATCACTCTCATCGTGTTCGTTGCGGCCTTGAACATCATCGCCACTTTGATCCTGATGGTCATGGAAAAAACGAGAGACATCGGGATTCTTATGGCCATGGGGGCTGCATCTCGGAACATCAGGAAGATATTTTTCCTACAGGGCGCGATGATCGGAGTGATAGGGACTGCTGCTGGAGTGGCCCTGGGTTTGATATGGTGCTGGCTTGCGAATGTGTTCAAACTCATCAAGATCCCCGTGGACATCTACCAGATCTCATTCGTGCCGTTTCACATCAAATTATTGGATCTCATGCTGATCGTGGGGATCACTCTTCTGATCAGCTTACTCTCGACACTCTTTCCCTCGTATCGTGCGGCAAAGGTCGACCCTGTCACGGCGTTAAAATATGAATAAAGTGATTCAAGCTTTAAACCTGGGTAAAGAATACCCCTTGCCCGAGGGAGTGCTGCGTGTTTTTGAAGGCATCAGCTTTGATCTGCTGGAGGGAGACCTTGTGGCCATCATGGGGATGTCGGGAGTGGGGAAGACAACATTCCTGAATTTGTTGGGAGCTCTGGACAAGCCTTCTGAGGGAGAAATCCTTCTTGATGGAGAAGATCTTCTTATGAAGAACGAGAGAGAGCTGGCTGAGGTCAGGAACAGGAAGATCGGGTTTGTCTTTCAGTTCTACCACCTGCTGCCAGAGTTTACGACTTTAGAGAATATCAGCTTTCCTCTTTTGATAAGAGGGATGGAAAAAATAGAAGCCCAGGAGAAAGCTCAGAGATTACTCCGGGAAGTTTTTTTGGAAGAAAAGGCCCAGGTCAGACCGTCCCAGCTATCCGGCGGAGAGCAGCAGCGGGTGGCCATAGCCAGGGCCCTGGTGAATCAGCCAAAACTCCTTTTGGCCGATGAACCCACAGGAAACGTGGATTGGAAGACCGGGCAGGCCATCCTTGAGCTTATCCGGGAACTCCATTCCAAGAGAGGGCTCTCTTCTGTTATCGTCACGCATAACGAAAAGGTTGCCCGGTTCTGTCACAAAGTCTATCTGATGGAAAGCGGCCGCTTGAAACTTTTGCCCACCCCTTAGAGTTATAAAGATTGTGAGATGATTTGAGGGATGGAGGACTGCTCTATCTCCAAGGGTAACGCCCGTGCTTCACGGGTATCTCTATCTCTTCATCTCATTGAAAAAAAAGGACTAATATGTTATAAGGAGAGAGTCATGAAAAAAGTCGTTCTGCTCCTGTTATTCACCTGTATACCCTTTCTTCTGTTCGGGCAGGAGATGGTTGAGAAGATCGAGATTGTCGGGAATGAACACGTCACGCGTGACACAGTGTTGTATTACCTGTCGTCAAAGGAAGGGAATCCCTTTTCCGAGGAAATGTTGAGGAAGGATTTAAGGGTTTTGTGGGCAACAGGATTCTTTTCCAACATAAAAATGGAAAAAGAGGATGGCGCCAGAGGGAAGATCATCAGGATCATCGTGGAAGAAAACCCGATCATCAAAAATATCACCTACAAAACAGGAAGGAAGGTCGATGAGAGCGACATTGTGGGGAGATTGAAAGAAGAGAATGAATACGTCCTCCCGTATTCCTATTATAATCCTTACAAGATCCAGAAAGTCAAAAAAGTCATCCAGGATTTGCTGTTTGAGAAAGGCCTGACTTCTGCAGTCATTGAGGTCAAGACCCTTGAAAAGGGGAAGAACGAATTTGAAGTGATATTCGATATCAACGAAGGCCCCAGGGTCAAGGTCGGAGCCGTTAAGTTCGAAGGGGATCCCAAGGTGCTTCAGAGTGTTCTCAGATCGGCGATGAAGGAAAACAAGAAGCATGGCCTGATCTCCTGGATAAGAGGGAAGGACGTCTATAAAGAAAACAAGCTGGATGAAGATTTAGATGCGATCAGGGAGAAATTCAAGGAATTCGGTTATATGGAAGCCACTGTCGGCGAACCACGGATCGAAGAAATGACAAGAACATCCTTGTTTCTCAAGAAAAAGAAAATGGTGAGAATCGTTATCCCGGTCGATGCCGGTTATCTCTACAGAGTGGGCGAAGTGAAGGTTGAAGGAAATGAAGTCGTTGCCACTAAATTTTTACGTGATCTCATCAAATTTAAAGAAGGCAAGGTCTACAGCACCAAACAACGAGAAGAGAGCGTAAAAGAGATTCAAGAAATGTACATGGACGGCGGATACCTTTACGCACAGGTTTTTCCGGTTGAAAATCTGGATCCCAAGAGAAAACGGGTTTCGGTAACGTTCAACATCTTTGAGAATGATGTGGTCTTTTTGAACAGGCTCGAATTCAAGGGCAACACGTACACCAAGGACAAAGTGCTGAGACGGGAAATGATCCTCCGAGAGGGAGATACATTCAGCCTGGCCCTATTCAAAAACAGTATCTTGAGGCTCCAGCAGATCGGACTTGTCGGGCTGGAGGGGGAACCGGATTTGAAACCTCATCCAGAAAACCCATCTTTAATGAATGTGACCTTGAGAGTGCAGGAGCTTCAAAGGAACAATATCCAGTTTACGGCCGGTTACAGTGGGTATGACGGAGCATTCATCGGTTTGAGCTACTCGACAGTTAACTTTCTGGGCGCCGGCGAGAATTTGAGTCTCATGATCCAGCACGGGAGGAGAATCAGGAACTACATGTTTGGGTTTACTGAGCCGTATTTTCTCGACTTACCCATAAATCTCGGATTCAACGTTTTTAACCGCCAGACGATTTATCCTGGTCTATTCGATCAGAAAGACAGAGGAATCAGTTTCTTATTCGGGGCCAGGATTAAAGGATACATGAGAACAAACTTGAATTATTCTTATCAGTTTGTGGAAATCCAAGTCCCGGATCTCGTGGATGACGAGGGGGCGCCGGTTCCTTATTACAACCCGTATGCCGCATGGGGAAACCAAAGCTATCATATGAGCAGCATCACACCCACACTGTATCGCTCAACCGTGAACAGTCCGATAACGCCGACTCGTGGATCACTCTTTCTGGTCGGCTGTAAATTCGCGGGAGGTATTCTCGGCGGCGATATCAACATGATCAAGCCCCGCCTTGAATTGACTCATTATCAGCCTGTGATACTCAACCATGTCATTGGAGTCCATCTGGATTATCAGTATATCCAGACCTACGCAGGTTCGGATATTCCTATCTGGGAAAGATTCTATCTCGGGGGAGAGAGGTCTTTCAGAGGATATAATATTTACACGATCGGGCCAAGGGATGAGAATGGAAGAAATATCGGAGGAGAAAAAGCTCTCATCTTTAACGCTGAGTACATCATTCCCTTCGGACAACAGGGGCCAGTGTACGCGATCCTGTTTTATGATATGGGGAATGCGTTATTGCAGCACGAGAAATTCAGTTTGAACAATATGTACATTTCGACAGGACTGGAGATGAGGATTTTTGTCCCCGCCTTACGAGTTCCCTTTCGGCTCATTTTTGCTTATAATAATCGTCCGATACTCACGGATGAGTCCAATTTTGCTGTCCGTTTTGCGATTGGAACCACATTTTAAGGCTATAGGATACATTTTACGAATCAAATTAAGGAGGCCAAAGATGAAAAGAGGCACAGGTCAAATTCTTATGCTCGCTCTTTTTGTTGCCGCCATAGTTTCTCAAGGATTGGCCCAGGAGAACATCCGGATCGGTGTTGTGAACTCCTTGGTGGTGCTGGAAAGATCTACTGAGGGAAAAAGAATAGTGGCGCAGCTGGAGGAAAAAAACAGAGGCAATCAACAGAGGATCGCCAAGATGGATGATGACATCCGCCAGTTGGAGACAAAGCTCAATACCCAGAGGCTCACCCTGACTGATGAGGCGCTGATGAATCTGTCTTCTGACATCGAGAGAAAGAGGACCGATCGGAAACGCTATGCCGAAGATTCCTTCAGGGAATTTCAGGAACTGAGGAACAGGCTCTTCACCAAACTTCAGGCTGAAGTGAAGCCGATCATCGATCAATTGGGCAAAGAAATGGGCCTGGAGATCGTTTTCGACTTAAACAACAGCGGAACTATTTACTTCGATTCGAAAATCGAACTCACTGAGGAAGTCATAAAAAGATACGATGCCTCAAAAGCCCCAACAAAAAAATAGCGGGTTGCTCGATATCGAGAAAATCCTCAAGATCCTTCCCCATCGCTACCCTTTTTTAATGATCGATCGAGTCGTAGAGATGGAAAAGGGGAAGTCTATTGTTGCCATCAAGAATGTGACCTATAACGAGCATTTTTTTCAGGGACATTTTCCTCAGCAAAAAGTTATGCCCGGAGTTTTGCTTATCGAAGCACTGGCCCAGGCAGGGGCTATCCTTATCTCTCATTCCATTCATGAGCCCGAGAAAGTGCTTATCTTCATGAGCAAGATTGATAATGTGAAATTCAGAAAGCCGGTTGTTCCCGGAGACCAATTGAGGCTGGAGGCAGAAATTCTGAAACTCAAAAGCAAGTTCAGCAAGATGAAGGGCAAAGTGTATGTGGACGAAGAATTGGTTGCAGAAGGCGAGGTGATGGCCTCTTTTATGAATCTTGAGGAACTGAATGAGCAAAAATGAGGTCTTCATCCATACCTCTGCCACAGTCCATCCCAAGGCTCGGTTGGATGCGGGCGTCTGGATAGGCCCTTATTCTTTTATCGGGGAAAAAGTCACAATTCACAGGAATACGAGAATCGATGCCCATGTCTGCGTGGATGGTTTGACTGAGGTCGGAGAAGCCTGCCGGTTTTCCCCATTTTCTTCCATAGGAACCGAACCCCAGGATGTCGGTTATAAAGAAGAGGAAACCCTGGTCAAGATAGGGGACAGGAACGTTATCAGAGAGTTTGTCACTATCAACAGGGGAACGGTTAAAGGTGGAGGTCAGACAGTCATCGGGAACGACAACTATTTTATGGCCTATTCACATGTGGGCCATGACTGTTTTTTGGGGAATGAGACAATATTTATTAACGCCGCCACATTGGCCGGCCATGTCACAATAGAAGACTTTGTCACAGTCGGCGCGCTCAGTGGGATTCATCAGTTCTGCCGGGTGGGCAAACATGCCTTTATCGGCGGTTTCACCGTCATCACCCAGGATGTCCTTCCTTTTTGCAGTGTGGCTGGAGTCCGTCCCTCTCACATTTATGGCTTGAATTCCATCGGACTGCGGCGAAAAGGATTTTCCAGGGAAAGGCTCAATACATTAAAGGAGATTTTTAAGATATTTTTTTATTCAGAATTGAACACTGCCCAGGCGTTAAAAAAAATTGAAAGGGAGGTCCTCCCGGGCGAGGACCGTGATGAGATCATCAATTTCGTCCGAAATTCTCAAAGGGGAATCGTAAAGAAGACATCTGAAAAATGGGAAACCCAATCGGAATAGTCGCTGGTTCTGGAGAATTCCCGTTCTTGATCGTAGAAGAAGTCCAGAAGCAGGGATTGTCCCCTGTGATCGCGGGGATAATCGGTGAAGCGGGAATCTCACTCAAGGATAAGACGGATGTGTTCGAGTGGATTGAGGTCGGGAATATTCTGAGTTTGATCTCTTTTTTCAAGAAAAACGACGTCAAGGAAGCCGTGTTTGCCGGAAAAGTGAATCCGGGAGTGGTCTACAGGAAAGAAAAACTTGACGAGGCTTCAAAAAAAATAGTGACCTGGGCACAAAAACGAGTTCCCAGCGCCCTGATTCAGACGATCATTGAATACATGAAGGATGAGGGCATCCAGATTGTGGACCCGCGTCAGTTCATCGCCCATTTTTTTTGTGAAGTGGGTATCATGACAGAAACAAAGCCTTCGCCTGATGTGGAAGAAGACATCGCGTTCGGCTGGAAAATCGCGAGAAGCATTGCTGACCTGGATATCGGCCAGACTGTTGTGGTCAAAGATAGGTCTGTCGCTGCCGTGGAAGGAATTGAGGGTACGAATGAGGCGATCAGAAGAGGTGGCCAGCTGGCAGGAGAAGGCACGGTGGTGGTCAAGGTCTGCCGGACTTTTCAGGATCCCCGGGTGGATTTGCCCGCCGTAGGCCTGAAAACCATCCGGAGCCTGGTCGATGCTCAGAGCACGGCGTTGTGTTTCGAAGCTCAGAGCATGCCTTTTTTTCAGAAGAAGGAAGCCACCACGTTGGCTGACGCTCACAGGATTGCCATAGTAGCCCGGAAATTGTAATAATATGGAAAAAGAACCGTATCCATGCCTTATTTGGAGAAAGCGAAATGGATAAAGTGAGAGTGGGGATAATCGGAGTCGGGTATCTGGGGATGCAGCATGCCAGAATCCTGTCCTATTTAGAGGAAGCTGAGCTGAAGGGAGTTGTGGATATTGATTTTAAAAAGGCAGTGGAGATAGGAAATCGTCATGGTGTGCAGTACTATGAAGACTATGAAAACATGCTGGATGAGATCGATGCTGTAATTGTGGCCACTCCCACATCCGAACATTTCTCGATTTCGATGCGGTTGCTCAATGAGGGAAAGTCTGTGCTGGTCGAGAAGCCCATAACCGAGACTGTGGAGCAGGCAGAACAGCTTGTCGCGAAGGCGAATAAGAGTGGATTGATTCTTCAGGCCGGCCATCTGGAGAGATTCAATCCAGCTGTGGAGGCTATAGAGGATTTGATTTCTGAACCGAGATTCATTGAAGTCCAGAGACTGGGCTCATTCTCGGCCCGCTCACTGGATATCGATGTTGTCCTTGACTTGATGATCCATGACTTGGATATCATCCTGGCACTGATCAAGGACGACGTGAAAGTCATCCGTTCGTCAGGAATCCACGTGCTTTCAGAAAAGATCGATATCGCCAATGCCCGGTTAGAGTTTAAAAAAGGATGTGTGGCCACTCTCACGGCCAGCCGTGTGCATCAGGGTAAAGTCAGGAAGCTTCGCATATTCGAGAAAACGGCATGCTATTCTGTTGACTATATCAATCAGGAGGTCAAGGTCTTTCCTCTCGACGGGAAACAAACGGATATCAAAAGCATAAAAATAGAAAAAGAAGAGCCCTTAAAGAAAGAACTCAAGAATTTTTTCAAATGCATCAGGGAGGGGAAAACATCTAAAGTCAGCGGCGATGAAGCCCTCCGGGCGCTCAAGCTAGCCTACAAGGTGCTGCGTGAAGCAGAGGCCTGATCCCATCTATTTTCATTGACAATTTCTTGCTACTACTATAAAATTAATATGAAATAAAGAAACCAATGAAACTACTATATATAGTATGATTATTGTAAAGAGGTTGAACATATTGAATTTTTTCTTGACATTCTGATCCCTTTCCCCTTATAATCCCCTCAAAGGAAGCGTCAGCGAATGAAAACCATCTCCGTAAAAGCCGCCAAGTATATCTTGATAGTCTGTCTCTCTTTAGTGATCTTTGGCTGGGCGTCTGTTGAGTTCGGGGAGGATGAGACTTTTTTTCATGGATATCAGATCGAAAAGCCGATAATCAAGATAGGGCTGGGTGTCAATCTGAGCCTTATCCAGATCCAGTCCTCTTCCGGGATGAAAATTTACGAGGTGAATCCGAACTACAGGCTTGTCGCCGAGGACGTTGCCGATGCTCAAATTAAGGGAAGCCGGGAGAAGTTGACCGAAAAATTTCTCATCCAAGTTGCCCATACAAGAGACAGGGAAGACGCGGAGATGTTGGCGCAAGAATTGAGGACAAAGGTTGACGGCAAGGTTTCCGTGACTGAGAATGTCGAAGGTGAGAGTTCAGGAATTTTCCAGGTAAAAGTCGGGGATTTTTTAACGCGAGGCGATGCTTTAAACTTCGTCAAGAAACTGAACCAGATGGGATTTAAGGAGACTTGGATTCTTCAAGAAGATGTCACAGAGGAGGAGTCCAGGCCTCTATGGATCCTCGTCAATGACGAGTTGAAGAGTTTAAGCGATGACACTGTTCTGTACTTCATCCCCAGTCAACCTCAGAGTTATCTTTCCTATAAAGGAAGAGATTACCGGGGAATCTTTGTTCTCAGAGCCACTCACAAGGGTATAGTTTTGATCAATATCTTGAACCTCGAGGATTATTTAAAAAGCGTGGTCCCGAGTGAGCTTTCTCCCCACACATACAACGAGCTCGAAGCCCATAAGGCTCAAGCCGTTGCGGCAAGGACCTACGCTATCCGGAATTCAGGGAAATACAAGGACCTGGGTTTTAATCTCGATGATTCACCGAGATCGCAGTATTACAAAGGAATGCGGGCTGAACATCCATTGAGCAGCGAGGCTGTGGAGTTAACCCGAGGAGAGGTGGCACGCTACAAAGGGCGGTTGATCGATGCCCTTTACACCAGCACGTGCGGAGGAATGACTGAAAACGTGGAAAACGTCTTTGTTGAAGGTCCCACGCTTCCGTATCTGAGAAGCCAGGAATGTGTGTATGAAAACCAGGATGAATGGCTGCTGAAGAGCGGGAACGCGATCCAACCGGTTTTTATGAATGGGAAGAATATCAGTTCAGAGGTGGCCTACCTGGTCAGCCTCGGAGTGATCAGCGGAGAAGAGGACCCTCGTTTTTTCGAACAGACAGCGACTTTTGACGATGCGGTGAGCTGGATCAAGAATGCTGTATCTGTGATGGGGAAGAAAAACGACGAATTCCATCCGGATCCGTTTCCCCTGAATTTTCTGGCTCTGGCACGACTGATCGCCGATGGTTTCGGTTGGCGCAGCAGAGTGGAGAATTTGATGACGGAGAGTGAGGCAGACTTCATCATGAGAGACATTGAAGGATTGAGCGGCGAAGAGAGGGATGTCCTGGCCTATCTTGTTCAATCTGGAATACTTCCTCTTGCCAAGGATTTGACTGATCCTGAAAGAGTCCTGACGCGTGCAGAGTTGGCCTTTTTCCTATCTAAAGTGATGAACAGCTATCCGGATTTCGGGACAGAAGGAATATTCAAAGGACTCCAGGGCGATACGATTGAGCTGCGGCTGGAGAAGAAAACACAACAGTTTGTCCTTTCGCCCGATTTTTTTCTGTTTAAAAATAACGGAGGGGACTCCGTTTTGACCTCGCGTGCGTACCTCCTGGGAGGGGAAAAATTGAGGTTCTTCGAGAAGGATGGGAAGATCTGGCAGGTGGAGATTCGTCATCCTGCTCATACCAATATCCTCGACCGGAGTTCCATTTTCCACCGTTGGCAAAAAAGAATAACACGGAATGCCTTGGAGAGAAGGGTCAATCGATTCTATCCTGTTGGAGAACTTGTGGATGTGGTTCCGCAGAAGAGAGGGGCATCCAAGCGGGCCGTGGAAGTCTCGATAATCGGAAAAGATACACAGGTCGTAGTCAGAGGCTTGAGGATTCGCAGAGTCTTGGGCCTGAATGAAACGCTTTTTGTTATAGACAGGGAATATGATGAAGATGGAAACATCACTCATTTTACGTTTTTCGGAAAGGGGCTGGGACATGGTGTGGGACTGTGCCAGGTGGGCGCTTTCGGGATGGCTTTGGCGGGTGCGGATTACAAGCAGATATTGAAAAAGTATTACCATGGTATTAAAATTACCAAATCGTATTAACGTGAATAATTCAGGGTAACGTGGAATGAGGAGTTGAAGAGTGAAAAAAGAAAATTTAAAAGATGACTTGATCAAAATTGTCAAGGAAAAGTCATTATTGACCAATGTCCAGAGAGTCCTGACTTCCGGGAGGACGAGTAATTACTACATCGATGCCAAAATGACGACTCTTGATCCCAAAGGAGCCGCTCTGACTGCCCGGTTGATCCTGGATGTGCTCAAATCCTATGATATCGACGCCATCGGAGGCTACACCCTGGGAGCCGACCCTATCGTGAGCGTGGTTGCGGCCTTTAGCTCTGAGACCGAGCGGCCTCTGCCTGCCTTCATCGTCCGCAAGGAGCCGAAGAAGCATGGAGAGCGAAAGATGATCGAAGGGCCTTTCCAGAAAGGCTGGAAAGTGGCTGTAGTGGATGATGTCGTGACCTCTGGCGGTTCGACACTCAAAGCCTGTCAGGCTGTGGAGGAAGAGGGAGGAGAAGTCGTTCTCACCCTGACGCTGGTTGACCGGCTTGAGGGAGGAAGGGAAAACCTGGAAAAGAAAGGCTACACGTTCATTTCCCTCCTAACTCGGGATGACCTCCTGGGAGAGGATTGAGAGCATACCTCGATCTGAGCTTGAGGGATTCGAAAACCCAAATATCTAAATAAGTGTGTCAGGTCTCATTTTTTCTTGAATCATTTGCTTTTTGGCATTTTTTTACATAAAATTTCTTAACTTTATGTAAAAAATTTTGATCATGACAGAAACAAGAAAAGAGATCAGGATGGGGATGGTCCTCATCCCTGTTGTTTTTCTGATCATCGCTCTGTCGGTGACGGTCGGCGTATTCAAGCTGACTCCGCATATCCCCCTGATCGCTGCCGCGGCCGTAGCCGCGTGTGTGGCCGTTTTCCATAAGCATCCCTGGAAAGAGGTTCAGGACGGGATGGTTCATGGGATCACGCTGGCCATGAGCGCTATTCTGATCCTGATGGTCGTCGGTACGAT
>Ga0114920_10000428_pt1 | contig 18450 bp, 14 predicted proteins | sample ChitaG_FD_88683 | JGI IMG/M metagenome (GOLD analysis project Ga0114920, IMG submission 88683) | Deep subsurface microbial communities from South Pacific Ocean to uncover new lineages of life (NeLLi) - Chile_00310 metaG | ecosystem: Environmental > Aquatic > Marine > Oceanic > Sediment ... | reverse complement strand
TTCTGGGAAAGTCCGGAAGGAAATTGATAGGATAGTCGCTCGCTATCCGCAGAAGGAAGCCGCCATTCTTCCGCTCCTCCATATCACGCAGCAGGAGTTCGGTTTTATCTCTCCGGAGTCAGAAAAACTGGTAGCTGGCATCCTGGGAATCAAGCCCATCCAGGTGAGAGAGGTTGTGACCTTTTACACGATGTTGAACAGAGAGCCCATTGGGAAATACCATATTCAGGTCTGTTCCAACCTGAGCTGTTCGATTCTCGGAGCGGAAAAATTGACTGACTATTTAAAAGAAAAACTGAGCATAGAGCCCGGGCAGACATCTGAAGACAAAAAATTCACGCTTTCACTGGTCGAATGTCTTGGCGCGTGTGAGCAGGCTCCCTGCATGATGATTAACTTTGATTATCACGGAAATTTGGATAAGAAAAAAATCGATAAAATTTTGGATGGTTTGGAATAGAGATGGCTGAGAAAGTCCTGACCCAACATTTCGGCTTGAAAAGTGTCTATCAAATAGACGAATACATAAAGCAGGGGGGATACGAAGCTGTCAAGAAGGCCCTGAAACTCAAACCAGAAGAAATCCTGGAAGAGATGAAAAAGGCGAATTTACGGGGTCGAGGCGGCGCGGGCTTTCCGGCTGGCGTCAAGTGGGGATTTGTTCCAAAAGTGGACAAGCCGAAGTATTTGTGTGTCAACGCCGATGAGGGAGAGCCCGGGACTTTCAAAGACCGTTACATCATGAGTCATAATCCCCACATGCTTCTCGAGGGAATCATCATCACTTCCTACTGCGTCGGCATCCACTCTGCATACATCTACATCCGCGGGGAATACGAAGCCGTGGCTCTGAGGCTCGAGGAAGCCATATCCGAAGCATACGATAAAGGATATCTGGGCAAGAACATCTTGAACAGTGGATTTGATCTGGATGTGTCCGTCCACCGCGGTGCTGGAGCCTACATCTGTGGTGAGGAGACAGCGCTCCTGGAATCACTCGAAGGGAAACGAGGAAATCCACGACTCAAGCCTCCATTCCCAGCCTCTGTCGGGCTTTTCCAGTGCCCCACAGTCATAAAAAATGTTGAGACCCTCTCGAACATTCCCCAGATTATCCTGAACGGAGCAGATTGGTTTACCGGAAAAGGGCTGCCCAAGGATGGCGGCACGAGAATTTTCGGGGTTAGCGGCATGGTTGAGAAGCCCGGGATTTATGAGCTTCCTATCGGAACAAACCTGAAAGATATCATCAACAAACATGCCGGCGGCATGAAACAAGGCAAGAAACTGAAAGCCGTTATCCCAGGAGGAATGTCTGCTCCTGTCTTAAAAGCGGACGAAATAGACATCCCGATGGATTTTGATTCCCTGGTGAATGCCGAATCCATGCTGGGTTCAGCCGCCATCATTGTTATTGACACCGGAACATCCATGCTGGATGTTTTAAAGGCTGTCACTAAATTCTATTCTCATGAATCCTGCGGCCTGTGCACGCCATGCAGGATTGGCACATCCTGGATCAATAAGATCGTCAAAAGGATGGCTGAGGGGAAAGGAAGCAAAAAGGATATCGATGATATTGTGCGGTTAGCTTCGAACATTCTGGGGAAAACTCTCTGTCCCCTTGGAGATGCTGCGGCCATGCCCATCCTTTCCATAGCCAAAAAATTCAGGAAAGAGCTCGAGTCTCGATTGTAGGATTGGAAGCAGGAGAAAAAAACGAAGATGGTTAAGATTCACATAGATGAAAAGCCAATAGATGTCGAGGAAGGCACCACTGTTCTCAAAGCTGCAGAGACAGCGGGAATATCCATCCCTCATCTGTGCTACCATGATGCCTTTCCACCTGAAGGCAGTTGCCGCATGTGCCTGGTCGAGATTGAAGGATTGCCCAAGCTTGAACTGGCCTGTTCGACTCAGGTCCGAGACGGAATGAAAGTCTTTACAAAAAGTGAAAAAGTCGTTGAAGCGAGGAAAGGTGTGTTGGAATTCCTGCTTGCTGAGCATCCTCTCGATTGTCCAATATGCGATAAAGCGGGTGACTGCAAACTCCAGGATTATTACGACGAATACGGTCTCTTCGAGAGCCAGTTCAGGGAGTCCAAAGAGAAAAGAGAGAAGAAAGATAAGATCGGCAAGTCCCTCATCCATGATGAGGAGAGATGCATCCTCTGCCGGCGTTGCGTCCGCTTTTTGAGGGAGATTACCGAGACTCAGGAATTGGGCGTATTTGAAAGAGGCATCCATTCAAGAGTGAACATATACGACCTCACTCCAGTGGATAACAACTATTCTGGTAATCTTGCTCAGATCTGTCCTGTGGGCGCCATTACCGACGAAGATTTCAGGTTTAAGACCCGAAGCTGGTTTTTAAAGAAGGGCGAGTCGATATGCCCGTTGTGCAGCCGCGGATGCAGCATCACGATTGAGTACCATCCGGGTTTTTCCCACTTCGGAGTTCCCAGCAGGGTGTACAGGATCCAATCCCGCGAAAATCAAGAAGTCAACGGTTTTTGGATCTGTGACATGGGTCGCTACGGGTATTCTTACCTGAGTGAAAACCGCCTGGACAAGATCGTTATAAACAATAAGGAATGGAACATACAACCGACTTGGGAAGATGTTTCCTATTTTATCAATAAACAGCTTAAAAAACTGGATGAAAGGAAGAAGACTTCCCAGACGGTTTTAATCCTGAATACATGGCTGTCCAATGAAGAACTCTTTCTGATTCACAAAATCTTCAAGAATGATCAGAATTTGGAAAGAATATTCTTTGCTGACAGGCCTCAAGCTGAGAAAGATGATTTCCTGCTCACAGCTGAACGGACTCCAAACAAAAAAGGAGCCCTGGAAATGGGATTTGATATGAAGCCTGCGAATCCGGGAGCTTTATCAGATAAGACTGATCTCCTGCTTGCGTTTGGCTCATTCCTCGCAGAGCAGATCAGTGCAGCTGATCTCAAGAAGGCTCTGGAAAAGATAGAGACCAAGGTTCTTTTCACTTCTCATGAAAATGAATTGAATTCTCTTTTCGACATCGTCCTCCCGACAGCGTTGATTCCTGAAAAAGGAGGCTCCTTAACAAATATAGACGGGAAGATTCAAAAATTTTCGCCTGTTTTTGAACCGCCGGGCGACAGTCTCCCGGAGTGGATGATGCTTGCTGACTTAGGCAGGAAATTTGGAATAAATTCTTCGTTTTACGGAGAGTTCAAAACTCCTGAGACTATAGCAAAAGAAATCGAAAATGAGGTTCCTTTTTTTAGAGAACAAAAGTGATTGAAATATTGATTGTATTCATAAAGATTGTATGTGCTTTAGTCTGGTTTCTTCTTCTGACACTCTACTTGACGTGGCTGGAGAGAAAGGAGAGCGCGGTCATCCAGGACCGGATCGGCGCGAATAGGGCCTCGATCTTCGGGATTCGTATTCTCGGGCTTTTCCAGCCTTTTGCCGATGCAATAAAGATGATTTTTAAGGAAGATTTTGTTCCTGCGTTCTCCAGAAAATTTCTCCATACCTTGGCGCCGTTCATTTCCTTCTTCTTTGTAGCCATAACCATATCCGCGATTCCATTCGGGGATTCCATCAGGATCGGGGAACGGACCATTTCCCTCCAGATACTGGACTTTAATGTCGGTCTCCTGTTTATCTTGGCCATGCTGTCTTTAGGGATTTACGGAATCATTCTCAGCGGATGGGCCTCGAACAACAGGTACACTCTTATCGGCGGATTGAGGGGAACCGCTCAGCTGATATCCTACGAAGTCGCACTGGGGCTTTCTCTTATTGGTTTGATCATGGTCTTTCCTTCTCTAAAGCTTTCAGCCATTGTGCATTATCAAGGCGAGTTGATTTTTGGATTCCTTCCCAAATGGGGGATATTCCTCCAACCTCTCGGATTCCTTGTGTTTTTATTCGCCGCTCTTGCGGAAACAAAGAGGGCGCCTTTTGACCTTCCCGAAGCAGAATCAGAAATCATCGGATTTTTTGCCGAATACGGCGGTTTGAAATGGGGCCTTTTCATGATGACGGATTTCATGGAAATCATTGTCGTTTCCACTCTGCTCACTACGCTCTTCTTCGGAGGCTGGCAGGTTCCCTGGATGGCCGCGGATGGATTTCACTGGCCGTGGGGAGGGGAGTGGCTCTTGTCTCACTGGCTGGTCGTCGTATTTCAAGTCGCAGCTTTTAATATAAAAGTGTTCTTTTTCTGCTGGCTTCAGATTTTAATTCGCTGGACCTATCCACGATTCCGTTACGACCAGCTGATGGATATGGGTTGGAAATTGCTTATTCCATTAAGCCTGGTGAACATCGTCGGAACAGGCATTGTGATGAGTATACTCTAATGATTAAAGCTCTGGGTTATTTCATCGAGATTATCAGGGGAATTGTGATCACGTCCCGACATTTCTTCGTTAATATGTTCTTCCACATTTTAAAAGTGTTGGGGATAAAAACGAAGAGAAAAGGAGCCGTGACCATTCAATACCCTGAACAGAAAAAAGAGATCGCCGCAAGGCACAGAAGCCTGCACAGACTGATGGCCAGAGAAGACGGCAAACCAAGATGCGTGGCCTGCATGCTGTGTGTTACGGTTTGTCCGTCTGAATGCATATACGTTGAGGCGGCCGAAGATCCTGATTTAGAGATGCAGAAATATCCCTCCAAGTTTATCATAGATATTGGCCGCTGTTGTTTTTGCGGGTTCTGTGTTGAAGCCTGTCCTGAAGACGCGATCCGAATGGATTCGGGAGAGATAGATTTCGCAGGATACACACGGGATGACCTGGTCTATGACCTGGATAAACTCCTCAGATGACGATCGATAAGATTGCCCTCGGGCAGTTTGAGATACACGGCCTGAGAGACGGCTTTTTTCGCCTGGACGGGGGAGCGATGTTCGGGGTGATCCCCAAGCCTTTATGGGAGAAAAAATTCCCGGCTGATGATCAAAACCGGATTAGGCTCGCTCTGAATTCATTCCTTGTCAAAAAATCAGGGTTGCTTATTCTGATCGAGACCGGCATTGGAAGTGATTTAGACCAGAAGATCTTCAAGTATTATTCCGTAGAAAGAGAGCCGGGACTCGTCGGCTCACTCCAGGAACTCGGCTTTCAAGCTGAAGATATCGATTTCGTGATCAACACCCACCTCCATTTCGACCACTGCGGGGGAAACACGACCAAGAACGAAAATGGAGAAGATGTTCCAACCTTTCCAAGGGCCAAATACATCATCCAGAAGGAAGAGTGGGAATACGCTCTTGCTCCGACCGAAAGAGACAGGTCCAGCTATCTCAAACAGAACTTCTTGCCTCTGGAAAAACACGGACAGCTTCAGTTGGTGAATGGAAACGCAGAAATCACAGAAGGAGTTGAGACTGTCCTGATACCCGGCCACACATCCAGCCATCAATGTGTGAAAGTCCAATCCGCAGGCAAAACCTTCTTTTTCCTGGGTGATCTTGTGCCCACAACAGGTCACATCGGGCTTCCCTATATCATGAGCTACGACTTGTTTCCCCAGGAAACCTTGGAAAACAAAAAGAGAGTCTTCAGCCAGGCGATAAAAGAAGACTGGGTACTCGGATTCAACCATGACCCGGACCATTTTTTCGGTCAAGTCGAGAAAGTTGAGGATAAATACAAATTCAAAGGGGTCGCGTCTTAACATTTAACATTTTGGTACTCGTTGCTTTTTCTGTGTTTCAATATCTGCAAATTTAAAGTCATATTTATAAAAATCCAATCGAGATATGTCTCCTGTTAAGATGCAGTCCCAATCCTGCAAACTGCCGGGATTCCAGTGAATACCCAGAGGGGCCAGACCTCCTAATCCATCTGGTCTGAGTTGAGTGAGTAGACACGTTTGAATATTTAGAGCGTGGATGTTATATTAAAATTTTAGCAGTGAGTTCCTTGATTCGGGATTATTTTTTTTTACAAACATTCCCACACGCAAAAAGATGAGCTTGAAAGAGTACAAGAAAAAAAGAGATTTCAGCAGGACGCAAGAGCCCTCAGAATCTAAAGCGAATAAGAAAGGAGAGGGATTGATCTATGTCATCCAGAGGCATCACGCCTCTCATCTCCATTATGACCTTCGCCTTGAAGAGGAGGGAGTCTTGAAAAGTTGGGCGATACCCAAATCACCGCCTGAGGAAACGGGAATCAGAAGGCTTGCCGTCCAAACTGAAGACCACCCCTTAGGGTACGAGGATTTCGAAGGGACAATCCCGGAAGGCGAGTATGGAGCCGGGAAGGTCGAGACCTGGGACAGTGGCGGTTATTTCCCTATTGAATCCGATTCGGCAAAAAGAGTCATCGAAATAAAAGGAAAGAAAATTAAAGGAAAATACGCTCTGATCAAGCTGAAGCCGAAAAACCCGGATGATAAGAACTGGCTTTTTTTCAAGCTCAAAGGCAATACATAATCCGAGTTTCCAGGATAGGATTCTCAGAAAGGAAATAAAATGAAAGACGAAGAAAAAATTGCCTGTCATGTCTGCAAGAAGGAGATCCCCAAGGCAGCGGCTGTCCACTCTGAAGGACAGGAGTACGTCCTCCATTTCTGCAATGTCGAATGCATGGATTACTGGAAAAAAGAGCAAGAGAAGAAGAAGGAAGAGGAATAGAAGAAGGAACAACAGAAATAGAGACGATAACCTGAATTATCGACCAAGGAATCTATTCAATACATTCAATCTTTAATATCCTGAATTTTTTCAGGATTTTTAAGCAGATTCAATCGGGAATGAGGGGAACCTTCAGAGAGTTATATTCGTATAATGTATTGATATGATAAGGACAGGAGGAGTCCATGTTTAAGAAAATATTCATCCCACTACTCATCATTGTGATTATTGCCGCTGTCATTTTCTTGAAGGCAAAGAATTCCTCGAACGGAAAGGACAACGGGATCGAAATGATCAAAGTCAAGAGAGGTGACATCGTCGAGAATGCCCTGGCCATCGGCCGGATCGAACCGAAAAAAGAAATCGCAGTCAAGTCGAAAATGTCCGGTATTGTGAGGACCGTTTTTGTGGAAGTCGGTGATAATGTTAAGATCGGAGAACCACTTGTTGAGATCAAGCCGGATCCCACCCCCTTGGAGTTTGCTGAGGCCAAGAGAAATGTCGAGATGGCGATAGTGACCCTTGAGAGGGCCGAAAACGAATATAAACGAATGAAAAAATTATTAAACGATAATCTGGTCTCCCAGCAAGAATTTGGTGTGGCCGAAAATGAATACAAGCAGCTTCAACTGAGAGTGACAATAGCCCAGGAAAGATTGGCCTTGATCGAGGAGGGAAAGACGAAGATCGCTGACCGCCAGGTGGATACAGTCATAAAATCTCCTGTGGAGGGAATGGTTCTCGAGCGAAGAGTTAACGAGGGAGACCCGGTCGTCCCGCTGACTTCATACCAGGCCGGCACAGAACTTTTTCTTCTGGCGAATATGGAAAATCTGATTTTTAAAGGAACCGTAGACGAGATCGATGTGGGTAAGCTTGAGGTTGGAATGATGGCTGAATTGAAGATCGGTGCAATTCCCGACGAAAAGATAATCGGTCAACTGACAAGGATTTCACCCAAAGCCAAACAGCAGGAGAATGCCACTCTTTTTGATGTGGAAATCGAGATCATGCAGAGAGGAGAAAAGATGATCAGAGCCGGATATTCCGCCAATGCGGAGCTGGTCATCAATAAAGCCGAAAACACTCTCTTCATTCCAGAGAGATTGGTTGAGTTTAGCAATGAGCAGACCTTCGTTGAAGTCATGGATGAAAACGGAGAGATCATAAAAAAAGAAGTGAAGATCGGGCTCAGTGATGGGATTAACGTAGAGATTCAAGAAGGACTGGAAGAAGGGGAAGAAGTCGTCGAGAGGCCGCCCAAGGAGATTGAATAATATATGACTCATGTGTGATTTGAGTTCAATGTCCAAAACACTGATAAAACAGGTTCCGCCTGATCCATTTAGGTTACTGAAATGAAGTCATTCATGTTTCTCTCACAGTTTTTAAGGGACATGCGTTCTCAGAAAACGAGGACTTTCCTGACGATTTTTGGAATCACCTGGGGGACCATCTCTGTTGTTCTGCTTCTGGCGTTTGGCGTGGGGATGGAAAAACAGATGGATAAGAACATGCACGGTCTGGGAGAGGGAATCATGATCATCTGGCCGGGTCGGACCAGTGTACCTTATGAAGGATTGAGTAAAGGCCGACCGCTTCGATTCAGAGAAGAAGATGCTTTCCTCGTCGAGCAGGAGATTTCCCAGATCAAGTACTCCTGTCCTGAATATACCGGATGGGGAATCAAATTGAAGTACGGGAAAAATGCCTATTCTTGCGTTATGAAGGGTATTTATCCTGTTTATTCGGACATAAGGAATGTCATACCCAGGAGAGGAGGACGGTTCATCAATGATACGGATATAAATCAGAAAAGAAGAGTTATATTCATCGGGTTTAGCATTAAAGAGGAACTGTTTAAGGATGAGGAGGCTGTGGGAAAATATGTTCACGTCAACGGTGTTCCCTTCCAGGTTATCGGTGTTTTGATCGAAAAGACTCAGAATTCTTCCTACAACAGCCGTGATGAATACGCCGCGTTTATCCCAGGCACCACTTTTGCGTCTTTCTTCGGCAATAAATACATCAGCAATTTCGTCATTCAGGCTTATGACCCTTTCAAGAATGATTATATCCAGGAGCGAATCCTTCAGGTCCTCGGCAAAAAATACAAGTTTCATCCAGAGGATACAGAGGCACTCGCTGTCTGGGACACGATGGAAGGGGAGAAGATCACTCATTCGATCATGATTGGTTTCAATCTTTTTATTGGGATCGTCGGAGCCTTTACGCTGATCGTGGGAAGCATCGGTGTCTCGAACATCATGAATGTGGTCGTAGAGGAGAGGACAAAAGAGATCGGGCTCAAAATGGCTTTGGGCGCAAAGAAGAGATTCGTACTGGCTCAGTTTCTATTCGAAACCCTGTTGATAACGCTGGTCGGAGGCGCCTTTGGAATAGCTTTTTCTTACATAATCGTTTCCGCGTTCCCGACAACCGGAATCGAGGAATTCATCGGAAAGCCGACTTTTTCCTTTACCATAGGACTCATAACGGCTGCCCTGCTGGGCCTTATCGGCTTGATCTCCGGATGGGGGCCTGCTCGTCGGGCCTCGAACCTCCACCCCGTGGAGGCGCTCAGGTCATAGGAGTAGAGAATGAAGATCATCTATCTTTTCCGGCTGTTCTACCGGGAGTTAAAAAGTCAGAAGAAGAAAATCACTCTGACAATCTTCGCCTTGGCCTGGGGCACTTTTTCTATAGTCATCCTCCTGGCTTTTGGCGAAGGGCTGAAGAGACAGATGATCAAGGCCATGCACGGTTTGGGAGATGGGATATGCATCGTATACGCCGGCCAGACATCGAAGCCTTACAAAGGCCTCGGAAAAGGGCGGGTGATAAGACTTCAGCTGGATGATGTGGAGTTGCTCCGCAACAGAGTTTCCGGGATTGAACTCATCAGTCCGGAGAATGACCGTTCCAGGAACAACATGACCTATAAACGAAAAAGCCTTTCAGAGAGAGTCATCGGAGTCTACCCGGATTTTGAAGATCTGAGGGGCTATAATCCTGATAGAAACGGCCGGTTCATCAACGACCTGGACATCATGAACAAGAAAAGGGTTGTCTTTTTGGGAACAGAGTTAAAGAAGAGGCTTTTTGGAGAAGAGGAAGCGGTCGGCAAAACCATTCTGATCAACCGTATTCCCTTTTTAGTAATCGGAGTCATGGTGGACAAGATGCAGAACAGCATGTACAACGGCGCAGATGTGGATAAGGCCGCCATCCCGTACTCGGCTTTCAAAACGATTTACGGAGATAGATACCTGCACCGGTTGATCTACAGACCAGAGGATCTATCTCGGGCTGAGATGGTCAAAGATGATGTTTTCAAAGTGTTATCCCAGAAGTACAAATTCGATCCCACGGATAAACAGGCGCTCGAGATCTGGGATATGGTGGAAGAGGAAAAACTGATGAGAAACATTTTCCTTGGCCTGGAAATTTTCATGGGAATTATCGGCGGTCTGACATTGATCGTCGCGGGTGTGGGTGTGGCCAATATCATGTATGTTTCCGCAAAAAAAAGGACCAAAGAGATCGGGATCAAGATGGCCCTCGGGGCCAAAAAAAGACATATCCTTCTCCAGTTCATTTCTGAAGCTCTGATGATCTCCTTTATCGGAGGAGGCGCAGGTGTCTTGTTCTCCTTTATCATAGTGGAGACCTTTCAAGCTCTTCCCTTAGAAGGGGATGTGGCGGATATCCTGGCCCATCCGGTGATCTCTTTTAAGATTATGCTTTTAACTGCCTTCATATTGAGCATAATCGGATTTTTGGCCGGAATATTCCCGGCCCGGAGAGCGGCCTCAGCTAAACCCGTGGAAGCTTTGAGATACGAATAATAGGAGTTTGACCATGATAAAAATGGATAAGATTAAGAAGATATACGGCGAAGGCCATGCTCAGGTCGCAGCCTTAAAAAATATCGACCTGGAAGTCAAGGAGAATGAGTTCGTGGGGCTGGTCGGTCCGTCGGGCTCCGGAAAATCCACTCTGATGAACATCATGGGCTGTCTGGATGTCCCGAGTTCAGGGGAATATTATTTTGAAGGAGAGCCAGTCGCAGCTTTTAACCATAACAAGCTGGCCGAGATCAGGAATAAAAAGATCGGATTTGTTTTCCAGAATTTTAACCTGCTTCCCTATGCCACAGCTTATGAGAACGTGGAGATTCCGATGATATTCATGGGAATGAAGGCCAGAGCAAGGAAATCACGGGCGATTGAGCTGCTCGAAAAGGTCGGTCTTGGTGGAAGAGCTCATCATAAACCCAGCGAACTCTCCGGAGGAGAGATGCAGCGGGTGGCTTTAGCCAGAGCTCTGGCGAACAATCCCAGACTGATCCTGGCTGATGAACCGACTGGAAACCTGGATACCAAATCCGGAGACGAGATCCTGGCCATATTCGAAGATCTCTGGAAACAGGGGCACACTCTTGTGGTCATTACCCATAATCCTTATATTTCCGAACGAGCCCAGAGAGTCATTCATCTCATAGACGGGACGATCGAGAATAACGGCGCATAATCTTTTTTAAATTTATTTTTCACTTTAAGAAGGAGATCCGGAAGGTCGATCTAAAAAATAAGAATTAAAAGTTCTCTTGCCAGGTCACTTCTTCCGTTCCCGTCGGTTCCATAACCGCAAGTCAAATAACCTGCATAAAAAGCTTTGATTAATGCTGGTTTTTGATCCACTCTGAGATTTCCTCTATCACAGGTTGAGCGACATGACCGGCTCGAGAATACTCGGCAGGAGAGCTTTTTCCTTTGAAGCATCCGATCAGCTCCAGAACCTGGAGTATGGAAGCCTAATCCGAAATTAGATTGACATTTCAGCTAACAATTTTTATATTTAGACAGAAGCAGAACAGGAAATGGGTGGATACAAGAACTCGTCCAACAAAAAAGGGGCAAGGCACTCGCCTCTCCGGGCTATTCCTCACGCAAGAAAGATATCTTATTCACGACGATAAAAATTTATAAATTTTTTTATGGTTTTGGAAAAGGAGAAAAAAATGACACATGCATTATTACGAACAAAAAGTCTCTTCATTTATGTTTTCATTTTTGCCTTGATCTTTGTGTCAGCACCCTATTTGAGTCAGTCCTCTGAGACCGAAGTATACAACTTCATTAAGAAGGCGCCCTACGCAAAATGGGAAAGAAATAATACCTCTGCAGGAAGGCTTCCTTTCAACGGTCCAAATACAGACAAGAGGGGATACGTGCGCTACCTGAATGGTGCTGTTCTGGAGAATGGCAAGAAGTACACCACATCTGTCTTGCAGACTCATCCGGAATGGAAAAAGAACGGAAGGATCCACGGCTATTATGAAGGAGTGAAGATCCCTCCGAATGCGAAATTCAAAGCTAAAGTCGGGTTTGTCAAAGGAGCTAAAGGGACGGATGGAGTGACTTTAGAGGTTGTTGTGTATGATCCGGCCAGGAAGGGCGGAAAGGTTGTGGTCAAAAAAAAGGTTATCTATAACAATAGATTAGATCAGTTGACTGCCGATTTAAGTTCCTATGCCAACAAAACCCAAACAATCATCCTCCAGGTTTCTGCCGGGAATTCTTCGGCTAAAGATGGGGTTGTCTGGAGCGAGGCCAAGATTGTGGCCACGCCTGTGATCGCAACTATGGCGAGAGCGACTGCTCAGACCCCGGACACCGTCCAAAAAACCGCCAAAATGCAGGCCGTGATTCAGCCCGGGAAATATAAACTCGCGAAGATGAAAGCCGTGCAGCTCCGGCCCGTCGGAACACCTCCTCCCAAACATGATGTGACCTATCTCGGCCCGATCGAAGTGGAGGAGCCCATAGTGCTTTCGGAGCACATCTACCGGGATAATAAAAACCGCAATCTTTTCTACTTCCTTCCCAAAGAGATCAACCTGGTGCGCGGCAAGGACCAGGGGAGTTACAAGATCAGCGCTGTCTGGACTCAGGATAAGAAGATCAAAGCCACCCTGATCCTGAGCGCGAACATCGACCCCTCGGATGTGAAGATCCTGGAAGAGGCTGTGAGAAAAAAATACGGGCGGAGAGCTGTCCTGAGACCTCTTCCCTATGATGAAGCGAATATCATTGATATGGAAGGTTGGGGAGACTGGCAGATCGAAGACATCCGCATTCCGACTTTCGGGTCATTGGAAGGGGAGATGCCCGTGAATATCACCATGACTCCGGAAAGTCTTGCGGAACTGAAACCGCTTCTTGAGAAGGAAGGATTGACCGCAGGAATGCACATCAAATCCGCTGCAGTCGAGAAAGAGATCCCGATCAAGATCGGGTTGCGTTATTTTGTCGGGAGGTTTCACTCTCCACTTGATGAGGTGAATTTTTCTTTTAACAACAAAGATTCAACGCTCACTATCCACAATGTTAAGAACTATTCGGATTTCCCTCTGAAAATCGATAACGTGAACCTCCGTTTTCAGTTCCAGAAGGGCAGTGAAATCTACCGCGCTCTCAGATGTGATCCCGAAGTGATCATCCCGCCGGGGGAGGAAGGGACGATCAAAGTCCTGCTGGCCCCACAGCCGATACTCAAGGATGAATTGAAAGAGGCGCTCGGAGAAGAGGTGAAAGAGCAGAAGAAAAAATCCCTTCTGGACCAGGCACTGGATATCGTGAAGGAGGAAGCGGAAGAGATCGCCAAAAAGGAAGCCAAAGAGAGGGTCGGAGTTGATATTCCAGAGGGCGGTGAATACATTGACCCTAAAGTCAATCAGTTTTTTAAGGATAACATGAAGAGCTACTGGCTCGAAATATTTCCTGACTTCGACTGCCAGGAATGTCTGGACATTATCTGGGAGAAAGTTGAGGTTGTTTCCTACATCGAAAGGATGAGGAAGATCAACATAGAGGTCCTCGAAAATGTATTCGATCCTTCCCAGTACGAGACATCAATTGAGATCGAAAAGATCCACATCGAGATCAAATCGCCCTATCTCAGTCCGCAGCCAAAAGAGGGTTTGATCACCTCGGTGGACCTGACCAAGGACAAACTGCAGGACGCCATTCTTGTCTATCTGCCCCTCTCCGACCAGGAACCATTGGAGTTTTATTACAAGATCAAAGCCGTAACAAAGACGGGTGAATATGGGGAATCCGTGGATTGGGAGTTCATATCAGATTCTCTGGACCTCACCGTTGGCGTGTTTCATGTTGCGGACCTGTTCAAATGAAACGCGCATGACATGCTGAAAAAAATTAAGAATATTTAAAAGATTTGGATAGAGAGGAGGGGAGAGACTCTTCACTCTCTGGAAAGGAGAATGCGATGCGTTTCCTCAATCGTTTACTTTTAATCGGATTCAGTTTATTTGTTATCACTTTTATTGCCCATGGTGAGCTTTTACTCGATACCGAACCGATTCAGGCCGGGAGTGTCATGCTTTTTAAAGACCACTCAGACGAACACGGCTACCATTACATGCCCTTATCTCCGAGAATAGCGACCTGGCCAGACGGAACTCCCAAATTCAGTTTTATGCAGTACGTCCGAACAGGAAAAGAAGTGACCGGGGGTATTCTCCATTTTCTGGTGACCTATGCGTTAACTGATAAAGATCTCAGGGAAGCAGAAAGAGAGCTGTGGAAATTCGATGAAGACGGGATAATCATAGGTCCTGTACCTTTCACCAAGGGAGAATTCCACATCATATCTTCCACTGCAGGGGAAGGAGGGATCTTCACTCGGAAAGTGACTGGAACAGGGAAGGCGCCTCTGCTGGCCGGGGCGGAAGCTGCGGTCTCCATTGCCTTGAACGAGGAAGGGTCGACTTTTTTGATGGAATCCTTCAAAAGGCCGACCTCTGATGTTTCTGTCCAGTTCGTGATGACATATCAAGGATTGACTCCCGCCTATGAAGCTTCACTGACAATCAACTGGGATAAAGTCTACGAGCATCATGAATTTAAGGCTGAGGTCGGCAATTTTTTCACCAGTGCCAAGATCAGCATGGTCCTCGATGAGCTGAAAGAACAGGGATCCATCGTGCTTGAAGTGACAGGAGAAGATACAAAGATGGACGACCTGTTGACTACGTCCTACAACATCCTGACCAAGATGATGTTCGAAGCCAAACCCGTGAGCACCGAAGACCTGGGAAAGGCATCGGGCAAATCCGGGAGCAACTGGCTGGGGAAACTGTTCGGTCAGGCTCACGCGAGCTATTCGATGAAAAAGGTAAAGATGTCCGGAATGTACACCGTTGACTTGAGAAGACGAAAAAGAGACCAGAGGGAGATCCCTTTGACGGGAAACATCGGGAATTTCTACGAGAAGCACGGGAAGAACCAGGAGATTTTCGGGGTGGTCGACCTGGATGATCCCACATTCGAAGAGCGGACCATCCATGTCATCCTGGACGGGGAGGACCTTGAGACTTTTGGGCAGTTCATCAACTTTGCCGGGATCACGTTTAAAAAAGAGTATGAAGATAAAGACATGAAGGCAGTGACCAACGACATCGTCTTTGACAGGACCAAATTCACCGAGAACGGCAACAAGCTGTCCTTCACGTACCGGAGAAAAGGGGATAGTTCTGAAAAATGGTTAGAGTATGAGTATAAACCGATCTGGAGTTACATTGGAGGAGTGGAAGTGGCAGGCGGCTGGATGAAGACATCTAGTCCCGTGATAACACTGGCTCCGCCTCACCGGTACCGTTTCATTGAGGTCTTGGCCGAAGAAGAAAACATGAATGAACACGGCATCATCCGCATCGCTGTGCAGTTCAAACACACCAATTTCGGCAAAGAGATCCAGAAGGAAGTCGTGCTCAGGAAGGGAGAACCCCTTAACCTGGACTATTTCTATTTCCACGAGCCGAATAACCTGGATTATCAATACAATATCATGTGGCTTTTGAAAACCGGGAAAAGGGTTTCTTCGGGTTGGACAAAGGCCACAGATCCTTTCGTCTATGCCTACTATGAGGAGGCATGAGCAGAAAAAGAATCTTTTCTTCTGTCGTTTGTCTTTTTATCCTCACGAGTGTATGCCTCACTGTGCATGCCGATCCGCTGCTGAGCAAGGGAAAGATCATCGGTGACAGGATAATGGTTTTTCCCGACCATGCCACGCCCAATGTTTTTTACTACGTCCCCACAGGGATGGACCTGACACAGGCCTATGGGAAGCCCCAGTTCTTCTTCTATAAATACGTCTACATCAAGTCGGACTCGTCCGGAGAGATACAAAGAATGGCGGGAGGTGTTCTGACTCTTTCGGTTGAATTCAGTGATGAGAGTGCGGAGCTTAAAGAGATGATGGGCGAAAGCCTTGAGTTCAAGCCCATCCCGGTTGAAGAGCTCAGATGTGTCCTGAACTACAGCGTTTTTGAGGGAGAGGAAAAGACGGAGGAAGAACTCTCGCAGAGGAAGACTCCCTGGACAAAAAAGAATTTCACCATTCCTCTCAGCCGCAAAACCGCTCCTTACCTCTGGGAGATCTTTGAAGGTGAAAAGGCCCTCGGTTTGAGCATGGATTGTGAATTCACTTTCAGCGGGTATGAACTGAAGGAAGATAAGTATGAAGAAGCACAGAGAACTGACCGGATGGCTTTTTCTGTGGGCGTATCGATGACGGAATATCCAGATCTTTTCAAGGTCATAAACCTTGCCAATAAGGTTTCTTTCAATTTCCGGTACATGACAGTTCTGTGTTTTGACTTCGTGAATCAAACAAACCCGGATGTGATTAGGAAGATCGTTGAGATCGAAATCCAGACCGCGCGTGGACAGAGAGACTTCAAAAGGATATATTTTTCCAAAGACTCCGAGACACAGCAGGATCTTGAATTCGACATCCCTGAAAAAAAGGGCGGCACATACCGATTTCGAATCACGAATGTCTTGAGCGACGGAAGGACTCAAAGGAGTGAATGGCAGGAAGGAAACGATTTCTACCTTGATGTGTCTGAATATGAAATATTAGTCAAGGATGAGAAATAAATGCGAAACACAAAGGAGATGTCAAATGAGGTATAGAAAGATCGCATTTGTGTTTATTCTCTTCTTTTCCTGTCTGATTCTTCTGAAGGCAGAGGTTTCGCTGGAGGAAGTCATCCAGGCAGGACGATTTGTTTTTTACAGGGACCATGCTGATCCTCATAAATATTACTATATTCCGGATGAGCCCAGATTAGCCACCAAGAGGGATGGAACGCCTGAATTCACCTTCATCAAATACACAAAGACTGGCGGGGACATCAAAGGCGGGATAGTGCATTTCTTAGTGACCTGGGGACTGACGGAAAGTGAGATTCTCACGGCTGAGACTTCTCTCCAGATGTTGGACCCGAAAGCAAAGGTTGTGGGGCCAGTGCCGTTTAAGGAAGGCACGTTCAAGATCATATCCGCCACAGCAGGAGAAGGGGGTTTATTCAATGTGAAGATTTGCGGAGAAGGGAAAGCTCCCATCATGCCCGGACAGAAGGGAGCTGTGTCCATCGCCTTGACTCAGGAAGGGGCGTCTTTGCTCTGGGAGTCTTTCAAGAACCCGACCACAGATATTTCAGTCATGTTCATGTTGAAGTACAGTGGGATCACTCCTGCATACGAAGCCAAACTCAAAGTCGACTGGGATAAGGTCTACACCCATCATGATATCTCGGTATCCGGAGGAGGGACAGTTAAAACCATCAAGCTCGATGCTGAGATCAAAGCTATTTTTGATGAGTTGAGGCAAAAAGGCGCCATCCAGCTGGAAGTGACGGGGGAGTCAAAGGAAATGGAAAAGCTGCTCGAAGTGGCCTACGGCCATCTCATCAAGTTGATGTGCAATACGGATATAAAAACAGATGACCAGATCAAAAAATCAAAATCCACGTCAACCAGGCGAAGAACGACCAGAAGCACCAAAAAAATAAAGAAAATCGCATTTAGCGAACTCTCACCGGTTCTATTCTATTCTGAAGACTCCTTCTTGCTGGGCTCGCTGGTCAGTCAACTCAATCCATTCCAAACGCCTAAAACCGTATTCGCGGGATTGGGTACTCCATGGGCTATGGAAGAGATGTTTGCAGGACAAGAGCAGCAGAGATCTGAAGAGGGAAGCCAAAAAGCTCAGAGCCTCAAAGAGGAAGGAACAAACTTTGAAGATGCTGGCGAATACACAAAGGCCATTGAGAAATACATGGAAAGCTACAGAGCTTCTCCTGATCCTGAGCTGCTCCATTCGGTTGCCAAGCTTTATGATGAGCATCTTCAAGACCCGGAAAGCGCGTCTGTGTACTACACGCTCTACTTAAGGGAGGGAGAAAAGAAGGGTGCGTTTAAGGGACGCGAAAATACACAAAAATCAATCCAGGAAAGAATTCAACTGTTCAAAGAATCTGTGGAGCACCACAACAAGGGCGTGGAACTGAGCGAGGAAAAATCGTATAACGAAGCGTTAAGAGAGTTTGAGCAATCACAGGAAATCGCTCCGTTCTATAAGAATCTCGAGCATATGGGATCCTGCTATGAGAACTTGAATGAAAAGGAGACTTCTCTCGAGTATTACAGAAAACTTCTGGATTATATCAAAAAATATACTGAGCAGTTTTCGGGCATCGACATAGAACAGAGAATAGAGAAGAAGATCGACAGCCTTCAATCTGGCGCGGACACTCAATCCCGGACTGGAGAGCAGGCTGACAGCGAGGGACCGGGAAAAGATGCGCAGAAAGGAAGCCAGGCTTCTAAGCCGGGTAAAACTATAAGCTCTCAGGAAAAGGCTCAGCAGCAAAAGACCGATTCAACAAAGGGACAAAAAAAAGACACAGGAAAACAACAAGCTTCGTCTTC
>Ga0114920_10000427_pt1 | contig 18479 bp, 23 predicted proteins | sample ChitaG_FD_88683 | JGI IMG/M metagenome (GOLD analysis project Ga0114920, IMG submission 88683) | Deep subsurface microbial communities from South Pacific Ocean to uncover new lineages of life (NeLLi) - Chile_00310 metaG | ecosystem: Environmental > Aquatic > Marine > Oceanic > Sediment ... | reverse complement strand
GGTTCTGGTAAATCAACCCTTTTAAACATGATAGGTTGCTTGGATGTTCCAACCAAAGGAAAGGTTATTTTAATGGGAAAAGATGTTTCAAAGCTAACAGAAGATCAATTGTCTCAGCTTAGAGGAAAAACTATTGGTTTTGTATTTCAGGAATTTAATTTACTGGCTCATTTAACAGCTATTGAGAATGTAATGCTGCCTATGGTTTTTCAAGGAGAAAAACTAAAGCAAAGAAGAAAAAGAGCAAAAGCGCTTTTAATATCTGTTGGGTTGGAAGAAAGAATCAATCATCAGCCAGGTGAGCTTTCAGGTGGTGAAAAACAAAGAGTTGCCATAGCCAGAGCTTTTGCCAATAACCCAGAACTTGTTATTGCTGATGAGCCAACTGGTAATTTAGATTCAGTGACTGGTAAAAAAATAATGGAAGTTTTAAAAACATTTCATAAAAAAGAGAAGAAAACCATGATTGTTGTAACTCACGATCCTAATATTGCTGATTATAGTGAGAAGATATTTCATATCAAAGATGGTGAAATTATTACTAATCATCAAAAAGCATCCAAGTTTTTATGGAAGAAATGAAAGAATATTTCTATATTGCCCTAAAGAATCTTAAAACAAGATCTTTAAGAAGCTGGCTCACTATTTTTGGTGTTGTTATAGGGGTGTTTTTAATTATTAGTTTATTGTCTTTATCACAAGGGATTAAAGACAGCATTACACAGCAGTTAAGATCTTTAGGGGGAGAAATGATCTTTGTTATGCCTGGTGATATTTCTAATCCTATGATAGCTATGATGGGAGGTGAAAAGTTGGAAAAAGAAGATATTGATGCTATTAAAAAAACAGAGGGAGTAGAGGAGGTTCTGACTACTTCTTATACAGCTAGCATTATGAGATATGAAGAAGAAAGCAAACAAGTTGTTTTAATGGGTATTTCCTGGGAAGAAAGTTTGGAGATTTTGAAGAATTATCAAGGATGGAGCTTGGCTGAAGGCAGTTGGCCTGCTTTGGGTAAGAGAGAAATTGTAGTGGGTCAGCAGGTAGCTTATGAAATATTTAAACAAGATATTGAAATTGGTTTAGATGCAATAATTAAAGGCAGGACTTTTAAAATAGTGGGAATATTGAATTCTTTAGGCAGTAAAATTGATGACAGCGGCGTTTACATAGACATGCCTATTTATCAGGGCTTAACTGGAGAAAAAAGAGGGAGTGCTCAAATGGCTATGGTAAAAATTGAACAAGGAGCTCCTTTGGATGAAACAGCTGAGAATATTAGAGAGAGTCTTCAGAAAACAAGAAAAAGAAGAGTTGGTACTGATGAAGCTGATTTTAGTGTTATTACTTCTGATGCTGTTGGTGACATTGCCGGCAACATATTAAATGTTATTCAATCAGCTATTTTAGCTTTTGCCAGTATTGCTATTATTGTTGGTGGTATTGGGATAATGAATACAATGTTTACTTCAGTAAGGGAAAGAACCAGAGAAATAGGGATTATGAAAGCTGTTGGTGCTAAAAATATAGCTATACTGTCTATTTTCTTATTTGAAGCTGCAATTATTGGTTTAACTGGAGGGGTTGGGGGGACATTACTAGGAGTTGGTTTTGCTAGATTAATTGAAATGTATGGACAAGTTCACCCTATGTTTTACTTGAAAGCATCAGTAAGTATTGGTTTGATTATTTTTGGTTTAGTTTTTTCTTTTTTAATTGGTTGTTTGGCAGGGTTTTTTCCAGCTAAACAAGCAGTTAATTTAAAGCCAGTTGATGCTTTAAGAAGATTAGAATAATTAATTAATCTTATAACAATATATGAATTATTTAATTTTAGGCGCAGGGTTTTTAGGGGGAGCAGTCAGGGGATTAGTTGGGTTTACAAAACACCAATTTTCTTACAAAAATGTTGTTTTTAAGTGGCCATATTTTCTGGGCATGACTTTTATTTCTGGAATAATAGGTTTTTTATCAGTTTATGCAGTTAAAAATATTGGTTTTACTTTAGAGGGTGCATTTACTCCAGCTTTGAGTTTTATTATTGGCTATGCTGGAGGTGATTTTATCGAGAATATTTATAAAATACTTATTAAGAAGTCTTCACTTTATCTTGAGAAATGAAAAGTAATTATATATGGCTTTAATTGATAATTTAATTGAACAAGGTTGGTTAAAAACCCCCAATATTATTAGTGCTTTTAAAAAAATTAAAAGAATTGATTTTTTACCTGAAGATTCAAAAAACCTGGCTGAACTAAATGGAGCTTTGCCCATAGGACATGGTCAAACAATATCTCAACCTTTGGTTGTTGCTTTTATGTTAGAGCAATTACAACCAGAACAAGGCCATAAAGTTTTAGACGTTGGTTCTGGTTCTGGCTGGACAACAGCGTTATTGTCTGAAATTGTAGGTGAAAAAGGCAAGGTTGTTGCCATTGAACTTATTCCTGAATTAAAAGAGTTTGGTGAAAAAAATGCATCTAAATATAATTTTGTTAAAAAAGGCATTGCTGAATTTATCTGTGCTGATGGCTCAAAAGGTTATGAGGAAGAAGCGCCTTTTGACAGAATCTTAGCTTCAGCTTCAGCTCAAAAAATTCCTTTAGCTTGGAAAAAACAATTAAAAATAGGAGGCAGAATTGTAACTCCTATTGAAACTTCAATCTGGGTTTTTGTTAAAGAAACTGAAGATAATTTTGAAGAATTTGAACATTTTGGATTTGTTTTTGTTCCTTTGATAACAGATAATAAGGAGGATAAAGTATGAAGCGTATAAATATTTTAATCATTATTATTGTTTTATTTTTTATCTTGCAGGCAATCTATATTCCTAAAAGCTCTTCTGAGACTGAAGATAAGCTATTTTTAATTGAAAAGGGAGAAAATCTTTTTCAGATAGCTAATAAGTTGGAACAAGAGGGGATGATAAGAAGCAGGTTTTTCTTTGATTTCTTTGTTTTTTTAAAAAACAGTCAGAGTAAACTTCAGGCAGGAGAATATTCTCTTAATTCTTCAATGAATATCATTGAAATTGCTAATAAAATAATTTCTGGAGATACAATAAAAATATTAATAACTATTCCTGAAGGATGGAATTTAAGAGATATTGCCTGGAATTTTGAAAACAAAGGCATGTTTCAGGCAGAGGAATTATTTGAATTAATTGGATTTCCTTTAATAAATTATTCAGTTAATACTGATTTGCCAAAACCAAAAGATTTTAGTATTGACTATGAATTTTTAAAAGACAAACCTAAGAATGTTAACTTGGAAGGCTATCTTTTTCCAGATACTTATGAAACAGTACCAGGAGCAGGATTAGAGAGCATTGTCAGGAAAATGCTGGATAATTTTGACAAGAAGCTAACTCAGGATTTAAGAGAAAAAATCAAGGAACAGGGGAGAACAATCTTTGAAATAATAACAATGGCTTCTTTATTAGAAAAGGAAGTAAAAGATTTTGAAGAAAAGAAAATAGTTGCTGGAATCTTATGGAAGAGAATGGAAAATAAAATAGGCCTGCATGTTGATGCTACAATAAGTTATATTACTGGCAAAAAGACAGTTAAAATTTCAAAACAAGAAACTGAAATTGATTCACTTTATAATACCTACAAATACAGAGGATTGCCTTTAGGTCCAATATGCAATCCTGGCCTAGAAAGCATTATAGCTGCTATTCATCCTGCTAACAGCGATTATTGGTATTATCTTTCTACTCCTGAGGGTGAAACCATTTTTAACAAGACCTTAGAGGAACATAATATAGATAAGGCCGAATACTTGAAATAGAGATTGACAAGAAATTAGAAAGACACTATACTTATAATATCCACAGACAGCAGGCATTTTCTAAGCCCTGCCGAGGATAAAGGCAAGTTTTATCTTTTTATCTGTGGTTAAAACACAGATTTTTTGTTTAATTAAAACTTTTAAGAAGATGGCAAAAACAAAAGAGCAAAAGAAAAAAACTTTAGAAGATTTAAAAGAAAAAATTAAAAAACAGAAAACAATAGTTTTTGTTGATTTTACTGGTTTAAAGGTAGAGGGCATGTCTGATTTGAGAAAGAGGTTGAAGCGGGTTGACGGTCAGTTAAAAGTAGCCAAGAAAACATTAATCAAATTAGCTTTAAAAGATTCTGGATTAAAAACAGAGATTGATGAATTAAAAGGAGAAATCGGCATGGTTTTTTGCTATAAAGATGAGATTGCTCCTGCTAAAGTTATTTATCAATTTGGTCAAGAAAATGTGAATTTAAAGATTTTGGGAGGGTTTTTTGAAAATGAGTTTAAATCGGCTGAAGATTTCATATCTTTTGCCCAACTTCCTTCAAAACAAGAACTTTTAGCAAGATTGACTGGAAGCATATTAGCTCCAGTATCAAATTTTGTTAGAGTCTTAGAAGGTAATTTAAAAGGTCTAGTTTGTGCATTAAGTGCAATTAAAAAATAATTAAATCAATATGATGACTGAAGAAAAAAAACAAGAAGAAAAAAAGGAAGAAGTTCAAGAAGAGAAAAAAGAAGAAATTAAAGTTGAGGAAAAAATTGAGGAGACAAAAGAAAAGAAAGAAGAAGTAAAAGAAGATGAACCAGTTGAGGTTCCAGCAAAGTTCAAAAAATTCGTAGAAGAGATTGAAAAGATGAGTATTCTAGAATTAGCAGAGCTTGTAAAAATTCTTGAGAAGAAATTTGGTGTTTCTGCTGCCCCTCAAATGATGGCTGCTCCAGTTGCTGCAACTGGCGGAGATGCTGCTTCTGCTGAAGAAAAATCAAGCTTTAATATTGTTTTGACTGGAATCGGAGAAAAAAAGATTGAAACAATTAAGGTTGTAAGAGATATTACTCAAAAAGGACTCAAGGATTCAAAAGATTTGGTTGATGCTGTGGTTTCAGGCGAGCAGATGATTAAAGAGAATGTTAAAAAAGAAGAAGCAGAAGAGATTAAAAAGAAGTTTGAAGCAGCTGGCGCCAAGGTAGAATTGAAGTAACTCTAAATCCCTTTCTTAATTTTATCTGAAAATTTAGAATAAAAGCCCTGCTTATCTCAACAGCGGTCTGCGCTTATAAGAGTTTAATTGCAGAATAGCTTATAAGGGTGGGCAGGGTTTTTTTGTTCCTTTTGGAATTTATTAAAGCAAGGTGGTTTGATTGATTTCAAAATATTTGCTAAGAAGAAAATAGCTTCTTAACATTATTAGAAGGTGAAAATATATGGGAAAGGAAAAAAAACATGAAGAAATTTTGCAAGTTACTGCATCAATGTTAGAGACAGGTGATATGATTAAAGTTGGTATAGGAATTATAAAAGACTCACAACAGCAAGAAGTATACGAATTAATAGCCGCCATCTTAGATGTGCGCAAAGCTGGAAAAAAGGTGGTGGGTATTGCTGAGGGCCGTTCAGCGCTGGTCCTTTTATCTTTTCTTATGCGATTAGTTCATCTAAACATCCATGCTTATATTAGTGGCGAATTTACCACTCCTTCAATAAAAGAAGACGATTTGATAATAGTGGTGTCTGGCTCTGGCGCTACTGATATAAATGTGGCCCGTTGTGAGACTTTGAAAAAAGCAAAAATCCCTGGTGTTAAAATCATTTTAATCACCTATGACCCCGAATCACTTATGGCGAAAGAATGTGCCGATACCGTTATATGTTTGCCGGAGAAGGAGGCAATCATAGAAAGACGTAAACAGCTTGACGGAAATTATCTTAGAAGCCAATTAGTAGAGGCAGCTCCACTAGGGAGTTTCTTTGAACTTATTGCTCATACGTTTTTAAATGCAATAATAGCACGACTGATGAAGATCACGGGGGTTACAGAAGAAACGATGCAAAATGCCCATGTAAGGGACAAAATAACACAGACAAAACATTAAGAGAGGAAAATAATCCTCTCTCTTTTTTTATATAGAAACAATCAATTACAATTCTATCTTATATACTTTTAATGCGTTTAAAATATAGATTGTGTTTTCCTTTTCAGAGATTGTAAAATCAAACAGGTTATCAAATTTCTGGCTTTGAAATTGTTTCACTATTTGACCTTCTTTGCTAAGGATAACAATTCTTTTTTGTATAGGTTCTAAAATATATAAATAGGGGAGATTGGATGAGGTGAGAATTTTGGTAAAATCTTTTGGTTTTGGGAAAATGCTAATTTCAAGTTCTTTTTGAAACTCACCTTTATGGTATTTATATATAGAATTATCTTTTAAAACCCAAACAGAAGAGTCAATTGCCATTGAATCAGCCTCAATGGTTTTATCTTCATTTTGATTTAGCCAAGAAACAGGCCTGTCCCAATTAAGGTTGTTTAGAAATTTATACTTAATAATTTGACCTGTTTTTTTATCTAAGAAGTATAGGTTGTTGTAAAAAGAAACTAAATTGTTGAAGTCAAAATCTGGATAAGGAGTCTGAATTTCTGATATTAAAACCTCATTGTTTCTTAGAATTATCAGCTTATCTGGTTTTGAGAAAAACAAGGTTGAATTATCAAGCTTAGTAGCTGAGCTTATAACCTCATCAATTTCAACAACTCTTTTCTCATTAAAATCATATATGTTTTTTGAATAAGGGTTGAAAAAATAAACATTATCATTGTTTGAAAAAAGGTTGTAGGGCACAAAGTCAAGTCTATTAAACTCAAATACAAGCTCAGGGTTTTCAATTTCTTCTAATTTATTTAATTGTGAAAGTTTGCCTGAAATCTCATTTTTTAAATCAAAAAGCTGATCGCTGAAATCCTTTGGTAAAAAAGATAAATTTTTTGTTAAGGGCAGGATTTTATTCCAGGATTCTTCCAGAAGAAGATTTGCCTTTGCAAATGCTTCCGGACTTATATCCTCTAAAATCAAGAAGCTTTCTGAAAGCTCTAATTTTTCTTGGATTTGTTCTAATTCTTTATTATAAATTTTCATCTTTTTGTTTGTTTCAAATTCTGAAAAAATAAAACCAAAAGTTAGAAGAAGAGCTAATCCTAAAATAAGTATTATATTTTTATTAATCAGCGGCTTTCTTCTTCTCTTTTTTGGAAGCTTGATTTTGATTTCAGGGATTTTGATTTTGATTTGAGGGATTTGAAAACCTTTTTTCACCCTCTTCTTTTTTTTACTTTTAATTTTTATCTCAAAAGGCTTTTTTGGTAGTTTTTCAAAAATCTTTAAAACAGGAGCAAATATTTTTTTCAAAGAAAATTCTTTTAAGTCTTTTTCAGACATTGTCTGTTTTCTTCTAGGAGAAATTTTCTTAATAAAGTTGATTGCTAAAAATATACCAGTTACATTGTTTAAATCTTCTTTTCTGCCATTTAAAATTTCTTTTAACTCTTTGTTCTCAAACGATTCTAGTTTGACAATTTTGTTTAATATGTTTTCTTCCTTAAAAAATTGAAAAAGTTCTTCAGTTAAGATAACAATCAAATCTTTCTCAGCTAATTTACCAGAAACAATATTAACAAAAACCTTTAAAGGATATGGCTCTATGTCTTCAAGATGAGCTTTTTCTTCAATATCTGTTATATGTTTTGTTCTTATTAAAAATGGTTTTATATCTCCAACTTTGGCAAGATTCAGTTTAGAGTCTTTGATTGAAAGAATTAAAAAATCCAAGTTGCCAAGCCAGCTTACATCTCCTGATTTTGATATTTTTTCTAAGAAATTATTAGCTTCCTTTAAGCTTCCTCTTAAAGCTCTTTCAGCGCTATTGGTTTTTGAGCTGTAGTATTTGTCTTTTATAACCTCTGCCAGTCTTTTAAGTAAATGTTTATTCTGAGGTAATACGTTTTTTAAAAGTCCTACTATGTATAAACTCCCTATTTTTTTTTCATGAGCTTTTTCTGGTTCATAACAAAAACTATCAAAGACCAAGCCTTCTTTTAGTTTTGGATTAAAATGAAACTCAAAAACCTTCATATTAGAACTATTTTAACAAACTTTACTCGTCTTATGAAATCTATTAATATTGAAAATGACTTGGGCTCGTGGCTTAGTGGTAGAGCGTACGGTTCACATCCGTAAGGTCATAGGTTCAATTCCTATCGAGCCCACAATAATTTCATTATTTTGACTATATTTACAAGTTATACTTAACATAATACGCGAACCTATTCTGAGAAAATTTTTAGTGGATTGGTAGCGAAAAACTTTCTTTGAAGGATTTTCGCTGGGGTATTCCACACCGAAAACGAAGTGAGAGACGGCTTCTCAAAGGTTTTATTGGGCGTCGTAAAATTGATGCTTTAATTCTCCCAAAAATTATTTGTCCTTGACAATTCTGAATATTAAATGTATGTTTTATATAGTTCATTAACGTAAAATTTTTTATTGTAGCAGCCATTTGGATATTTTAGTTATAAGTATTTAAGTAGCTACTACAATAAGCGGTAAAAATAAAAGGAGGTAATGGAAAATGAAAAGATTTGAAAAACTATGGAAAGAACTTCTTGAACAGAAGCCAACCAATAATGATCTGCGCTATATCATTGAACACATAGAACCTTTAAGAATAGAAGCCGGGCAGAAACTTCTTGAGCAGAAGCCAACCAATTATGATCTACTCTATGTTATTAGATGGGTAGAACCTCTAAGAACAGAAGCTTGGCAGAAACTTATTAAGCAGAAGTCAATCAATGATAGTTTGCGCTGCGTCATTGAGCATGTAGAACCTTTAAGAATAGAAGCTGGGCAAAAACTTCTTAAACAGAAGCCAACCAATAATGATCTGCGTTATATTATTGAGCACGTAGAATCTCTAAGGACAGAAGCTGGGCAAAAACTTCTTAAGCAGAAGCCAATCAAGAGTGACCTGCTCTATATCATTAGATGGGTAGAATCTCTAAGGACAAAAGCCGGGCAGAAACTTCTTGAGCAGAAGCCAACCAATTATGATCTACTCTATGTCATTAAATGGGTAGAATCTCTAATGATAGAAGCTTGGCAGAAACTTCTTAAGCAGAAGCCAACCAATGATGATCTACGCTATGTTATTGAGCATGTAGAACCCCTAAGGATAGAAGAGCTAAGGATAGAAGCTCAAGAGCTAAGGATAGAAGCTCAAGAGCTAATAATAGAAGCTCAAGGGCTGACTAGAAGGAACAAGAGAGAGATTATCGAGGAGATGCGGCGTATTATTTAGTAAAGGGTGGCGAAGAGAGAAAACTTTCTAGCCACTCATTTTTTATTTTTAAAGAGCTTGTAATTTTTTTTAATTTTTTTTTGATATCTTACATGTAGATTATATGTAGAAATAAATTTAAATATTTTTTTTATACTAATCCACTAAAAATTTTTCTCGAGATAGGTTCGCATATTATTAAGCATAGCCTACAAATCAATTCCTCTTTGGACAGGCTTAACTTCTCTTAACTTGTCAAATTATATTTAAGATGTAATTATTAAAATAGATGAATTTCTCAATAAAATGAAAAAGAAAGTTTTTTTTACAGAAGAACTTTATTCTAAAATATCACTTAATGATTTGATTATTTTCGCAATACACTCAACAATCAACAAAGGAAGAGAGTGTAGCTTTGAAGGTTTGGTTAATGAGTGCTTTTCTTTGTTTCCAAGAAGCTTTTCTTTCTTAAAATATTCCCAGTGGCCAGATAGCAGAAAATTAGACAGACCATTGAGAGATTTGCGGAAAAAAGGATTAGTTAGGGGAGACCCTAAGGCATTTTTTTCTTTAACTAAAAAAGGAAAGAAAAAATCATTAGAAATTGTTAAGGCTTTTAGGCAGATTAAATTATTATAATTAAAAATCATGTTGGAAATCATTGTTAATATTATTGATTCAATAGCCTTTTATCTTTTAATGGGTTTTGTTGCTGTATTGCTTGTTGGAGCTGTTATCTATGTGGTAATGAAAAATTTGCGCGGTTTTTAACATGCAAGAAAAAATCAGAGCTCACATTATTGTTTCAGGTCGTGTTCAGGGAGTGTATTTTAGACAAGACACTGCTAAGCAGGCTCAAAAACTGGGTATATTGGGCTGGGTTAGAAATTTAAATGATGGCAAGGTTGAAGCTGTTTTAGAAGGAGCAAAAGAAGATGTTCAGAAAATAATTGATTGGACCAAAAAAGGACCATTTCTTGCTCGTGTTTTAAACCTGGATATTAAATGGCAGGAATATAAAGGTGAGTTCAATAATTTTGAGATAAAAGATTAATTAAAGTCTTATGGACAAACCAATAAAGCTTTCACCAAGCTCATTAAATTTGTTCTTGGAATGCCCGCTTTGTTTTTGGCTGGAAAAGAAAAAAGGGATTAGAAGGCCTCCTCCTTATCCTTATGCTTTAAATAGTGCAGTGGATTATCTTTTAAAACAGGAATTTGATGGTTATAGGGCAAAAGGTGAACTTCATCCTTTAATTGCTTCGCAGGGAATTTCAGCTAAGCTTTTTTCAGACCAACGATTACTTAATGAGTGGAGGAATAATTTCCGTGGCATACGCTATTATGACGTTCAATTAAAGGCCACTTTTTTTGGAGCAGTAGATGATATTTTAGAGTTTGAAGATGGAAAGCTAGCCCCTTTAGATTATAAGTCTACTGGAAGCAAAGAGCCAAGAATATATGACCGCATTCAGCTTCAAATGGATGCCTACACTTATCTTATAGAGAAAAATGGTTTTTCTACAAATAATAAAGGCTATTTAGCTTTTTACGTTGTTGATAGAGAGAGTGGTTTTAATGATCGTCTGCCCTTTAAAAAAGAATTAAAAGAAATTGTTACTGATTCATCGCGTATTCCCGAGCTTTTTCAAAAAGCTGTACTTCTTTTAAGAGAAGACGAAGCTCCTGCTCACAATCCAGATTGTAAGTTCGGCTGCTGGTTTGATAGTATAAAGAAAATTCAAGGCAATTAATTTTGATGTTTATTAGAGTTAAAGTTTTTCCTGGTTTTAAAAAAGAAGAAGTTATAGAAAGGTCAGAGAGTAGTTTTGAAATAAAAATCAGAGAAAAGCCAGAAAGGGGAGAGGCGAATAAGAGATTGGTTTTGGTTTTAGCTTCACACTTAGAAGTTCCTAAATCAAAGATAAGATTAATAAAAGGATTTAAACAAAGAACTAAAATTTTTGAAATAGTTAAATGATGGATTTTTCTTGTGTAAAAAAAGTTTTGAAAAATCAGCCAGATTATCGTTTAAAACAAGCAAAAAGACTTGTTTTTTTAAATTTAATAGATGACTGGACAAAGGCCACGCCGTTTTCATTGTCATTAAGAGAAAAATTAAATGAAAAATGTCCTTTAAAAATAAAGGCTGAGATTTTTGCCTCCAAAGACAAAAGAACTGTTAAGGCCATTGTTTTCTTAGAAGATGGTTTGAAAATAGAATCTGTTTTAATGCAGCACAAGGATAAGAGAAACACGATTTGTGTTTCTTCTCAGGTTGGTTGTGCTTTGGATTGTGCTTTTTGCGCTACAGGAAAAATGGGATTTAAAAGAGATTTAAAAGATTTTGAGATTGTAAATCAGGTTTTATTTTTTGCCAGATATTTGAAGAAGAAAAAACAAAAAGTGACCAACATTGTTTTTATGGGAATGGGTGAACCGTTTTTAAATTACAAAAATGTTATTGGTTCCATTAAAATTTTAAATGACAAACAAGGTTTTAATTTAGGAGCAAGGCATTTTTCAATTTCTACAGTTGGAATTACTGAAGGAATCAAAAAATTAAGCAATGAAAATCTTGAAATCAATTTGGCTGTTTCTCTGCATGCGGCTGATAATAAACTGCGTTCAAAAATCATGCCAATTGGAAAAAGCTATCCACTTTCTAAAGTTCTAAAAGCAGTAAATAATTATATATCTAAAACCCGGCGTAAAGTGATGTTTGAATACGTAATGATAAAAGATGTTAATGACAAGGATGAACATGCTGAACAATTAGCCCAAATAATGAAAAAACCACTCTACTTAATTAATTTAATTGCCTGCAACCCAGTAGGAGATTTTAAACCATCTTCTTCAAAAAGAATTAAAGAGTTTAAAGAGGTTTTGGAACAAAAGGGAATTAACGTAACTCAAAGATACAGCTTTGGTCAAGACATTAAAGCTGCTTGTGGTCAATTGGCAGGTGAATAAAAAAATTGGTATTTTTTAAAAATCGTCAGATTAGTCAATTCGGCGATTTTTTGATAAAATCTTAGTATGAGTCCTAAGCTTTTCAAGAAAAACAATGGTTATGAAATTAATGGGTTGTGGTATCCAAGAGTCACTTCTATTTGCAGTATTATTGCAAAGCCAGGACTTGAGAGATGGCTGGCTAATCAGCCAAGCTTTTTTGTTATGCAAAAAAGGAGGGAAAAGATTACTGGCTGGGGAACATTAATTCATGAAACAATAGAAAAAATACTTTTAGATAAAAAGCCCAGGATTCAAAAAGACATTCGTCCTTCAATAGAAGCTTTTTTTGATTGGCTGAACAATAATAAGGTTAAGGTTATAGGGACAGAAAAAAGAGTTTTTAGCAATCAAAATGTTTACGCCGGGACACTTGATATTTTAGCAGAAGTTAATGGTCAGTTAGGGGTTCTGGATTTAAAAACCAGTAAAGATATCTGGGACGATCACTTTATTCAAACCGCAGCTTACTTCAACGCTTACAACGAAAAGAGTCGGAAAAAAGCCAAGACTCATTGGATTTTAAGAATTGACCAATATCAAAAATGTAAGTTTTGCAGTGCAGAAAAAAGAGATAAATCAGGTGAGATTAATATTAGGGGCGGTAAAAGATTTTGCAGACATATGTGGGAAGATTCAAAAGGGGAGTGTGAGTTTAAAAAAGTGCAAAATCACAAATTTTTTATTGATACTTTTTTAGCTGCAAAAAAACTATGGGAACTTTCTAACAGACAGATGCTTTCTCAAATTGATAATTATCCGAATAAAACCAAGACGCATTTAACGCTTTGGAATATATAAATGTATTTTTAAATTAAAATAGTAAAGGTCATACTAATTATTAATCAATATATTTATGCAATTTAAAGAACATTTTAAAGGGGGAAAAGCAGAGAAAATACATGAGATGCATAAAAATAAAAAAGTTGTTTTCACTATATTTTTTATACTGCTTACTGTTTTTATAGGAGTAATGATTGTGAATGAAATGAAGAGAGGAAAATACATTGGCCAGGATGTACAAAACACTATTAGTTTTTCAGCTACTGGAAAAGTGTTTGCTAAACCTGACCTGGTTTTAACAACATTTTCAGTTATAACAGAAGAAAAAACCGTAGCCCAAGCTTTAACTGAAAACAGTGAAAGTATGAACAATGTTATTGAGTTTATGAAATCTCAAGGTATTGAAGATAAGGATTTAAAAACAACTGTTTTCAGCATATATCCTCGATATGAGTGGCACAAAAGCGAGTTGTCTTATTATCCTCAAGGGGAAAGAGTGTTGGTTGGTTATGAAGTGAGGCAATCCCTTGAAGTAAAAATCAGGGACATGGAAAAGATAGGGATTTTAATTGAAGGAGCTACTAATGCTGGCGCTAATGAAGTTGGTAGTTTGCAGTTTACCTTTGACAATGAAGATGAGCTTAAAGCTCAAGCCAGAGAACAGGCAATTGACAAGGCAAAACAAAAAGCCGAGGAATTAGCAACTCAATTAGGAGTTAGGCTGGGAAGAATTACTGATTTTCAAGAAAATCTTATTTTACCAATTTTTTATGAAATGAAAGCAGTATCTGAAATGGGTGGAGGGGCAGCTCCTCAGATTGAAACAGGCCAGAATTTAATAAGCAGCAGCGTTATTATTACTTACGAAATTTACTAATTATGAATGAAATAACTCAACTTTTGTCTGGGCAGCCATGGATTATGTTTCTGATTATTTTATGGGTTCTTCCCTGGAAAGCAGTATCTTTGTGGAAGGCAGCCAAAAACAATCACAAGAAATGGTTTGTAGTTTTGCTTATACTGAACACTCTAGCCATTTTAGAGATCATATATATTTTCATTTTCAGCAAAAAAAAGCAGGCAGATACAAGCTATGAAAGTTGAAAGAGTGGTGGTGGGTCAATTGGCAACTAATTGTTATTTACTGATTTCAGAACAAGAATTGGCAATTATTGATCCAGGAGACCAGTCAGAGAAAATTTTAGAACGAATAAAAAGCACAAAAGCTAAGGTAAAATATATTATTCTTACCCATGCTCATTTTGACCATGTTTTAGCTAGCGATGAATTGAGAAAAAAAACAGGGGTTGAAGTATTGATTCACGAAGCTGAAAAGAAGTTTGTTAATTTTCAAGTTGATAGATTTTTAAAAGAAAAAGATAAGATAAGAATAGGCAGCGTTGATTTAGAAGTGATGCATACGCCGGGCCATAGTCCCGGCGGAATTTGTTTGCTAACTGATGGAATAATTTTTACTGGAGACACTCTTTTTAAAGATGGTCATGGAAGAACTGATCTGTCAGGCGGTTCACACGAAGAACTTTTAAGATCGCTTAAGAGGATATCGGAATTATTAAAACCCGATATGATGGTTTATCCTGGTCATGGCGAATCATTCCAGGTTAAATAAGTTAAAACAAGAGTTATGGAGATAAAATCAAAAATTTCATCAAGAGCAGAAAATGCGCCTTTATCGCCAATTAGGAAATTTGGGCCATTGCTTCAGAAGGCAAAGAACAAAGGATTAGATGTTTTTGAACTTCATATTGGCCAGCCTGATTTAAAAACACCCTCCAAAATTTTAGAAAAAATAAGGAATTTTAAGGAAAAAATAATAAGATACACTCCTTCAAACGGTATGCCTGAACTGCAATCTGCCTGGCAGAAGTATTTTAAAGGTTATGGCATTAATTTTGATGAGTCTGAAATTATTGCGACAATTGCTGGAAGCGAAGCAATATTTTTTGCTTTGGCTGCGGTTTGTGATCCAGGCGATGAGGTTATTGTGTTTGAACCATTTTATACCAATTATAATGGCTTTGGGGCCATGGCAGGAGTGAAATTAGTACCTGTTAGAACTTTGGTTAGCACTGGATTTCATTTGCCAAAAAGAACTGTTGTTGAAAAGAAAATCAGTAAAAAAACAAAAGCCATCTTAATTTGTAATCCTTCTAATCCAACTGGCACAGTTTATTCTAAAAAAGAGCTTGAAATGATTATTAGCATTGCTAAAAAGCACAATCTTTTTATTTTATCTGATGAAGTGTATCGTGAATTTGTTTATGACAGAGAAAAACACTATTCAATAATGGATTTTCCAAAAGCCCGTTCAAGAGCAGTTGTACTTGATAGTGTTTCTAAAAGGTTTAGTGCTTGTGGATTAAGAATAGGATGCTTGGCTTCAAAAAATAAAGATATTATTGCTGGGGTAACAAAATTTGCTCAGGCCAGGTTATCTTTGCCAATGGTTGAACAAACAGCAGCAATACCACTTCTATTAAGTTCAAAAGCATATACCAGGAAAATTGCAAAAGAATATAAAAGAAGAAGAGATGCGGTTTTTAATGGCCTTCAGAAAATTAAAGGAATCCATTGTTTGAAACCAAAAGGAGCTTTTTATATAACAGTAAAGCTTCCTATTAAAGATTCAGAAGATTTTACCAGATGGCTTTTGACTAAATTCTCTTATAATAATAAAACCGTGATGCTGGCTCCTGCTGCTGGTTTTTATGCGAGCAAGGGATTGGGCAAAGACGAAGTAAGAATCGCTTTTGTTTTATCTGTGCCAAGATTAAAACAAGCTATGAATGTTTTAAAAATTGCTTTGGAAAAGTATAAAGAGAGATAATTCATATTTAAGATTTTTTATCTTATAATACAATAAACTCTTAAAATAATTACAGAATGCAGAGCTCTAATAAAAAAACTTTATTGATTATATTAATTTTGCTTTCAGTGATTGCTTTTTGTGTTAAGAATGATGCTTTGTTTTTGTTTATTAATCAAAAACTGGCTAGCGGAGTTCTGGACTTCATTGTTTTATACATATTTATTCCTTTATTCCTTTTAATGGGAATAATTCCTTTTTTAATGCTTGTATTAAAGAAAGATAAAATGGGATTTTTTTCTTTGTTTTCTGGAGCTTTTTGCTATATTGCTGGCAATTTAATTAAATTGCTTTTTAAAATGCCAAGACCATACACAATCTTTGCTGATACTAGGATTATAGGGCCCTGGCATGTAAGCCAGTATTCTTTTCCTTCTACCACCACAATGCTTGCTTTTGGCCTGGCCTTACCTTTTTTAATAGAAAGAAAAGGTAAGTGGAGCTGGTTTTTCTTAACCTTAGCGTTTTTAGTTGGCTTTACTGTAATATATACTGGATTTCATTTTCCAAGAGATGTTATTTTTGGAATATCTCTTTCTTTGTTGTTTGTTTATCTTTTAAAGAAAATTAAAGACAAGTTTATTAATGAAGAAAGTTTATCTAGTTAATTCAAGAGGGGAGAAAGAGCTTTTTTCTTTTCATAAAGTTTATCGTTCTTCTAAAAGAGTGGGGGCTTCAGATGTTCTAGCCAAAAAGATTGCTCATGAAATTGAAAAAAGGATTTATCCAGGAATGAAAACAAAAGAAATCTTTAAACTCGTTAAAAGTTTTTTAAAAGAATCTCCAGCTTCAGCAATTAAGTTTTCTTTGAAACAGGCAATGAGAAGGCTTGGTCCTAGTGGTTTTGATTTTGAAAAATACATTGGAGAGATTTTTTTGAAAAATGGTTTTAAAGTAAAAACCAATCAGAGGATAAAAGGTAGGTGCATTTCTTCTTATGAGATAGATTTTTCAGCAAAGAATAATGAATTTACATACTTGGGTGAATGTAAATATCATACATCTTCCGGAGCAAGAGTGGATTTAAAAGTAGCCCTATATAATTACGCAAGGTTTTTGGATATTTTGAACAGCTCTCGGTTTAAAAATTCTAATACAAAAGCAATAATAGTGACCAATACAAAATTTACCACTGAAGCGATTAAATATTGTAAATGTATGAATGTTGATCTCTTGGGCTGGAGATATCCAAAGAATCAAGGACTTGAATGTTTAATAGAGAAAAATAAGCTTTATCCTGTGACAATTCTTCCTTCGTTTAAGGCTCATTTTAAGAGTGTTTTTGCCCGAAATAAAATGATGCTTGTTTTAGATTTGTTAAATGTTCCATTAAATCAGCTTGTTAGAAAACTTAAACTTTCGTCAAGAGAACTAGAAAAATTAGTTAAAGAAGCAGAAGTTTTATTACAATCATGAATTTTGAAGAAGTTATTAAAAAAAGGCATTCTGTAAGAAAGTTCAAGCAAAAAGAGGTTTCAGACGAAGTTATTAAAAAGATTCTGGAGCTTGCTAATCTGTCTCCTTCTGCTGGAAACCTACAAGCTAGAAGCATTGTTGTTGTCAAGGATAAAGAAATGAAAGAAAAAATTACCCAAGTGGCTCTGGGTCAAGGTTTTATTAGTCAGGCTCCTGTTGTATTTGTGATTTGCGCAGAACCAGATGAATCAGCTGCTAAATATGGACAAAAGGGCAAAGAGCTTTATTCAATTCAAGATGCAACTATTTTTGCTTCTTATCTGCAATTAGCTGTTGTTTTTATGAACCTTGATTCTTGTTGGATTGGGGCTTTTGATGAATCAGAGCTGAGAAGAATTCTGGGTTTATCAGAAAACAAAAAGCCCATTGCAATAATTCCAGTAGGTTTTGCTGATGAAGTTCCTCATAAAACTGACAGGAAAAACTTAGACCAAGTTATTGAGAAACAGATTTAGATATGAAGTATGTTTTTAAAATTGAAGAATTTTACTGGACAAAGCACGTTAAAAACAAGATGAGATATTATCAATTGTCTGAAGCTAGGTTGAAAAGAGTTTTACGAAAGCCAGACAGAAAAGAGCTTGGTATTGCTCCAAGAACAGTTGCTGTGATGCAGATTACTGGAACAAAGAAATATCCTAGTGAAATCTGGTTGATGTATCAAAAGCAGGGTGCAAGAACAAAAATCATTACTGCCTGGCGCTATCCTGGTAAAAGTCCAAAAAGACAACCGCCCCCAATACCAGAAGATATATTGTGGGAGTTGAAAGTCAATCAAGAAGGCGCTGAAGCTCCAGAAGAATATTTAAAAGGCAAGACAAATTTTTTAAATTGTGAAATTGATTTATCAAAAAGGGTTTTTATTCCAAGGATTGAAACTGAGTTCTGGGTGAAAAAAGCAATAAAAAGGATTAAAAGAAGAAAAAGTAAGTTATTGATTTTAGATATTTTTGCTGGTTCTGGGTGCGTTGGTATTGCTGTTTTAAAAAATATTAAAAATATTCTGCTAACTTTTTCTGAGATTGACAATAAAGCAATTGAGCAGATTAAAATTAATTTAGAATTGAATAAGGTTTTTAAAAAAAGATATGAAGTTTGTAAGTCTGATATGTTTGAAGGATTAAAAAACGGGAAGTATGATTATATTTTTGCCAATCCCCCTTATGTAGCTGAAAACAGAATTAATGAGGTGGGGGAGTC
>Ga0114920_10000426_pt1 | contig 18486 bp, 9 predicted proteins | sample ChitaG_FD_88683 | JGI IMG/M metagenome (GOLD analysis project Ga0114920, IMG submission 88683) | Deep subsurface microbial communities from South Pacific Ocean to uncover new lineages of life (NeLLi) - Chile_00310 metaG | ecosystem: Environmental > Aquatic > Marine > Oceanic > Sediment ... | reverse complement strand
TTGGAGTACTCCAATAACAAGATGCCGGCTTACCGTGGAGTGTCAATAGAATCGTTGCCTGTCTCATTTTTCACTTCCCCCGAGAAAAAGTCAATCATAACGGGTTGACTAAGTGCTGGTTCACAGCCCTCCGAGGTACAGTTTTTGCCCTGCGCCCGGTAGGCGGGCATCAGGGGTAAAAAGCTGTCATCCCAAGGGTGCAATATATCCGGTAAACTATAATGAGAGCCGTGCGAGAACGCAAGCTCTTTTGTTAGCCAGGACCACCTGGCGATACGGCCAAGCGGGGGTCGCGCTGAGTAATCTACTGGCATTTACTAAGATGCGGCCGGCGCAAACTAGGATGTCGCAGCTCCACACAATAATGGTGCAACGATCGCCTCGCCGGGTGGGGTGGATAGGTCTAACCGGCCATCTTCGCCTGGGGGAAAGAGAACCACCGGCGGTGGTGGCCTAACCGACGGTGGGGGAAAATGTTCAAACACATTCGCCGGGCGATTTTTGGGGCGCCTGATATCCAGGCTAAGGGTGCCGATGTCGGACGGCCCGCCTGCCTGGGACGGTTTGGCCGCAATGCGCGGTTCGGCAAGTTGGTGCAGAAACCACAGTCGGTGCGCACTCAGTCCTGGGATGGAGAGTGGGCGTTTTCCGACCTGGCTATGGGTGACCGGGAATTTCGCATCCGGCTGTATCGTTTCCTGCGCGACCATATTCCCATTTTGAAATCGGTCATCTGGACCTGGACGCGCCTGGCCGCTGCACCGTACCGCTTCGAATTCAACGATGGTTCAACCGCCCGGCAAGAGCGCGCCCGCCAGATCCTCAAAGAGTTGGACCGGCGCATTTATCCCCATCCCACCGTCCGCTTCGGCGGCTTTGACGCGCTGCTCATTCAGTTCTTTAACTCGCTGTTTACCGACGGGGGTACAGCCGGTGAGCTGGTCTTAAACCCGGCCAGAACCGCTATCGACAAGTTCTATTTGATTGACACGGCGACGATTGATTTTGATCCCACACCGGAGGGCAATTGGCGGATCGTGCAAAAAGTCGACGGCAAAAAGATCCCCTTAACCACCGACTCGGTCTTCTACTATCCGCTGGATGCCGACGCCAACTCCCCGCACGGGAAGTCGATGATCGGCGCGGTGGCCTTTGTGGCCCGCGTGGAGCAGGAGCTGATCAGCGACATGCGCAAGGCCATGCGCAACGCGGGATATCACCGCCTGCACGTCAAGGTCCATCCGCCGGAAAAACAGCCGACAGAATCAGATGACGATTACGCCGACCGGGCCAATACATATTTCGACCGCACGGTGGCCATGATGCGCGATTTCGACGTGGACGATAACCCGGTCACCTGGGACGATGTCGAGATCAGCCATATCGGCCCCTCGTCACGCGTTTCCTCTTCGACCAACTGGTATATCAACCACAAGGCAACACTTGAAGACATCATCGCCGGCTGCCACTTAGCACCGTTTATGCTTGGATATTCGTACGGCGCCACGCAAAACTGGGCCCAGTTCAAGTATGAAATGGTGCAGCGGCAGGTCTTCTCATTGCAAAAAGTTGCTTCGCATTTCCTGGAATGGATTGCCAACATCGAGCTGGCCCTCCGGGGTGTGGAAATCTCCTGCCGCCACGTCTTCAATAACCGGCTCAACTTCGGGTTAATTGATCGGCTCCAGGCGGAAAAGCTGCGCACGGAGATCCTGGTGGCCCAGATGGAGAAAGGGCTGATTACACCCCAGGAGGCCCAAGAGAAACTCGCCGCCGGTGGGGATTTTTAGTAGGGGCTGTATCAAAAGTCCCAGATTGAGTAGGTCGAAACCCCTGAGCCTTTAGCGGAGCGAAAGGTGTGGTTTCGACAACGGGGATAGACATCAAGTTAAGCAGCATCGCCGTAAACAGTCATCCGTCAGCCCAAGGGCTGACAGGCACCACAAAGACCTTTTGATACAGCCCCCTACGGTTGGGCGTACTGATTGCCTGTGCATACGATCCCGGCTGGCATACAAGAGTTGCCGTTTCGTCAAGCTATCGTTGACCCGGTCGTTTTCGCCAGTGCCTTTTGCAATCTTAAACTGCATGATGGACAGAAACGATGGCTGAAAAGCTCGGTCAAATCGGAAAATCTCCTGCACACGGGCAACCGCTGGGGAAAATCCCTCGTACAAGCGGTGAAATTCCTGCAGTATTGTGTATTTAAGATCCGTCCCATGCGCTTTATTGGCGTTGACCGTTATGAGGCAGTCAATGCCTCGATCACCCTCGATCAGGCAAATATCATCTTCAGCCATGCGGTTGCCCTAATTAAGAAAAACTCAGTCTTTGCCTACCTGGTCGATGACATCAAGTTTGCCCCGTTCCCCCATATCAAATTCGCCAACCACGCCACCTTCTGGGCGCGGTCGACCCAGCGCCGGGGAGAATTTCTTTTGGGCCATGACTATGACTTCTTCAATTTCGATGAAGCGGCGTTCGAGACCCACGCCGATTATGTCGTCAACGAGGTCATCAAAATGCGGCTGGCCGACCGCGACGGCCAGCTCGATTACACCTCAACGCCGTGCGGCAAGAACTGGTTTTACCGCAAGATGCTTCAATTGCAGAAGAATCCGGAGCAGGCGTACGTGCAGCGCGGAGACTCGCGGGAAAATCCGTTTATCTCGCAGGACTACCTTGCACGCCGGGTCAACGAATTGAGCGCGGACCGCGTGGCACAGAATATCGAAGGACGCTTTGTTGATATTGGCGATGAGGTGCTTACCGAGGAGCAAATTCAGCGCGCCATCGTGCAGTCGACCGGCCTGGCCGCCTCTGATCCCCACCATTCGTATGTCCATGGATGGGACTTAGCCCGCAAGCGCACGTTCACTGTCGGAATCACGCTCGACGTTTCGGTGACACCCAGGCAAATGGTGGCCTTCGAACGCTTCCACCATCGCGACTGGCCACAGGTGTACGCCGCAATTCGCACCCGGCACCGACGCTACGGCGGCCGGACGATCATTGACGCCACCGGCTTGGGCGACGTGGTACTCTCCGAGCTGCGCGATATCGGCGCGGAGGGATTCAATTTTGGCGAACGCGGTGGAAAGGCAAAGGCAGAGTTGATCGCCAACCTCCAGCAGATGTTTGCCGCCGGCCGGGTATGCATCACTCCGGTCGAACAAACCAGCCCCGACGGCGAATACTGGAGCCTCTTAAATGAACTCCGCGAATTCACCTGGGAAAACAATCAACACTGCGACGCCGTCTTCGCCCTGGCCCTGGCTTTATGGGCCCTGCGCCCGATCGAATCTCCCGATGCACCGAGGGCCTTCCGCCTGGGTCGGTGGTAGCCTGGCCGATACCCACCACCGCAGAAGTAACCGAAAGAGGTGGGCGGTGGCCCACCCTACTCATGGCCTATGGCCCGCAAGGGTCGGGGCACAACATATCATTCTGGAAGGAGACGTATTGCACATAGTACGTCACGTCCTGCGGGTTGACCTGGCCATCGCAGTTCGCGTCGCCGGCGTCATACGGGCAGTTCGGCGGCTGTGTTCGCATGTCATTTTGAAAGTAGACAAACTGCACCATATACGTCACATCTTGCGGGTTGACCTCGCCGTCTTTGTTCACGTCACCCCAGACACCGCAATCACAGGTGAACTTGTAATTGATCGCGGCCATGACGTCGATGATGCCCCAACCGTACGCATTGTTTGGTGTGGCCGCGTTGTCCGCAGTTTGCATCAATGCCTCGCGCACCTGGACCGGGGTCCAGTCGGGATGGGCCTGAATGACCAAGGCCGCGGCGCCGCCGAGCAGCGGGCAGGAAAGGGAGGTGCCACTGGCATATGTGAAACTCGTTATGGACGACGGCGAAGCGCAACGCGTAGCGACGCCCTGCGCGCAGACTTCCGGCTTGATCCGGCCGTCGTAAGTCGGACCGCGCGAGGAAAATGAGGCAATTGTCTCGCTGGAGTTCACCGCGCCCACGGCAATAACCGAATCAGCATCAGCGGGAGCGATCATGGTCGATGATCCCGGGCCGCCGTTCCCGTTGGAGTTGCACACGACAATCCCCAGGCTCGCCGCAATATCGGCGGCGATCGTAGTTATGCAGGTGTTCCCGTCATAGTCCTCAAAGGTATACCAATCGGAGTAGGCCAGCGACGAGGAGATGACGTCGGCGCCGATGGAGTCCGCCCATTCCATACCAGCTGTCCAATTGTCTTCCTCAATCGGGGTCTCCGAGCGCATATCCTCGGTCTTGGCCAGGATGAAATCGGCCTTGTATGCCGGGCCATACAAGTTGCCCTCCGCAGCACCGCCGAGGGCCGACCAGGTGTATGTGCCGTGGTTATGCTGGCCGGAGATATCCTCCGGTTCGTTCTGTGTATCATCGTCATCAAAGACAAAATCATATTCCGCCCATACCCGACCCTCGGCAAAAGCGTCGGCGAAGGCGGTGTGGTCCTTGCGGTACCCGGTATCCATCATGCAGACCAATACACCGGATCCGTCGTACCCGGCAGCGTGCGCGACGGGTACATTAATCATCACCAACTGGCCGCTGGAAGGGCCGTAATCGACCGGCCCGGGCTCGGCAGGTTGAGTCGGCTTATGCAGGGGTTCATTAGTGATTTCCACCCGCGGTGATTTATACCTGGCCACCGGACGAATCGACCTTACAAAGGGGAGCGCCGCGACCTGAGCGAGTGCGGTACGACCAATCTCGAAACTGGCCGCGTTGAGCCAGCGGGAGATGCGGCGCAGGGTGCCGCCTTGTTCCCGAACTGCCGCAGCGTAGGATTCTTTAACCGGCAGATCGACAAACTCCGGCCGGGTGATCCCGACCTTAGCCCGGCGCCGGGCGGCCTTGGCGGTAATCGCCGGAGCATGGGCTTCTAACGCGGCCGAAAGGGCCCGCTTGTTGAAAATTCCCTTGTCGGTGAAAAATACCCAGACCTTGACCCGCCCATCTTCGGAGACGCGATCGAGGATGCGGTTGGTGCCGGCGCTGATCACCGGGTCGCTTTTCAGCATGATTAACGTCGGGCGGTCGCGATGGGCGGCGACGTCGCTGGTCAGTCCGGTGCCGACAAACACTAAAAAAAGAGTCAGAACGGCAGTAAGGCATCCGTGATGCGCACTCAATCTCGTCATGGAATTATTCCTCTCAACCCAGGCCTGCATTGCCTTGATCGACACCCCCGCGTGCATTATGCACCCGGCGGTGCTCAATGCTCATCAATTATATACACAAGAGACGACAAAACTTTCCCGTCTTATATGCGGACCGCGACGCGGTAACCCCCGGCCAGTCGCCGAAAAACTGCGGCAGCGGCTGCCGAGATAAAAACTCCATTCCGATTACAATTTAAGGCAAACCGAGATTCTGTCAACGTCTAATTCCAGTTCTGCAGGCGAAGTCTCGCAAGCTGATCCGGTAGGCGCATATTCTGTGTGGGTCAGCCCAAGATATTCGGGTAACATGGGTAACGGACAAATGCAGACATCTGCTGCCCACCGAGTTCGGCGATGAGTGCCGGCCGCCATCAGCGGTTTTCATGCTTACCGGTCAGTGTATTCCTCATGCCAGGCCATCTGGATGCGCTCGAGGAGGCCCTCGTTTGAGTCTCCCGGTTTGCCGGCGAATCCCGGCAGGTCGCACACCCACCGGTGCAATTGGGTAAAGCGGACCGTCAAGGGATCGACGCCGGGGTGTTCTTCTGAAAGCCGCAGCGCGATTTCTTCGGCATCGTGCCAGTCGAGATTCATCGCGTCTCCCCCTAGGAGGGTTATTCTTTGAGCACAGCGATTTTGATGATTTGTTCCCGAACGGTACCGTCCTCGGTGGCAGCCTTGATATGACACAGATATACACCATCGGCGACAACCGGTCCATCATCTGCCCCGCCGTCCCAGGCAACCGTCGCTCCTGCGGCTACCCACCCGGAAAGCAGGGTGCGCACCAATTCTCCCGCCAGATCATAAATCTTGACTTCAACAGTTGAAGGTTGGGTCACGCCGAGATAGATGGTCGTTTCCTTCTTATACGGATTAAACGGGTTCGGCTGGTTCGACGCGGCTGTCGCCCCAGAGAGCATGGTAAAAATGACGGTCACTTTTTGTGGAGAGTCAACGGCGTCCGTCCCGGATACGACGATCGTATCACGATGATCGCCAGGGACCAGGCCAGTGGTGTCAACGATCACCGTCATTTTGGTCGAATCCAACGCGCCGATCAACCCCCCAGCTGGAGTGACCGTAAGCCAGGCGGAATCGTTTGTCGCCATCCAGTCAAGATCGCTCAACCCGTCGTTGCAAACCCACACGTGCTTTTCGTCCGGTGGCGGTTCGAACTGTGTGGAGGTGAAGTGGATCCACACCGGATCAACACGCAGCCAGGGTAAGCTTTCGACGATTTGCAGGGTCACCGGTACGCGGACCGTATCTGCTGCGCCGGGAGAGGTAACAATCAGGGTGTCGAAATAATCACCCGCCGGGAAATCGATGTCAGTGATGGAAATTTCTGCCACAGCCGGGGTCAACCCCGAATCCGGATCGACCTCCAGCCACAGTGCGGTATAGTCCAGCTCCCAGGTGGTATCACCGCAGAAATTTTGAATCGACAGGCTTTGCGACTGGGGAAGCGAACCGCCAGTTTCGGCGGTAAAGATCAGCTCTTCGGGCTCGGTGTCGAGTTCTAATTCAGAGACCAGGCCGCGCGTGCACTGGTATTTTCGCCGCGCCCGGTGGGCAAACTCAATCATTTCCGCGCGGCTTTCGGCACCGATGACAGCAAAGGCGACGGTCGCCGAGTCTCCAGGTGAAAGGTCAAGTGGCCCAATCGTCATTATATGCGAGCAATCTGTCCAGATGCGGTTGGACACCGAATCGAAGTCGGCGGTCATGTATTCCCATTTTTCCTGCTCGGTGAACCCGTCGTATATCTCTCCCTTATTGTAGACCATGCGGTACGAGATCATTCCATTCGGGGTCAGCGCGGCTATCCCCCGGAATAGGCCAAGTCCCTCGATCTTGTGGCGCATCCAGCCAACGCCGGCCAGGCTGTCAAACCTTACGAAATCTAATGTTCCATCGGCCCAGGGGAAATCCCAATCGGCAAACAAGGCCGCGCGCACACCGGAAAGCACGGAATCCGAGCGGTTGTGGATGACATATTCCAAGATCACATAATCGTCATCCGTGGTGTCGGCATAAGCGTACGTCCGTTGTTCAATAAACAAGCCCAGCGGGTTTTCCGCGTACGCATCGGAAAAAGCGGCAAAAGTCTGTTGGTCGGCCAGGTCGCCGGGCTGTTCCACGCGCAGGTTCCCCGAGGCATCAGTAAGGAAATCGTTGGCGGGCATATCGCCGATCTGCCGTACAGCGTCGGATACATGGTCGGGGTCGGTGCCGACCAGAAAACCCATCTCAAAAAGCGTCGGCTCCTGGCTGGTCGCCGGGTGATAAAACCCTACCGTTCCCTTGCGCCAGACGTTTCCGCCACTGGAGTCCAATCCATATTCACCGAAACTCGAAATCGTGAAAATGACATTACCGATGTTGTGGGTAAACACGTCTAGGTCCCGTGATGGCCCGACCGCGATTGCCCCCCGAACGGTTCGGGAATACCCGTCACCTTGGAATTGCCATTCGACCGGCAGCCGTTCACCGACCCTGACGTCCCTATTGACGCTGATCATAAAGGGGGCATCAGCGTTGCTTTTGATCTCATTTAGGTTGAAATCACCGAAGAAGTATACATCGGTATCCACGGCCAGGCGGTTATCCAGCGAGATCAGATCGAGGGTTACATTAGTCACCGGTGTCCCGCAGTTACGGACGGTGACGGTTATCTCGCTTCTTTCGCCGGGCGATGGCCGGACATACGAATCCGATTTGATATACAAATGCGGTTCGGAATTCGCCGGCATGAGGTCTAGCGCGGCGGGGATATTGATTAACCCCTTCCCGGTGTAGTTGTCATCACCGTCCGGTGGGAGATCGAATGCCGTATACAACAGGACCTTCTTGATTGTGTCCACCGTGGCATTGGGGTTGTACTCCCGCAAAAGCGCGACTGCACCGGCGACATGAGGTACGGCAAATGACGTTCCCCACCAGTCTTGATCACTGTAGGTCTCCTCAGGCGTGGTCGAGCGGATCGCGTACCCTGGCGCGACCACTTCCGGCTTTGGGGTTTGCCCGTCGCAGCTGGATGGGCCTCGGCTGGAATTAGCCACAAAGAACAGGGTGTCGGGATAATACTGCGTCGACACCATCCCCACGGCAAACGTGTTCACCTCCGAGGTGATGCGGTTGGCCGGGTTCCGTATCGACTGCGGAGTGTCTTGCTCGCCGACATATCCTTCATTTCCCGCGGCCCAGATGGTCACTGCACCTGCGGCTTCCAGGTTGTCGATAACATTCCAGAAAAGATCATCACAGTCGACCAGCGGGGCCCAATCCGGAAGTGTAATGTATCCCCAGGAATTGTTGATTACGTCGGGTACGTCTTCTTCGGTATTCGGGTCCCCGTCCGGATCGATCAGCCATTGCAATGCCTCGAAGATATCGGCACCCGGCACATCGAGCACGCCCGCGGAGATCCACTGGGCATCGAAAGCCACGCCGGTGGTATCGCCGGTATCAGAGTCATGCCCGACCAGAATGCCGGCCACCATTGTCCCATGCATATATCGCGACTCACCGGGAGTGCCAAAGGTGTGGGGTATCGAATCACCCTCGACGGGATCGAACCATGACTCGGCCCTGGAGTATCCGTTATTGCCGCGCCACTTGGTTGACAACGCGGGATGATCCCCGTCGACGCCGGTGTCGATGGTGGCGATCAAGGTCCCCTTGCCGGTGTAACCCATCGCCCACATCGAATCGGCACCAATGGCGCGCAGGCCGATCTCCGCTCTCGTGGCGCCGGGTTTGGCCAGTGACCCGTGGCCGGTGGGCTCGATCAGCTTGATAGTGGGATATGGATAGATCTTCTCGATGTCATCACGCGCCACCAGCTCTTCAACGGCGCCGGCGGTCATCTCGGCGGTGATGAGATTGTCGATCCAGTACGTCTTGATGTTTTCTGCTTTATCCTCCAGCCGCATCCGGTTCAATACGGGCAGGATGTTTTCTTGTGATCGGCTTGCCGCCTTTTGCAGGGTCAGCAATGCCTCCCGATGGCGGTCGGCACGCCGGGTGTACGTGCTCGCCAGCTCCCGCTTGAGGGTTATCCCGTCCACCGCCCCGGCAACCCGGATAACCACGCGGATTCTTTCATCGGCCGACACGGTGGCCAGGTAAGACGCAAGATCAGCGGAAAGCTCGGCGGCACTGACCGAACCCCCGAGCAGACCAACGGTGATGCTGACCAAAACAATAAGAAAGCTTCCTCGACGCATATAGTTGTCCCTCGTCTATCGTCCACCAGATTTTACACAATAATTATCGACCACAAAAGAAGGGCAAACACTAAAGAGTGAACGCGCAGCCGTCACACCCGCAAGGGCAAAGACATCTGTAGTTCGGCCCGTCCATGGAGCACGCGGCGCGGAGAAGAGATTCTGATAGCCAGATCTCTTTGCCCCGGTCGGGTTGAAGATTCTTCAACATGCACCTTAACGCGGCCGGGCTCGGCTTTTTCATCGCGGGCAACGTTAAACGCCTCCAGGGCCCGGGCAAAGCGGGCTTCAATTTCGGCCGCGCCGGCTCCCGAGACAAACTCGGCCAGCTTGCGGTTGATGAATCGCGCAATCTCGCCCGCATACATCTGGTAAGAAAGCGAAGCCATAAAGGCGTTTTTCTCCGCTTTTGCCGGATCGGGATCGTGCATTGGCCGATGCACCAACGGGACAATTAGAATGTAGGCCGAGTCATTGTTGATATCGCTGAGTAGGGGGATGATGCCCGTGCGATCGAATTCCTCCAGCCTGTGGTCGGGAACGATCGCTTCCAGCGGAAGGTTTGCCTCTTCACCGTTGGGCAAAAGGACAGACCGCAGCGGGAGGTTGGCGATTGCGCCGCCGTTGTGCCGGCCGGAAATTTCCGTTGGCCACCCGACACGAGCGTGACTCCGGCTCATCAGCGACGCCAGCAACCATACCGGATTACCCCAGAGGTAGTCGGCATCGGCGGTCGTGCTTTCCCGCAGGTCGAACGATTTGACCCGGCGGCCTTCCTCCCCGTATGCATACCTGAGCAGGAAACGATTAAAGCCCAGTGCCAGCCAGCGCGAAGAGGGATCGCGGCGCAGGCCGTCGTACTTGGCGTATTCCGGGGATTCCAACAGCGTACTCAGCAAGGGCAGTTCGTTTAGCTGCGCGGCACGCTCCAGCCCGAAGAAAGAAGCCCCCACCGAGGTAATGATGACTAACGGAATCTCACCGGCCTTTTGTGCCAGTTCGCGCAGCAGATCCATATCCGGTGGCCGCGTGTCAAACTCGTAGGCCGCAATAACGGCGGCCAGAGGCACCTCGGATTGTGCATCATATTCAACTTGATATATATTCCTGGCAAAGGCTTCCCCGAGTTTGTCTTTCTCGGCATTGATGATTTCGAGCCGGGCGTTCTTCCGGAAGTCCGTCTGCTCAACTAAAAACTTTAATCCCGACCAGAGGGCTTCCACGCGCTTAAACTCGGCGTGATGCAGAATGACATTGACCGCGCGGCCCAGGAGCGAATCCAAAAGGGAGATGGTTTTCCGTACGGCGGCAGCGTCGAATGCTTCTTCCTTTGCCCGGTCGGTGCTGACGAAGTCATCAAGGGCGGCCTCGAGTTTTTCCCGTTCCCTGGTTCGTGTTACAGCTTCGTCGCTGACATCCACCATCTCCAGGATGGAATCCACGGCATCGCCGGTGTCGGCCGGGGGTTTCGTTGCGGCTGGCGGGGGCGGAGCTGGTTTGTCGGCTTTTTTCCGCAACTCCCCCGGCGGCCGCAGCGCGGCGGTGATTTTCTCGGAGAGTTCCGGCAATAGTTGATGTTCTTTCAGGCGCTCCTTGAAATCCGCGACGGAGAGTTTCCGCTGACCGAACTCTTCAAGCAGGGCCCGGATTCCAACCAGGTTTTTCAGTTGGGGGACCGCTTCAACAATGCGTTCCGGTCGAAACGCTTTCATGACATTCAGGGCCAGATCAACGTGCAGTTTCCGCGGCTGATCAGACAGCGGATTTTCCACGTCAAACTCCAGGCGCATACCCGCTTTGGCCATTGTCTCATTGAAATTGTCTTTGTCCACCGCGTGGTGGAAAAAACGCGCATCCGGTTTCCTGGTCTCATATACCCGCGGCAAAAACTCAGCCAGAACAGCCAGCCGGAACGGCCATCTCCCCGTTTCCTCGGGCCGTTCGCCGAAGGAGAATTTAACTGTGTCCATTTCCATTTTCACCTGTCTCGTTTCTTGAGGCACATCGCCTTTATGAGAATCCAATACCGTTCTCGGCTCCACCTGTTCACGCTTAATTACGTGACGTTTTAGCGGGGACACAAGATGTATTTTGCCTGGACCGTCTCTCGGGGAATCAGGAGTGCAGGCCAGGCTCCCCGCGCGCCTGTAATCTTTTGCCGGGTGTGCAATATGGAAACCGGGGGGCATAGCCCGCTCAAAGGAAGATCTCCTGAATAAACAACACCCCATTTACAACAAAGGTGGCGATGGCCAGGCCGCCGTCAAGCAGCCAGTGCTGGCGGAACAGGGTGGGCATCTTAAATCCCTTCTTCCGGGTGATCAGGGTGTACTTGGTCGTAAAAAGCCGCAGGTCGACCTGACTATACTGGAAGAACTGGCTGTTTCGCTCAAGCTCCTTGAGTTGTTCGGAGCGAATTTTTTGTTCCCGCCGCGTCGCGGCCACCGCGGTAAACCACAGCGCCGCCACGACGATTCCCAGACCCCACGCGACAAAGGGGGGCACGCCGCACCCCGGGAGGACAAAACGCCCGGCAAGCACCAGCCCAACTGAGTAAGCCAGATAGATCACGTTTATCCGCCACAACCGTTCGTCCTGTCGGGCCAGCAGGTCCGTGGCACATTCGTAAATAAGAGCGGTGTCTATTCCCCTTTCCGCCATGGTCCGCCTCCGTGTGCTTAGGTCTCATCAACCCACTGCCCTCGGCAAATGAGGGATGTATCAAATAAGTTACTTTCTCCCGTGGGATCAATTTGAATATCTGACACCCCGGGCCGGGCACTTTTCGGACAGGAGGTATCACGGGCCGAACAGGAATGGAGGAATGCGATGCTGATGAGCACCCAGTGGTTGACTATCTCGCCGGTACGCTGTTCATTATGCCAGTAACAGCGGATCGGTCATCCATGATGCGCAGGAAAAAGGCGACCCCGGTTCACCGGCCCACTCAGCGAAGAAAAACCCGGGTAACGTTTTACCTGTCCTGCGCCGCGCTGGTGATAGTTTTCATTGTACTTGCCGCCTCCGCAGTCCCTTTCCTGCAGGATGACGCCTATATCTCTTTCCGCTACGTGAAAAACTATCTCAACGGCGAAGGCCTGGTGTTCAACCAGGGCGAACGTGTCGAAGGATACACCAACTTCCTCTGGATCATCCTGCTCTCCCTAACCGCAAACCTTGGTTTTGGCCTGGAGGAGACAGCTCGCTGGTTGGGCTTACTCTTTTCAGCGGGCGCGGTGATCGCGACGGTCTTTCTGACTCGGCGCGCGTTGGCCGGAAGTTCCACCCGGTGGATATATGCGGGGTCAATTGCCGCGGGCCTGTGGGTGGCGATCAACCCGGCGGTGGGTTATTGGTCGGTCGCCGGGCTGGAGACCGGGATGTTTGTCTTTTTAGTGGTGCTGGCTGTGGAGCGTCTGCTTGCCGGTTCTCCCCTTTGTTGGGGAATGCTGACTCTGGCCAGTTTGACCCGCCCCGAGGGCGCGCTGGTGTTTGCCGTCTGCTATGCGTGGCATCTGTTTCGGGAAACAGCCTCGATCAAACGCCGCTGGTGGCAGCCGCTTATGTATTATATTCTCCCCTTGATTCCCTTCGGGGTCTTCAAATTGTCCTATTACGGCTCACTTTTCCCCAATCCCTTTTACGCCAAGACCGGATTTTCTCCGGAGTACTGGCAAAGCGGCATCGAGTACCTCTGGTTATATCTTCAGCATTTCGGCCTGTGGGGGATTTTGCCGATCTTCTTGGTTTTTGCCTTGATCCGCTCCGGGTGGAAAACCCCGGTGGGATTTCTGGCCATTCTCTGGCTGGTGTATACGCTTTACATCGCCGTGATCGGTGGTGACGTTTTGCGCGCGCACCGGTTTTTCGTCCCGGTCTGGCCGGTCTTCGCCTCCGCGACTATCGGTGGAGTTGTCCTGGTTTGCCGCCTCTTTCGCCGTCGGGCAGCTTTGTTCTGGGGTATCTGCGCGATGCTTTTGGCCATCGCCGGCTACCAACGGTTTTACCCGGACAAGTATTTCTCTTACTCACGCGGGCTGGAGATCGGCATCGTCACTAAAATGCGTAGCGTTGCCGCGCTCTTGAAATCCACGGACAACCGCCGGTTTTCTATTGCTGTCTCGACCATCGGCCGGCTGGGGTACGACCTTTTGGGCCACACGGTGATTGACGTGCTGGGGCTGACTGATTCGACCGTGGCCCGTCATCCCGAGACCATCCCCGGGATGCAAACCACCTGGAAAGAGCGCCACTTCAACGCCGGGTATATCCTCTCCCGCGATCCGGACTACATCCTGTTTTCGACAGGGTATAAACCCTCCGCCCCGGCGGAACGCGCGTTGATTTTACACTCGAAGTTCCGCCACAATTACTTTATCAGCCTTTATCCCGCACCACATTTGAACCGCAACCTCGCCGTATATAAACGCAAGGGTGACTTCTCCCGACCTGATTCGGTTTGGCCCGATCTGCAACTGGCCAACGACTTCAATGACGGTTTGAACTATTTATTGTCCGGCCAACACCAAAAAGGCCTGGAGACCTTCTCGCGGATGAAGCAAAATGGTCCGGGTGATTATGATATGCCCTTCAATTGGATGTCCGTCGCCTATCTGCGAATGGGCAAGCCCGAGCAGGCCCTGGTGTATGCCGATTCGGCGCTGGCCCTCAACCCGATAAGCGTATCGGCGTTGACCGCGAAATTCGATGCGTACCTGGCGCTTGGTGACAGCGCAAGTCTAGTCCAAGTTACAGACGCGATCGGCCGGATCTGCCCCTGGCTAATCAAGAAATAGGGCACCATCGTAAGTGTTTGCCCATCAAGCTGAAGCGCCGCGCGACCGCCGGTTGAAAAGAAAAACCATTTGACAATTAGCTGATAAGTCGATACTTAGATATGACAGGCGGGAATAGCTCAGCTGGCTAGAGCACCACCTTGCCAAGGTGGATGTCGCGGGTTCGACCCCCGTTTCCCGCTCCAAGTTTAGCCCCAAGTCTTACAACGGCTTGGGGCTTTTTTATGCGATATTCAGTCATATAGGACAGAACCCGAAGCGGTTCTGCCAAACTGAATAGAAAGGCAGGACCGCTGAAGGGTCCTGCCCCACGGAACCTGTTCTCCTTGTGAAATGCGGGTCAGTACTCCAATAAGACAGCAGTTGCGTCCGCGCGCCTAATCCTTTGGCACGAATGGAACATCCCATTACCCAGGAGTTGACAACAGCCAGTCGGCAAAAAAAAACGCCCGTACTGGACGGGCGTGGCTGCTCCGTAGAGCAAAACCTGCGAGGCGATTGCCTCTTACTGGAGCTTGACAAGCAACCGCCGCTTAAGTACATTCACAATAATTATAATACCCTGTCATTTGCCTGTCAAGGGTATTTTTATGGGGCCGGCTGAAAACAAGTCTGTGGTATTGGGTATTGACCTCGGCCCAAACTCTATTGGCTGGGCGTTGGTCAAAAAGGGGAGAGCAAATCCCCGGCTGATAGATTCCGGAGTACGTGTATTTGAGGCTGGGCTGTCGAGCATAGAACAGGACGGCAAAGGCAAATCCAGGAACCTTGAGCGACGCTTAGCCAGGCAAACACGGCGGTTGTTGGAACGCCGGTCCAGGCGCATGCTGAATCTGGCGCATGCTCTCCAACGCACAGGCCTTTTGCCTCCCGGAAACATCGAGGAACCTGCTGAGAAATATGATTACTTCCTCAAACTCGATCGCCAATTGGATTCCCCATACATACTCCGTGCAAGAGCTTTGGACAAAAAACTCCAGCCATATGAACTTGGGCGTGCCCTTTACCATCTTGGCCAACGAAGAGGGTTTCTGAGCACCAGGAAATCGCCTCCCAAAAGCCAAGACGATGAGGGTAAGATCAACGCCGACATTAACATACTCCATTCACAAATGCATGAAACTGGTGCCCGCACACTTGGCGAATTGTTCGCAACATTGCAGGCAGATCACATCCGCGTGCGGGAACGGTATACCTCACGGGCGATGTATCAAGACGAATTCAGTCTAATCTGGGGTACCCAAGCCCAATTCCATGCCGACAAATTGACTGAGGAACTCAGACGGGAAATCCACCGCATTATTTTCCATCAGCGGCCCCTCAAAACTCAAAAACATTTGGTGGGCGCGTGCGAACTTGAGATCGGCAAAAGGCGGGCACCCTGGGCCCTCCTCGCCGCTCAGGGTTTTCGTTACCTTCAACTTGTCAACAATCTGAGAATCGTCGATGAATCCACCGGCGAAGTGATCGAGATTGACGATGAAAGTCGGGAAGCATTGGTCAAACATCTGGAAACCGAGGGTGATCTGACCTTTCCGAAGATGCGCAGAATTCTCGGATTGAAAAGAACGGTAAAATTCAACCTGGAACTCGGTGGCGAAAAACGGATTCCTGGCAACCGCACGACGGCCAAACTCATCGCTATTTTCGGTTTCGATGGATGGCAAGCGTTGTCCAATAGGGACCGAGATACCATCGTCGAAGACATTCGGAGTATTGTCAAAGACGAAACTCTCAAACGACGCGCTATGAGGGTGTGGGATCTTGGTGAAGAGGCCGCCGATCGACTGGGCAAGCTCCGCCTTGAAGACGGTTACTGCCGCTATTCCCAGGAGGCGTTAGAAAAACTCCTTCCCCTTCTGAAAAAAGGAACACCCTTACAAACTGCAATCAAGGAACGTTTTCCGGAAAGATGGGAGCGCGCCGCCAAACCACATGATCTTCTTCCTCCGGTCAATGCCGGAGACCTCCCGGAGTTGCGCAACCCCATTGTGGAACGGGCGTTGACTGAATTGCGGCGTGTGGTCAACGCAATCGTCAAACACTACGGCAAACCAGCGGAAATACACATCGAACTTGCGCGTGAGTTGCGTTCCACGGCCAAACAACGGGAGAGAATCTGGCGGCAGATGCGCGCCAACGAACGAGCACGAGAGAGGGCGGCACAAAAAATCCTGGGTGAAGTCGGCATCGAGAATCCGAAACGCAGTGATATCCTCAAAATCCTACTCGCCGAAGAATGCAATTGGCAGTGCCCATACACCGGAAGGCAAGTCACTCCCACATCCCTTTTTGGCGATGAACCGCAATTGGACATCGAGCACATAATTCCTTTCGACCGCTGTTTGGATGATTCTTATATGAACAAAACACTATGTCAGGCCGAGGAAAACCGCACGGTCAAACATCATCAGTCACCCTTTGAGGCATACCACACAACAAACAAATGGGATGAAATCATCCAGCGTGTTTCCAAGTTTAAAGGCAATGCCCGACGAGAGAAACTGCGTCGATTTAGGATGGATAAAAAAGGTTTGCGAGAATTTATAGATGGGTTCACTAGTCGCCAGCTTAACGACACCCGCTGGGCCGCCAAGTGGGCCAAGCGTTACCTTGGATTGCTATATGGCGGGGCCGATGCAGATGGTATTGATGCCTCGGGGAAGCGTCGCGTCCAGGCCACGACGGGACCGATCACAGCCTACTTGCGAAACGAATGGGGATTGAATGCCGTCCTTGGCAATGGGCCGGGTAAATCCCGCGACGACCACCGCCACCATGCCGTAGACGCTGTCATCGTGGCCCTGACCGCGCCGCGTACTGTAAAGCAACTCAACGACGCGGCAAAACGCACGGGGCAAACCGGCCGCCGCCTGTTTGATCGAGTCGAGGCACCGTGGCCGGGATTTCTCACCGAAGTGAGCGACAAAGTGAACGCAGTCGTCACATCTCACCGTTTGTCTAAACGGGTGCGAGGCCCGTTGCATGCGGAGACTTTTTATGGAAAGCCACGCCAGGACGAGCGCGGGCGACAGTACGTGCACCAACGAATCCATATTCCAGATTTGAAAGCCAAAGACGTCGATATGATAGTTGACCCGGCCGTCCGTCAGGCAATCCGCAAAAAGGTAGACGACCTCGGTGGTGATCCGGCAAGGGCCTTTGCTGATCGGCAAAACTACCCGACTTTGGAAACCCCTGATGGCCGTCCGGTGCCTATCCGTCGGGTTCGTGTTCGTCGAAACATGGAAGCGGCGTTCAAGGTGGCCCAGGGAGTTCGCACTCGCTTTGTTCAATCTTCTGCCAATCATCATATGGAAATCGTGGCCCAACTCGATGAAAAAGGCAATGAAGTTAAATGGGAAGGCCATGTGGTCACGATGTACGAGTCGTATCGGCGATTGTCCGCCGGCGAACCCGTTATCCGACGTCAATTCGGCACCAACAAGCGATTCAAATTCTCGTTGGCCTGCGGTGAGGTTATTGAACTGGATGGTTTAACAGCGGACAATGCCCGTTCTCTGTATGTGGTTCGGACCGTGCCCCAAAGCAGGCAAATCCGCTTTGTCCCAATTAACGATGCCCGCAAACTTGCTGCCATCCCGAAAAAGGGCCAAACGGCCTATCCGGAAACTCTCCGTAATCGCGGTTGCCGCAAAATGCTGGTTGCCCCACTCGGCGAGATTCAATGCGCCTGTGATTGACAAGTTCCCCCCTTTCAGCCGAGGCGCTTATAGTGTTTATGCCCGCTTTTGTGGAAGCGAAGAACGGGCGGGAGTACTCAGAAAGCAAATCCGCAAAATGATGCCCACCGAAGGCGAGGTCAGGCTCTTGGCCGTAACCGATCATCAATTCGGGAAGATGGAAGTTTACTACGGGAAAAAGCGCCGATCAGCGGAAAAGCCGCCCAGCCAATTGTCGTTTTTTTGAGGTTTGGAGGGAATTAACCCCTTATAAGCAGGGTGCTTATAAGGGGTATAATGTACTTAAGCGGCGGTTTACGTCAAGCCCCAGCACATACAGTGGACAGACTATTCCTGGAATCAATGTACTTAAGCGGCGGTTCACGTCAAGCCCCAGCGGGTGAGGGGATGAGCGGGAAACAGCGGCAAATGTACTTAAGCGGCGGTTCACGTCAAGCCCCAGCTCCATATTTGCCCACGTGCTGATCACTCACAATGTACTTAAGCGGCGGTTCACGTCAAGCCCCAGCTGACGATCTGCCGGCCCCTGCAAATGCTGGAATGTACTTAAGCGGCGGTTCACGTCAAGCCCCAGCA
>Ga0114920_10000424_pt1 | contig 18512 bp, 14 predicted proteins | sample ChitaG_FD_88683 | JGI IMG/M metagenome (GOLD analysis project Ga0114920, IMG submission 88683) | Deep subsurface microbial communities from South Pacific Ocean to uncover new lineages of life (NeLLi) - Chile_00310 metaG | ecosystem: Environmental > Aquatic > Marine > Oceanic > Sediment ... | reverse complement strand
TGTTAATGTCGTGCATACTCTCCGCATGATATATAAGTGTGTAGACATTATGAGTTTTAATTAAAGAGGGGTTGCCCAGACATTTTACTCCCATATTAATTAAATCTTCGCAATATTTCTTTGGTACAGCGGGTCGAGGTATTGCATTTCTTACTGGTTCGTGATTTCCAGACACAAAAAATATTTTAATATAATCCGGGATTTCTAAAAGAAGATCTGAAGCTTTTTTAAATTGTTTATAAATATCTGCGATAACAAGATCTTCTTGTTGGTTGGGATATATACCTATTCCATCAATTAGATCGCCATTGATGACTAAGTACTTTATTCTTCCCGCCTTTTCTCTCAGGAGTTTATTTTTGCTTTTTCCGTTTAAAAAATTAATAAATTTAGTAAATAATGCTTCCTCAAACTCTTTACTTCCAATGTGAATATCTGAAATTAAAGCGATTGAGAGAGGATCGGGTGACAAATTAGGTTGAAAGTTTGTCGGAATATCTATTTTTGAGATGTAGGAGGCAAAAATTATTCCTTTTCTCCCATGTTCTCCAGGATTATACAAACCCTTAACGAACACCATCTGATCGTGAAGGGTTCTTTTTATAAGATTGACGGATTCTAAGTTCTCCGAATTATTTTGGATCAGTACGCTAATTTTGCCTGTTAAATCCTCCAAGGTAAAAAGAAAATTCCCTTTTTTTGTTTGACGAATTTTATCTACTAAACCCAATGTTGATATTTCAACACTATTAGATATCCTAAATATGTTATTGATGTTAGTAGCCGAACTTACTTCTGGTCTTTTTCTGATGAGATTTTTAAGCTTATTATACTTGTCAAGCGTTAATTCGTAAAAATCATCGTACTTTCCGTTAGTAAATATATTATTTGTAGGATCTTGAATAATTTCGTAGTTAGATTTGTATTCTTTAGCAATAGGTTTAAATGTAAAAATAGATTTGGTGGATTCAAATCTTGGAGTTTTTTTTGCGTTTTGCATTTTGGTTATTTGCTTGGGCAAGTGATCTTTAGTAGAAGTTTCTTGACTTCTGTATTCTGTTTTAGATTTGTCAATAAGTGGTGAAAATTCTGATGGGCGATGTTTATCTATTAAGGAGCTCATAACTGCTTCTTGTTGAAGATTGGAATGTTCGGGGAGTTGGTTGGTTTCATCTTGTAATAATAGAGAATTGGTTTTAGAAATGTTGCGTTTCAGCACTCTTTGAAGTTTTTCATCTGAAATATCTTTTATTACAGTTTCCGTTAAGTGACTCTTAAATGAGGGAATAAAACTCGTTTCCTTAATAAGGAGATTTAAGTTTTTCAACGGATTATTTATGTTCAGAATGTTATTTAACATTGTAGGAGAAATATTTATCCCTGAATTTATTAGTTTATTTAGAATAATCTTCTTCTGCTCTATGATTCTAGTTTCCAAGTCTGATTCTCCCTTGATAGAATTATTATATTTATTAAAAGATAAAGATAAATTATTTATTATTAAAGAATAAACAATGTTTATAATTATTAGGAGGGCATGCTAATTATCATACTTTTATCAAAAACTTTACATCTCCTCAAATTCAAATAGGTCGATTCAACTAACCTATTAATAAAATATTTTATTTTGAACCCTAAAATTTAACATTATGTAACTTAATTTTCGACGATAGGATTAATTATTTTATCATTGTGCAGACACTATTATGGTAGAAATGAGTAAGAATGTGGAGGACTACTTTTCTCTGTTGCAAAGAGATGTTGATAAATGTTACGAAATAGCAGAAAAGGCACGCCAAAAAGGACTTGATCCTGAAACATTTGTAGAATCTCCTCAAGCTAAAGATTTAGCAGGAAGAGTAGAAAAATTAGTAGGGCCAAAGGGCGTCGCTGATGTGATAAGAGTTTTAAAACATCAAGGAAAAAGCGAAGATGAGATTGTGTTTCAAGTAGTTTCTGACATTCTCGACCAAAAAATCATAAAAATTGACTCTTTAGAGGAGAGGGTTGAAAGAGCTATTCGCGTAGGTCTTGCTGTAAAAACTATGGGTGTTGTTAGCGCTCCTCTTGAAGGGATATCAAAAATATTAATACGGGAAGATCAACACAACAATAAATACTTATCTTTATATTTTTCAGGTCCGATTAGGGCTGCTGGAGGCACAACAGCCGCTTTATGTGTTCTGATTGCGGATTATGTTAGGAAACGATCAAATATTCCAAAATATGAAGCGACTGAGGGTGAAATAGGAAGATTCGTTGAGGAAGTCAAATTATACGATCGGAGAGTTCACTTGCAATATCCCTCATCTAACGATGAAATTCGATACGCCGTGGAACATCTACCTGTTGAGATAAACGGAGACTCTACTGAAGATGAAGAAGTATCAGCGTTTAGGGGATTACCTAGAATCAAAACGGATAAAATTCGAGGAGGGGCTTGTTTAGTATTAAACGATGGGATATTACTAAAAGCTCCAAAACTTCTTAAGATTGCTCAAAATATGAAATTAGAAGGTTGGAATTGGCTAGGAAAACTTAAAGATATTGCACAAAAGGAAGAGAAAGTAAACAAAAAGGATAGTTCTGTGAGCAAGTCTACTAAAAAAATCACACCTAACTCTAAATATGTTTCTGATATTATTGCTGGTAGACCAGTTTTTAGCCATCCTTCCGAAATTGGCGGACATAGAATGCGTTATGGAAGATCGCGTAATACGGGATTAGCTGCAGCGGGATTACATCCTGCAACTATGACTATTTTAGATGATTTTATAGCAATTGGAACACAATTGAGAATTGAAAGACCAGGAAAAAGCACCAGTATTTGCCCTGTGAACTCGATAGAACCACCTATAATAAAACTCAAAAATGGGAATGTAGTAAGGATTTCGAGCCGAAAAAAGGCAAAAGAACTCTTTCCAGACATAAAAGAAATTCTTTTTCTGGGGGATATTCTTTTTGGATTTGGGGAGTTTTCTGAAAATAACCACAGATTGGTCCCATCGGGGTATGTTGAAGAATGGTGGGCTTTAGAGCTAGAGGAAGCATTAAAAAAGGAACAAAGTTCAAACAAAGAATTACATAAATTTATCGAAGATCCTTTTAATAACATTCCCTCGGCTAAAGAAGCGATCAATTTAGCAATAAAATTTGCTGTGCCCTTGCATCCTAAGTACACCGATTATTGGGGAAATATTTCCGTAAGTGATTTGAGTACTTTAAGAGAAGCTTTGACTACTGGCTATGATGATAAGACTAAAAAAATAAATTTAGAAAACAGAACTATCATTAAGGAAATTCTAGAAAGAGCATTTGTTCCTCATGTTGTTGATGAAAATTGCTTAATTCTTGATGACGCAACGATAGAAATATATGAAACTATATTCAATTTAAACCATAAAGAATTTGTTGATATGAAAAATGAGGACAATGTCTTTGATTGTTTTTCAAGCATTTCTCCCATCGAACTTAGAAATAAAGCTCCTTATTTTATGGGGACTCGCATGGGACGCCCTGAGAAGTCTGAAAGAAAAAGCATGAAAGGCGTTCAAAGCTTATTTCCTCTCAGTGTTAAAGTTGGGAATACAAGATTGGTAAAAAAGGCGATTGAGCTTGGAAGAATAAAAATTGATATATGTAGAAAGAAATGTCCGAATTGTTCGTCCATTACTCCCTTTAACCTATGCCCTAAATGTGGAACTCATACCGAATTTCAGAAAATGTGTATAAAATGTAATAAATATTACTTTAAAAACGAAAAAAAGTGCCAGCAATGCGGAGGCTTCTTAAACTTCTCTAAGGAAGCTTCTTTTAACATACAAAACTATTCAAAAACAATACTCAGCTCATTAAATATGTCTATCCCGGACAAATTTAAAGGAATTCTAGGATTGACAAATAAATTTAAAGTCCCAGAACCGCTAATGAAGGGAATTCTTAGAGCTAAACACGGGTTAATGGTTTATAAAACCGCTGAAATTAGATACGACGCTACAGATATTCCATTAACTCATTTCAAACCTAAAGAAATCGCAACCCCTGTAAGTAGGTTAATTGAATTAGGATATGAATTTGACTATAAAGCTAACGAATTAAATAACGATAATCAGATCTTAGAGCTCCAAGTGCAGGATGTCATCCTTTCAGACGATTGTGCTAAATACTTTATTAAACTTGCTAACTTTATCGACGATGAATTGACATTGTTTTATAATCTAGAGAAATTTTACGGTATCACTAAGAGAGAAGATTTAATTGGTCATTTAGTCGTAGGACTTGCTCCTCATACAAGCGCGGGAATTGTTGGTAGAATCATTGGTTTTTCGCCCGCACGATCAATTTACGCCCACCCCTTTTGGCATGCAGCGAAACGCAGAAACTGCGATGGAGATGAAGATGGGATTATGCTTCTGTTAGATCCATTGTTAAATTTCTCGAGGTATTATTTACCAAGCAAAATAGGAGGTAGAATGGACGCTACCTTAGTGATATCCTCTTTATTAGACCCTAATGAAATTGATAGTGAGGCTCATAATATCGACACATTGTTTAAATATCCTCTAGAGTTTTATAGGGCAACACAGGAATATCTTATGCCATTTGAGATAGAAAAGAAAATGTATTTAGTGAAAAGCCGGTTAGGAACTTCAGCGCAATACGAAAACTTGGGTTTCAACATACCAACTAACGATATTAACAACGGTCCTATAACTACAGCATATAAAACCTATGCGAGCATGGAAGATAAGATAAACGCACAACTGTATTTAGCTAAAATTATAAAAGCAGTCAACGCTAAAAATGTTGCTGAGAAGATATTGACAACACATTTTAATCCCGATATAATGGGAAACCTAAGAAAATATTCTTTACAAACTTTTAGGTGCGTGAAATGTAACGAGAAGTATAGACGTCCACCCCTCTCAAATGCGGGAAAGTGTCTAAAATGTGGAGGTAATGTTATTTTGACAGTCAATCGCGGTGGAATTGAAAAATATATCCCAAAAGCTTTAAAACTTAGTAGAGATTTTAACTTGGACGATTATACTATACAACGGATGGAACTAATAGAAGAATACGTTGAAAGCCTTACCAATAATCCCAAGATTAAGCAACAAAAGTTATCCGACTTTTTTTAAGAAACGTTTAGATGAGTCGATTGTTCTTATAGTATCGTAACAAATATCTAAACAACCGTTCAAATTTTCAGGGCTACATTTTTCCGGTGTGTCTCTTGGAGAGTGAATATGTTTTGAATCTTTGCTTGAATGAAAATAGGCTACCTCTAGGGAAGTTTTCGTTTTCTTAGCAAATTTTATAAAAGATCTATGATCACTTTTTGGGGTAGTGAAACTGTTATATTTAACAATTGGTACGCCTAACTTGTAGGCTGATTTTTCGAGATCATCGTTTAACCTGGTGTTAAGCTTTTTCTTGTGGAAGAAACCTTTTTCGTTAAAAAGCCCAATGTAGGATCCTACCATGTCAATGTTAATGCAGTACGAGTTATTAAGGTCATAAATTTGCTCCAATTCATGGCCATGCCTTTTTAAAAATCGATCGCTTCCTATTAACCCCCATTCCTCTGCTCCTGGCCAGATAAAAAGAGCATCAAAATTTTCTAAAGGATTTCTTTTAATTAATTTTGCGAGCTCTAGTATTATAGAAACTCCGCTAGCATTGTCGATAGAACCCATTGAATCAGATCTATTGTAAATAAGCAAGAGTATAAGGATAATAATTATGAATTCTGAAATAGTAGATGTCAACACTAAGTTTACGACAAGTTGGCTATTCGGTTGATTATTTGAGAAATCAATAAGAAACCAAACGCCAAAACCAATCGTAGCTATAAAGTAAGGAAAAAGTATTATTCTAAATACAAAAAAGAGAACATTTTGTACTCTATAGGGAAGATTTGCTGTAAATGAATCGTAATGAGCTGAAATAATAATCAAGGGGCGATGCGGTTTGATTTTTTCAGCATGAATTATGGTAAAAATGCTTTTAGAGTCTTCTTCTTTTACCAGTGATAAGATTCTTAGCCTCTCAGATAGGTATTTTATGCAAACATAGAGCACAATTATCAAAAACTGACGGAAAATAATTAAATAAGAGAAAATGATTAAATATGTCAATCTCATCAAAACTTTCCTTGCGCCAATATAGGAAAAATGCTCTACATAGGATTTTATATCTTCTTTTGATAACTCGTTTTGAATGTACAGAAGTGCTTCAGTTTCTCCGGCTGAAGAGGTTGATCTATTGAAAGCTAGAGAATTAACATGGTTAATGGTAGCGTAAGGATCATACAAATTTAAACTTAAAATTACGGTCACATTTTTATGTTGTTTATGTAAACTTATTAATTTACACTTTTTACATTCTGAAATTATCTTAAAACTAAGTCTACAATTAAACTAAGAAATCGGTTTTTTTTATAATTTTCTCTTATAATTAATATTGATGCAGGAGGAGGGATTCGAACCCTCGAACTCCTATGAGACTAGAGCCTCGGTCTAGCACCGTTGACCAGGCTTGGCAACTCCTGCGTGATATGACAAGTAAAAAATGTTTTATTTCTTTAAAGATTAAAATACAAATAAAACTTATTTTAATCGAACTAAATTAATGAAATGTTAAAAATTTTATTTGTTTAGATTCTTTTATCTTTTAAGTATTATTGTGGAATTGATTTACATGTTTAAGTACGAAAATATTAAAGTTGAGTTAAACGAATCCAATGGGATCGTAACCCTTTATTTTAACAGACCAAAATCAATGAATGCTTTTAATTTTAACCTAGTAAGTGAATTTTGCTTAGCTATGAATGATTTGAAATCGTTAAAATCTTTAAAATGCCTAATTATCACGGGAATTGGGAAAATCTTTTCGGTGGGGGGCGATATAAGGGAATTTAAAGAAGCCAATGCTCCCCAAGAGTTTATGGGTAAATTAGCTGTTAAATTGCACGAAGGAATAAAATTACTGAAGGGTTTACGAGTTCCTTCTTTGGCAGCGATCAATGGTCCATGTTATGGAGCTGCGCTTGGTTACGCTTGTAGCTGCGATATAAGGATCTGTCGCGATAGCGCAAATTTTGGAGCTGCCTTCGCAGGGATTGGATTGTCACCTGACTCTTCAACATCTTATCACTTACCAAAATTAGTAGGTTTATCCCTTGCAACCGAAATGATTCTCTTAAATCGAACAATTACAGCAAAAGAAGCAAAGAATTTTGGGTTAGTTTCAACGACAATTTCAGATGAAAAAGATTTCTTAAGCGAAGTAATGAAAATTGCTTTGAAAATAAGCCAAGGTCCTACAATCGCTTACCAACATATAAAAGCTCTGTTAAATGATTCCTATAAAAGCGATCTTATATCGCATTTAAAAAATGAATATGAAAAGATAAAAATTTGTGCCGGGACTAACGATTTTCAAGAAGGTATTAATGCGTTCTTAGAGAAGAGAAAACCAATTTTTAAGGGTGAATGAATTTCCGGCATTTATTTCGTTAATGCATTCTAACAAGTTAATTCCTATTTTTTTATATTAAAAAAATTTTTATGCAAGAACATTTACATATTAATATCATAATGCTATTTAATTTTTAATAAAAGTCGTTATAAGAGATTGTCAGTCGATACCAAAAAATTAGCCGCATTACTACAATGGTACAAGCAGAGTCTTGGTGATAATTTAGTTGCTGCCCTTGTAGTAAATAGAGACGGATTGATCATGGATTCTTTAGTAGGATCCTCAGAAAAATCGCTTAACGAAGAAATAATCAGCGGAATAAGTGGTTTAGTAGAACCAGTTTTAACTAGAATTACTAAAGAATTTAGTTCAGGATCTTTTGGAACGGGAACCTTCGATACAGAAGATTATAGATTCATATTTTGCGAATCTGGTCCAGAAGCGGTTTTAGTTACGGTTCTGGATGCTATTGCTGGTGTTGACAATGTTTTCCCTTATGCTTATTTGGCTGCTGAAAAGATCGCGAGAATTTTTGACGGTAGAACTGTAAGCCCCGTTATACCTAAATTAGTTACAGAGAATAGTGCCAACAACGTTCAGCGAAAACTGGATAAACTTCAAAAAGTTAACATCAAACCAGGAGAATACGCCTTTAAGTTAATTTTAGGAGGTGACGGAGCAGTAGGTAAAACGAGCATGGTGCATAGGTATGTTGAGGACGAATTTGAGACTGATTATAAATCTACTATTGGGACTTCTATTATGAAGAAAGAGTGTACGTTTAAAGAATTTGAAAGCACGGTTAGATTCGTAATATGGGATTTAGCGGGTCAAGCTCAGTTTAAACGCGTCAGACAGATGTATTTAGCTATGGCAGAAGCGGGTATTCTAGTCTACGATGTAACTAACCGATCTAGTTTCGAAAATATAGAAAAAAATTGGTTTGGTGAGATTAAAAAAGCTTCCCCTGATATTGTACTCATTTTAGTGGGAAATAAAATAGATTTAGAGTCTAAAAGAGTGGTGTCTAGCGACGAGGGAGAGGCATTAGCGCAAAAATTAACATTGACTTATTTCGAGACCTCGGCTAAAACAGGAGAAAACATAAATGATGCTTTCAAAATGCTTGCTTTACAAATAATTAAAAAATTTATTGAAACTCAAGATTTTTAACGAGAGCCTTTGGGGGGAGTTGAACCCCCGGTCTACTGATGATTCGAATCGAATATTTTACGAATCAGTTGCTCTACGACTAAGCCACAAAGGCAAACGAATTATTATAAGAATTATAAATTTTAGAAAACTATAAAATTTTACTAATGAAACAAAACGAAAATATTAGTTTTTACGGTGAATCTGGACTAATAGATTTGATAGATGAGGTAATTTATAGCAAAACAGGTAAAAGATTACGAAGAGACGATTCTTTTTTTTTTAAATATAAATACCAAAAAGAAGGAAAATCTCTTGTTCTTAACACAGACATGTTTAACGCTACAACTGATGCTCCAAAACAAATGAATTTCTATCAAATGGGACTTAAGTCTGTTTTTATGAATCTTAGCGACCTTGTCGTTAAGGGAGTAAAACCAGAAGGTATTATAGTTTCGTTAGGGCTTCCAAATGATCTACCTATCGTAAATTTTAAACGATTAATAGATGGTATTGTTGACTATTCGAATAAATGGAATCTCAATTATCTTGGGGGCGATCTTAACACTTCTAAAGAGATTATCATAAATCCAACTGTATTTGGTTTTAAGAATCCTAAGGAGATAATCTATCGGAAAGGTATAAAACCAGGCGATGTGTTAGCAATAAACAATAAATTTGGCCTAACTGGTGTAGGTTTTGATATTCTCTTACAAAAAGGCGCAAATGTTAAAGATTTCTCCAAATATCGCGAGGCAATAAATAGTGTTTTGGAACCAAAAGATTTGGGAAAAGAAGCTTATCTTTTGGCAAATAACAAATTAGCTACGGCTAGCATAGACTCTTCTGATGGCTTATCAAAAACATTGAAAGACTTAGCTTTATCTAATCCTAATTTGGGCTTTGAAATTGATTTTAGTGATAATTTAATTCACGAAATAGCTAGGGAATACTCAAAAGAATTTTCAATATCGTTAGAAAAATTGATATTTGAAGGGGGAGAGGAATTTATTCATCTATTTGCAATTGAACCCAACGACTTTGTTAAAGCCCAACGGTTAATTAAATCTAAAGGAGGGAGGCTATTTAACGTGGGAAAAGCAATTTCTGACGAGAAAATCTATTTTTTAAAGAAGGGTAAAAGGTTTGACTTAAAAAATCAAGGCTATGAACATTTCAAATAGCTTGACTTAGGGAAATCATTCACGGAAGGTACTACATAGATGATTACAGAAAAAGTTATAAATTATTATAGATTTGATTTATTGCATTTTATTTTAATAAGATTTTTTCAAGTTTTGTATTTTATCTCAATGTTAGTATTAAGAATTGGGCCATTAGCGCAGGCAGGTAGCGCAGCAGGCTTTTAACCTGAAGGTCGTGGGTTCGATATGTTTGTTCGTGTAGTACAAATGCGAAATTCCCACATGGCCCGCAATTCTCTATAATTCCGGAATACGATAAATTTTAAATCAAAATTATGCGTTAGTTTTTCATTTTCTAGTTTGAATCCAACAATCGATAAACATTAATTTCACCAAGAATTATTATTCGTAATATTATCCCTTTACAGTTGATCCGTATGCAAAATTCAGAATTTAGATTACCTTCTGATGAATCAGAACAATTACTCGTAAAATCCCAAGATGTTACTAATGAAGATTATGGGTGTGAACCTTACAAAAGAAAGATAGAAGACTTATTAAAATATGGTGTTATAAATTTAGATAAACCGAGTGGTCCCACAAGTCATGAAGTAGTTTCGTGGGCTCGTAAAATTATAGAAATTGATAACGCAGGACACGGGGGAACCTTAGATCCAAAAGTTACTGGAGTATTACCATGTGCACTTGGTAAAGCTACCAGGGTTCTATCTGCTTTATTGTATGCGGGGAAAGAATATGTAGGAGTTATGTTACTCCATTCACCAGAAAATGTAAAAAAAATTGAAAAAGCGTTTAAAATTTTTACGGGTAAAATTTATCAGACACCTCCAATAAAATCCTCAGTTGTGAGAAGATTAAGAGTAAGAGAGATTTATTACTCGAAAGTCTTAGAAATAAATGATAACCACATCTTGTTTAAAGTTGGATGTGAAGCAGGTACGTACATTCGAAAACTTTGTTTTGATATCGGTGAAGCTTTATGCTCGGGAGCTCATATGTTGGAGTTAAGACGAACGAGAGTGGGTCATTTCAGAGAAGATGAGAGTTTAATAACTCTGCATAATCTAAAAGATGCTTACACCATTTACAGAAATGAAGGTGACGATTCTTATTTAAGGAAAATAGTTTTTCCTATGGAGAAGATCGTATCGCACCTCCCTAAAATTTACGTTAGAGATACTGCCGTTGATGCGTTATGCCATGGAGCAGACTTAGCTTCTGCTGGAGTGTGTTATGTTGATGCGAGAATTCACCCTAACATACAAATTGTGTATATGACGCTCAAAAAAGAATTAATAGGTTTCGGTACAGCTAAAATGGAAGCCATGAAAATTTATAAAGCAAAATCAGGAATTGTGGCTAATACGAATAAAATTTTTATGGAACGAGGTGTCTATCCAAGGTGGAACGAAATTAAAACCAAATAGGAAAAAATAGAGACCATGGAGAGAAAAAACCAACATTATTCCTCACAATTTCCTGATGTTAGAGTTAAAGTCTTTACCGTTCCAGTTAGCCTATGTCGCCATTTGTACTTGTTTAAAACGATTACGGGGATTTTTTCCTATAAAAAATTAGACTTGGGTACAAAAGTGTTTATTGAACATATGACTATCCCTAAAAATGGGGTTAATTTACTCGATTTAGGATGTGGTTATGGAGCTATAGGGATGGTTCTAGCGTACCTGAATCCGAAAAGCGCTGTTTATTTTATTGATACAAATAAAAGAGCACTCTGGTGCACTAGGGAGAACATAAAGTATAATTTATCAGAAAGATCAGGAAAAGTAATAGTTTTGCATGGTAGTTATTTTAAACCTTTACAGAACAAAAATATCAAATTTGACGCTATCTATATGAATCCTCCAATAAGAAATGGCAGAAAAGAATTTCTTGCATTGTGCAAAGACATACCATCTTTTCTGAAAAGAAACGGCCAATTTCAATTTGTAATAAGAAAAAAAATGGGAGCAAATTATGTTTACAATTATTTAATCCAAAATCTTTCAGGTCTATATGAAAATATAGATGTGACTTTTAAGAGATCTGGATATTGGATTTTTAGTTTAGTGTCAATGTAGACGAAGTGTTGAAATTTTCAACTTTTAAAATTACCAATACCAAGGTTAGAATTTGTAAAATTTTAAGAGAATAATAGTAAAAATAGAAAATTTTTTTAGAAATAGAATATTTTTTAAAACAATTCGCGAGGAAAGAGGATTTTTTTTTGACAAAGAAAAGAAAAATAGATGTTCTGCTTCATGAACTAGTCCCGAAACATTACCTTTTAACGAAAGAAGAATCACAGAATTTATTAGAGAAATATCACATTAATATGTCTGATTTACCCCAAATGTTCGATAAAGACCCAGTTTCAGTAGCAATTGGCGCAAAAGAGGGAGACATCATAAAGATTGTTAGAGATTCTCATACAACAGTAAAAAACATAGATTATTATCGTTATGTTAAGAAAGAAAAAGTTTAAAAATACTTTTTATTAAAAACTAATATTTTAATAGGTTAATCAAAATTGAGTTCTGAAAATATATCCAATAACGACAAGTGGGTCGTGCTAAAAAGCTTATTTGACGAAAAAGGTTTGGTTCGCCAACACCTCGATTCTTACAATAGTTTTATTGAAGAAGAAATGCAAGCCATCGTCAGTGAATCTGCCGAGGTAATACCAGATATCCCAGGATTCAAAATCACTTTCGGGAAGATTAAAGTAGGAATACCAAAAGTTAGAGAAGCAGACGGTGCTACTATGGAGATCACGCCCATTGAGGCTAGGATACGAGAGTTAAGTTATGCGGCAGATATTATCCTAGAAATGACTCCTATAACTATAGACGAACGAACTCAAAGGGAGGAGGCAGAGGAAACTTTAGACATATATATTGGGAAGATTCCTATAATGCTAAAGAGTTGTCGCTGCCCTTTGGAAAATTTAACTGAACAGGAATTAGTTAATCGAGGAGAAGATCCACTGGATCCAGGAGGATATTTTATTATTAATGGAACAGAGCGCGTACTGGTGACTCAAGAAGATTTAGCCCCTAATAGAATTTTAGCCGAAGAGGCAAGTCGAAGCTCGAGTGCCACACACCAAGCAAAGGTTTTTTCAACGAGAAGTGGGTTTCGAGCACCAGTAACTATTGAAAGAAAGAAAGATGGTAATTTAAGAGTTTCTTTTCCTTCGGTTCCTGGGAAGATTCCCCTTGCTATATTAATGCGTGCTTTAGGATTACACTCAGACAGAGAAATTTTTGAAGCCATCTCGGAAAATGAAGAAATTCAAAAAGAATTAATTCCAGTTATAGATGTTGCGTCCGAAATCCAGGTTTTAAAAGACTCTGAAAAATCTCAACAAAATTCATTAGATTACATTGGAAAAAGAGTCGCCATAGGCCAAACAAAAGACTACCGTATTCGGAGAGCGCTTCAAGTTTTAGATCGGTATCTTTTACCTCACATTGGAAATGCCGAAGAGGACCGCATCAAAAAAGCGTATTACTTGGGACAAATGGCTCAAAAAGTTATGGAACTTAACTTAGGGCTTCGAGAACCCGATGATAAAGATCATTACGCTAACAAAAGATTGAAATTAGCGGGAGAATTGTTCACTTCTCTTTTTAGAGTTGCGTTTCTAAACTTAGTAAAAGATATTAAATATCAATTAGAACGTACAGCGGTACGAGGAAGAGCCCCTAATATTAAAACTGCTGTGAGAGCAGACGTAATCACTGAAAGAATTAGACACGCTTTAGCAACGGGTAACTGGGTTGGAGGAAAAGCGGGTGTCAGCCAATTATTAAACCGAACAAATCACGTAGGAACTTTAAGCCATTTAAGGAGAGTTATATCTCCATTAAGCAGAAGTCAACCCCATTTTGAGGCGAGAGATTTGCATCCCACGCAGTGGGGGAAGATTTGTCCTGCAGAAACACCAGAAGGACCAAACTGTGGGTTAGTTAAAAATCTTGCGCTTGTTTCAATAATTTCCGTTGGTGCAGACGAAAGAATTATTGAAAATATACTATTTGATCTCGGAGTAATTCCAATAAGTGAAGTTAAAAGCGTAAAAGGAGAAAAAGTAAACATTTTTCTAAACGGAAAACTAGTTGGGATTCATCAAAAATATAACCCATTCACAAATCAACTTCGAGAAAAGAGACGGAAGGGTGAAATTGGTGTACACGTTAATATTGGGTATTATCACGATTCTAAAGAGGTGCAAATTAATTGTGACGCTGGACGAGCCACGCGACCCCTATTTATCATCAAAAATAAGGAATTATTGATTTCAAAAGAAGATGTTGAAAAAATCAGGCAAGAAAAATATAATTGGTCAGATTTAATTCAGAAAGGCGTTATAGAATATTTAGACGCAGAAGAAGAAGAAAACGCCTATATTGCGATGTTTGAAGAAGATATTACAGCCGAACATACGCATTTAGAAATCTCCCCGGCAGCTATATTAGGAATTTGCGCGTCTATTATTCCATTTCCAGAACATAACCAGTCTCCACGAAACACGTACGAAGCAGGAATGGTTAAACAAGCTTTAGGGCTATTCACAGCAAACATGCATCTACGGCTCGATACGCGGGGTCATACGCTTCATTATCCCCAAACACCGCTCGTTATAACCAGTCCTATGAAAATAATAGGGATAAATCGTAGACCTGCTGGACAGAATTTCATAATCGGGATGATGAGTTTTGAGGGATACAATATTGAAGACGCTATAGTAATTAACAAAGCCTCCATCGAGCGAGGATTAGCTCGGAGTCACTTCTTTAGAACTTACGACGCCGAAGAAAGAAAATATCCAGGAGGAGAATTAGATAAATTTGAAATACCAGAGAGAGGCGTAAGAGGTTTTAAATCTTCTGAATCCTATAGATTACTATCTGAAGAAGATGGCATTATCGAACCTGAAACTACTGTTAATGGCGGTGATGTCCTTATCGGTAGAACTTCGCCTCCCCGGTTCATTAAATCCTACGAAGAATTTGAACTGATGCAGCCTAACAGGCGGGAAACATCCAAAAACATGCGCCATAACGAAAAAGGCATTGTTGACACAGTTATCATTTCAGAAACCGTTGATGGAAATAAACTGGTAAAAATCAAAGTCAGAGATTTACGCATTCCGGAATTAGGAGATAAATTTTCTTCCAGGCATGGGCAGAAAGGAGTGCTTGGATTAGTTCAACCAGCTGAAGATATGCCCTTTACATCCAAGGGTGTTATTCCAGATATCATTGTAAATCCTCACGCAATGCCTTCACGAATGACGCTTGGACAACTTTTTGAAGGTATCAGTGGTAAGATTGCTTGTACAACCGGTAAATTAGGTGACGCAACTGCCTTCGAGTGGAAAGATATCACCAAACTCCAAGATCAACTGGTTGAAGCGGGATTTGAATTTAACGGTAGAGAAGTAATGTATAACGGTATCACGGGTAAAAAATATGAAGCGGGTATCTACTGCACCCCGATTTATTACCAGAAATTGTATCACCTTGTTGCTGACAAACTCCACGCTAGGGCGAGAGGACCTGTTCAAATCTTAACAAGACAACCAACAGAAGGCAGGGCAAGAGAAGGAGGGTTACGATTTGGTGAGATGGAAAGAGATTGCTTAGTGGGGCATGGATCTGCTTTATTGTTAAAGGAGAGACTTCTTGATGAATCCGATAGAACTGTTGTCTTAGTTTGTGAGAAGTGTGGGCTTTTGGCTGTTTATGATAGAAACAGAGATAAGAGATATTGTCCTGTGTGTGGGGAAGGGACGGTTATATCTAAGGTTGTATGCTCTTATGCATTCAAACTACTTCTCCAAGAAATGATGTCTCTTGGATTAGCTCCTAGGCTCAAGTTAAAAGAAAAAATATAATTTTTTTTCTCAAGTTTTGTTTTATCTTTCTTTTATTCAAGTTTAAAATATAAAGAAAAAAAAATAGGTTAGGTTTTTCTATCAACCGAATTGCACAAAATTATACAATTCTGGAATCAAGGAATATATTATGTATAAAATGAACAAGGTTAAGAGCGAAACCCATAATGCGTGTTCCCAAGAAATGCTTACCAAGAATTTAGTAAAAGCTAACAATAAAAGAAAGAATATTATTGGCGCAAAATTGCCAAGAAAGTTCTGACCTCCACCATCAACCACTGATCTTAAAGAAGCTAATGCATTACCTATTACATTTAACACCATCATAATTGCGCCGACAATCACGGGAAGTAGTAAAACTGCAATAAAAGCTAAGATGAGGATTAAGATCCATTTGTCTGAGGCTTTAGTTTTTGACACAACTAACCGTACAGCAATGTACATAATTAGGAATACTACGACAGTCGCCAGAATTATCCACAATATAAAAAAAAGGGGGTCCCCAAATTGAAACAACATTTTTGTTTTCCTTTTAATTAAGTTAATTTTTTTTTATATTAAATTAAGAGAAAATACTCTCCTTCTTTTATAAATATTCATCAAATATTATATTGATTCTTTATGAGATAGTAACTAACTCATAACAATATTTAAAACCGTAGTTGTATTAAGAAGGACAAGACTCAAATATGTTAAGCAGAATTATATTCCAAATGTAATTAGGAAGAAGTGGAAAGAAAAACCTAACAATACTGCAGAAATACCGATTGAAGTAATAGAGAGTTTAATGGAGATTTCTCTGCCGTATCTTGTATAGACGACTAAAGTAGTCAAAGCTAATAATCCAATTATGAGAAAAATCCACGCTAATATCCATATTGTTAACGAGGGAACTTGGAACCCGTTGATTTGTAGTAATATAAGTAACATTAAAAATCGTATTATTTTTTAGTAGGTTAAATAAGATCTTATAATGTATTTTTTTTTAACTTTATCAATCTGAATTTAAACTTGTCAACAAAGGGAAGATAAAAATTTAATTTGTTTTAGTAGAATAAAATATGTTTTTTGCTTTCTTAAGGTAAGTAATAAGATAAGGCATGCCATTAAACTTATTTTTAAGGAATATCAGCAACTCTTGAAACTCATACTTTCTGTGAAGAATTCCACTTCGGAGTAGAGAAAGCGTAAATAACACGTAATTTTTTCTTAGGATTTCGAATTTTTTAGAAAACTTATTTGTTCTCCTATAAATTATGGATTCACTCATGAAATTAAGCATGGAGTTCTGCATATCGTCATCCAATAACAATTTATTAAGTTGTAACGAAACGCTATGAACTGAAGTAAGATAGTACCTTTTGCTGAAGAAAAGGCACAAATAGAACCCAAATTTAAAGACCGCTTTAGTAAATTCCGTCATAGCTTGTGTAGAATTTTCCTGAATTGTGCTCTCTTTAAGACTTTTATCCAAATGATAAAGACATCTAGCTAAAATATCGTCATAATCAAAATCAAAACTAAAAGGGTCTGGAACTTGTTCTCTGATATCTTTTCCGTACAAAAGTTGAGAATTTTCTTTAAATTTTATATCCATTAGGCTCCATTCATAATTTGCGAAGGATTCTTGAGCGAATAGCTTTTTTTTTTTAAGTCCTTGAATAGTGTTATATCCTATCCATACGTTATGGCTATCAAATTTTCTAACTTCGTAACGAACATCGGTCCAATCGAGTTTCGTAATTTTGTCCAAAGTAGATGCTACTACAATTACATCTATATCAGTATTTCTCCAATCGGATGGAAGATTTTTATCAAAATAACTACCAATACCAAAGATGCTAATAATTTCGTCTTTTAAATTTTTCTGTAAATATTTAATAATATTTGAAGTTATGTTGTCTACTGCTTTGATTTCATTCACTATTTATTGTATAAATTAAAATTTGAAGATATATTCTAATTATAGTATCATATTTAGATCTATATTAATAAAAAAATAAATGGTTGATTTAAAAATGCATTTTTTGAGCGAACTAGTTAAAAAACCAATTTTAGAAAATCCTTTTGAGCAGCACCTGAACATCCATCGCCATTTTTACAGGTATTCTAAGGGGGAATTTATCGGTCCTGCTTTAAAAATCACCAAAACTAAAGCAAAAATCACTATGAAGGGTGCTCATGAATACGAAGATTTAATTTTAGAAGTTGTTACAAAAACAATTTCTAATTCTCAGGAGAATTTTGAAATTAAGGGAAAATTGATAACTAGTAGCGATATAGGCAATAGTATATCAGAATTAGGTTTAAACTGGGTTTTGAAAAAATCTACGGGTAAGACAAAAAATTATAAAGCAGATATCCTCGATCAAATAAATAAGGATTTGTTGCTCCAAACTATTGACATATTTCGAGAAAAATCCTATTTACTTTTATCGTATAATAGAAATGCAACTTGCAAAGTTACTACCAAAAAAAATATACCACAACCGTCGAAAAAAAAGGTAGAAGACGACGATGTAAGCAAAAGAATACAATTTTGCATTGGAATGATCAATAATACAGACGCTAATCTCGAAATGCTTATAGATTTAGCAGCCACTGATTTTAAATCAGAACTTCCGAATAATTGGAAATCCATTATAATACTTAACAATTATACTATAAACCAAATCGAGATTCCAACCAACGTAAAAGATACTCGGCTGTTAAGGATCATGGCGATAAGAAAAGGCAAGATGATTCGGTCAGTTGAGATTGATGGCGACCTTATCGAAAAGCAGTATACTATCGTAGTCTAATGAAATGGG
>Ga0114920_10000423_pt1 | contig 18534 bp, 21 predicted proteins | sample ChitaG_FD_88683 | JGI IMG/M metagenome (GOLD analysis project Ga0114920, IMG submission 88683) | Deep subsurface microbial communities from South Pacific Ocean to uncover new lineages of life (NeLLi) - Chile_00310 metaG | ecosystem: Environmental > Aquatic > Marine > Oceanic > Sediment ... | reverse complement strand
TGTTAGGGCGGTGTGCCGTATTTTTCTGCGGCTTGCCGCCGTAAAAACTTCTCTCTCCTTTCCGCTCTCCTCTCCGTTCCTGGGCCAGCAGAATATTGTACGGAGAGGTATTGATTTATTTTCTGTTCTGAAAGCCCTGCAGCTCTCATCGCATCAACCATCCTTTGCATCGCAGGGTGTTTCCTTTGTTGCGTGGCACGAGAAACTTTTGGCTCTTTTCCAGCAGGGGGAGTGGAAGAGATACCAGTTCCAGGCAATTTTTTCAGACCAGCAGCTTTGAGTACATCTTGCTGCGTCGAGGTATCGCCAACTTGACTCTTTACCTGTTTCCTGAATTGCGTTTGCTGCGGTGTTTCGCCCATTTCGCGTGTAGCAAGCGTGGATTGTCGCGGATTCTGCGATGTGGCTTTCTTCTTCACCGTCTTATTGTGGGTGGTTGACTTAACTTCATCACCACCGTATCCGAATCCTTCTGGCATCGCCTCTCTCCTTATTTTTTCTTCTTGCCGAATAAGCTGCCCCAAATTTCTCTAACGGTTTCCGCTCGCTTTGGAGGCTGGTATCCCTTTTTCTTTTTCACTACACGCGGTTTGGGCTTGGGAGCTACATATCCCGCAACCTTGTACTCGCCTAGATCGCCACCTTCGGTTCGGCCTCTTACCGTTGTTACCTTGGCTGCTCCAGGCGCTCCACCGGCTTTAACCGTTTTCCCGACAGGTGTTGGCCCTTTGCCGTGACCTGGAACATCAGCTCCAGTTACACGGAGCCCCCTTCTTTTCTTCTCTGCGAGTGACATGGCCGCTCTCCGTTTTACGCCCTCTGGCGTTCCTCTCTGCGCTTTCAATGATGGGCCTTTCCCCCTTGCAGCTTGTTCAGGAATGTTGATAACACCCCCTGGCCTAGTTCCTGGCTCTTTAGGAAATGTACGTTGAGCTGTGCGGCTGATGCTACCCAGGCGCTCACTCATAGTGCGTGGCGCTCTAGCCCCTGTTTCTCTAAGCCGAGTAACGGAGCCTGGGGGAGCGACCTTTGTTCCTAATCCTTCAAGGTAAGAAATCGCTCTCTCGCCATAGGTCTTTGTCGGCTTGGGCTTTCCGGTTGTGACATCAGCCCTAACTGGCGGCTCCCTGCGTTTCATCGTTTCCGTCCTGCCAGCATTCCTTCCCCTAAACTCCCTACCTTTCATCTGGCTTGGTGTTCTTTGCCCGATACCGCCAATGGGAGTTTTCTTGGGAGTGACTTGTTGCAACCTACCAGCACCGCCCTCGCCAACTGGTCTTGCTTGTGTCCGTTCCTGATAGACTCGCTTGGCTCGTTCCTTTAATTCTGTCGGCCCTCCGGTTCGCGTTGCTTCGCTGGCTGGCCTACCTGATGGACTTGTCCCTGATGGTAGCTGTGTCTGCCCGCCAGTAGTGGATGCCTTGCCCGTTTTGGCCCTTTCCTTCATGCGCTGGCGAATACTTGTTGGGCTTGTTGATTTTTCAGCCATTTTTCTTCCCCCCCTTCTTCTTCCAATTATCGTAAATGCCATAGCATTTACCAGCTAATATACGGTTGTCACGCTCATCACCTTCATGGCGCAAGGTGCTGATGCAACGACCAACAAAATCCTCTCTCTTCTCTCCCTTGCTTGGACTAGGCATCGTGGACTCCTATGGTGGTGTGCCAAGTCTCTGTGCGGCTTCCCGCCTTACTCTTTGCTCATCGCGCTTGGCAAATTCTTTTCTGATGTAGGCCTCTATCTCTGGATCTGGAATCCCCGCAGCCTTCATCACATCAATTTGTCGGCGCATACTGCCAGCTTCTTGTCTCTGTTCGACATCGGCTGCACGTTTTATTCTTGGCGCGGCCTTGACTTTCCGTGGCCTTGTGCCGACATCTGGCTTTCTAATGCCTTCTTCTATAGTTGCCATTCTGACCCCCTAGAATCTATCCAGGTACTCTTTCTTGAGTTCCTGTACCCTTGGGTGTGGATCTGAATACTCTCGCTCGATATGGGCGCGGGCTTGCTCCCTGTTTTCGATAAATGGGACTCTGCCCTTTTCAACAAATTCCTTATCATTCAGATAGCCATTAACAGTACGAATCCAAGGCGCATCACTACGCTTATATGCACCATGACCCAGGCTGATTAACCTACGCATTTCCTCCATACAGACTTGACAGCGTGGGATCTCTTCTATGCGTGTGTGCAGCTCTATTTCAGTCTTACAATTCGTACATTCATAATCGTAAAGCGGCATTATGCTCCTCCTCCTCCTGGCGCTGGTAGGGCGGGTGCTGCCCCTGCAGCCCCTTGAGCCTGTTCACCCTGTAGCTCTTTAACTTGCTGGACGTAAGCGTTGTAGGTGCTTTCATCCATGTTGGAAATCTCTTGGACAATCTCTATGGCTTGCGGATCTACGCCAAGAGCTTCCATCTTCTCGATCAGCGGCCCGATAATTCCTGCTTCCATCCTGTTGGAAATCTCAGCACGATCCGGCCATTCCAGAGATTCAAGGAGATCCCTGATCCCTATGGCTCCGGCCTCGAAGAGCTGCAACGCTTCTTCTCTTTGTTGCAACCTGGAAGTTGGCATCGTTGAACCACTAACAACCTGGAAACTCAGCGGGGTAATTGTCTGAGGCCCGATCAAGCTACCCTGGATTGGCATCCCACCTTCTTGCAGGAAGAATTGTCTTTCCTCTGTGTACCAGTTTTGAACGTGCGAGATATACATTCTGCCTCGATCACGCAGCATCCGGCCATAGGTTCTGATCTTACCCCTGATGAGAGTGTGCATATTCTCTAGGATTGCCGCGACAGTCTTAAAGGCTAGACGACCCTTCATTACCGAAGGATCGGTAAGGTCAAAAGTTCCGGCGATCTTGTCAAACAGCTCTCGATAGGTATTCAGGATGATCTGAATATCGTTTTGGACAGGTGGACTCTCCATGTACCGGATCGCCTTGGCAACAACGCTATTCTTCGGGTTCACAATACGGGCTGCGTTGCTGAAATCGGAGTTGGGGATCATGGTGTCTTTCGGGTTAATGAGTGGTGATCGAGCCATGCGATCCTTCATGTAGTTTAACTGGCTCATGGACTTATCTATTTCGATGTTGATTTGCTCCAGTTGCTCGATAGCTGCATAGCCCCAGGGTGTTACAGGATCTTTTGTCGAAGGAGTTAAGCTAAAAGGAAATCTGTTGTATAAAAATGTCATTGATATTTTTTCTTCTGGCAAAGTCGGATTGATACTAGGATTCTGTCTATCGGAAAGGATAACATCACCACCGTTGCAAGTAGTAATAACGCGAACAAAGCCTGGATACTTAGGTCTTTTCTCCATTATTGCTGGTTCTGTCGTTCCCACGATACCTGTAGCAAGATCCAACTCAATCGTTGCTCCCTGTTGTTCAACCTCGATGAGCGTGTAATCCTTAACCCATAGTTCTAAAATCAAAACCTCATCACCGCGACCCATGATCCTCATTACTGCAGGGTTGCCGTGCATGACGGCGTGATCCTGGGCGAAGTCACCGCCAGTTCCAGTTGGCAATGGCCTTACACTCCCGCCAACAACATCGCGCCTTCTCTCTCCAAGTTGCTCTTTCCATTTCGTATCTGGTTTGACGACTTCTTTGCTCTCCGGCCATTTGCGACGAACCTGATTTAACGGCATGGTGTAATAATGCGCGGCTACTTCCCATTTCTCAGCTCTCTTCTCGTTCAACGGCCAGAATCCAAAATTATGTGGATCGACAACTATAGTCTCGACTTCGCCGAGGCCGTTGTTGAGTGCCGGATTGAATATGACTTTCTCAATAGTGCATCCATGAACCTCTGCCATCTTCACGGAGTCACCGTAGATGTCTTGCTGTTCAGTCTCGTTCCACCAGTACCGAGCCATCTTGTGTAGGCTGTCAGCCATATCATCATCCTCACCAATAACATCGAAAGTTGGATTGTTATCTGTGAGCAAGTTGACCGTGCGCTCTATGTGGGAATTCACAAGGCTTATGGAGGCCAGGGGAATGGGAGCAGACGCACCGGAGCGCCAATGGTGGTTCCTATACATTTCGTAATTGCGGAACCATTTCTGAGGCAGCCGCTTCTTGTCTTTATCCCTGATAATCCGTTCAAGGATTGCAAAGGCAACGTGGCCGACACTCTTGTCGCTCTCTGGCGGCAAAAGGCTGTTGATCTGTTGACGCTCCTTTTCATCGAGATCGGGCGCTGCCAACTTTGCCAATGTACTTTCTACAGTTGCCATTTTTATCAACTCCTATTCCTCTTGTTGATAGATCCATTTCGTATGACAACCCAAGGCTGCATACCTATTGCCATTCGCATGATCTCGAACAGCTTCTCTTTCGCAACCACAGGCACAGAGCAATGCAGGATCTAGTTCGGGTTCTGGCTCCTCTTTCTCTTCAACGATAAATATCTCACTCGATTGGTAGACATACACCTCGTTGGCTTCATCCTCTCTGCCAGCGATGTGGGGGATGAGAAGGTGCTGATCGTAGTAATCCTCACTAACGGATTGTGGACAGATCAGGCCCATTCCAGTAGCATCTGGTTCTGGCATCTGCCAATGCTCACAGCCGACTCTTCGCTCGAACATCGAGCCCCTGAGAGGTAGGTTTAGATTTTCTGCCTTGGCATTGGCTACCCACAGCCTACATTTTGCACACGCTACCTTGAATTCCCGTTTATCTTCTTGAAACTGTTGGACTTCCGCTAATAAACTCATTGCTCCATCCCCTCATAAGGTCTAGCCCTAGCCATGTCGTCCAATTCCTCGTCCGAATAGCCGCCCTCTTCCGGCGAAAGAAGAGCCTTTTCAAAGACATCTTCCTCTAGCGGTTTGCGTTCGGGCTTGAATAACGATGCTATGGGTAGTGTAGTTTCGCCCTGGGTTCTTCTACCCAGGAGAAAGCCAAAAAAAATGAGGACAATCGCTGCGATTATCCCCATGCCAAGTAGGATTAAGGCTTGAACAATTACAGGGTTCACCATATAGACTCTGCCCTTTCATCGTCGAAATAGATCATGTCGCCCATATCTTCTTTCATTGCCTTCTGAGCGTACCGTTGCCACGGATCTTCTTCCGGCTTCTTCTCTGTATCGTCGATCCATTTCTGTTGCCACGTTTTCGGCTTTGTTTTCATTACTTCTGGATAGTAGTCAGCGAAGGCAAGCATGAGAGCTTCTGCCCTGTCAGGTGACTTGATGCCTTCCTTCTTCATGCGTTGCTTGCTCCAGATCAAGATTCTTCCCCGCGAATCCAGCTCGTACTTAATGGATGCCAGTTCGCGGATAAGAACCTTGTCATTGGGGATGCTTATCATCCCGCTTTCAAAATGCTCCCTTAATTTCCAGTAAAGCTCAGATCGTTTATTGACGTACAATGTGGGATCGCTCGTGGCTTCACGAACGTCAATTCCCATCACATCAAGGCCTTGCTCCATCAGCCGCTCGTACACACCGATGCCAACACCGCAGACATCAATCCTGATAAGCTCCGGCGGGATCGGTCTGCGTCTACCCTTATACTTCCGAGTCTCCGGCCCTCTGCGTGTCAGTCCGGCAACGCGGCCAGCCGCCTTCATACTTTCTTCCTTCTCATAAGCGACAAGGCCGATAACACGAACACCTTTTAGAAAACAGAAAACCGTATCGTTATCTCCCCCTGCAGCTATATCTACACCGACTGAATCAACTGCCCTGTTAGATAGTGGCCTGATGTATTCGATCTCACGATCAACAGCCGCGACTATCCAGGGCAATGGAATGACAGTCGAATCATCTTCAATGGGAAACTCACCGAGTACATGAACACGATAAAAATTAGAAGTTTTACCGCCTGGACGATCAGCCATGTTTTCCAGCCATTGCGGATTCTTCTTGACCAATTCTGATTCTTCACTACTGAAATGGAACACCTTCCAGGGCTTATCTGCATATTCATGGTGAGTAGAATGAAAGAAGCCGAAAGTCCTAGTCGGGTTGCCGACCAGGAGCGCCTTGTTACCGAGATCCGTCATGGCCCCTTCCATGACATCGAAAATTTCATCCGGCACACCGGATGCCTCATCGACAACAAACATCATGTTCTCTTCGTGAAAACCCTGGAAACTCTCTGAGGCCTCTTTCCTCGCGGTTCTAGCAACGGCGAACCACGTTGCTTTATGGTCTACATGAAAGATTCTATCGGTAGTCATTTCAAAAAAGTCAGCAAAGTAATCGTCCATCTGTCGGTGCTGTTTCGTCAGCTCCGCCCATAGAACGTCACGCAGTTGGTTCTCAGTTGGTGCGGTACAGGGAATGCGACAATGAGGCCGAGTAATCATGTACCACCAAATCACCATTGCGAGGCCTGTGGTCTTGCCGATTCCACGACCTGATCGCGCCGACACATGATCTCCCTCGCAGATCGAATTGAGCAGCTTTAATTGCTCCTCCGTTGGGTTCATGTGTAGGACTTCTTGGACAAGCCTCACCGGATCATTGACATAGGGCGCGATCTTTAGCTGATACAGTAAATCAGGATCTTTCTTTTCCAGAACCGCGTCGATCAGGGATAGCTCCAACAGGTCGAGCTTTTCCATCGCCGACGGTGATAGCATTTCTTCTGGCGATAAGTTCCTCAACGGTTTCTCCCTCAATGCCCTGAATCAGCACCAAGACCTTATGATCTATTTCAATATCAGTCTTGATCTGTTGCTGCTTGGGCTCCTTGCGCTTGATGATCTCATTGATAATGTAATGAATCATAGACCGATCACGCAGCTCACAAGCCTCCGCAAGTAAAACTCTGGTTAGATCCCAGGAGTCTATAAGCAACTCCTTACTGATGTTTGTGCCTGTCAATTCGCGTAGATGTTTAGCAATGCGATCAAAATCAACCCCGCTTTTTTCGGCAACTTCTCTCAGCCGGATCTCTTCTGCCAGTAGATTCTCTAGCGCGGCAGTAGTGCTTGCTGCTTTGTTTTTATTGCTTTTGTGATGGTTCGGTTTAGCCATGATTAAGCATCGCCTATGTGAATGATTAGCGCGGCTGTAGCACCGTAGCTGCCCTCTGAAACGTCCAGGCATGGCCGGACAACTCTTCCTCCAAACGGTTTGATCTTATGCTCACCCGCTATGTTCGAGAAGATTATCGGGCCTGTCAGCGATCCTTCTCTGACAACGCATTTATCCGTTCCGGCTGAGATTGTGAAATCAATGCTGACAATCGGAATGCCAGCCACGGACTGTTCCGGCCACAGATCACTAGCCAAAACATCGGTATCTATTCCGGTCAGGGTAAGAAAAGCACCCCCTCTTGTAACTGTGTTTGCCATGATTGATCTCCTTCTTTCAGTAAATTGCGAAATCGGTTTAGTAAGGAGTTAATTGCATTATTGGTTCTTCCCTGGCCTCTAAAGCTAATCTCCTCATCGTGCCAATATCGTTTCATTGTAGGGATTAAATCCTGCAGCCAACCTTTATCCCACCATTTACCATGCACCATGTAGACTTGCTCTTCTGTGCCGGAAAGCAGTAGGCCACCCTTCTCCATCACTCCCGTTTCCGGCTTCATCTGCCAATGATGAATTCCGGTGAAGGCGTATGGCGGCATACAGATCATCTTCTCGTACTTGCGGAGCTTTATCCCCAGGATATTCAGGTACAGAAAATCATCCCAAGAATCTACCCGCCTGGACTTATAAAGAGCATCAAACCAATCAAGGTTACGAGTATCAAGAAAAATAGGCACAGTAGTATGGATTTGAGGATAGGGCCATTCATCTTTCTCCAGATAGCATTCGTACTGATCTTGATAGCCTTTGTTGAAGTTAATAATCATGCCATTGCTGCCAGTAACGATCAGCCCCTTACTCGCAGCCAGGAAGAACACATCTACATTAGCCTCAACCCACATATCGGCATCCAAAAGGCAGATCGCATCATACTCATGGCCGATTTCACAGGCCACGCGAAAACGCTCAATAGCTGTTTGGTGGGTCTGATTTTCACCTTCTGTTTCAATAACCCTTACCGTGAACGAATACGCCTTGAGCGATTCGGTAAATTCTTCCGGCAAACGAAATGAAATCAGAATAACATCATGTGGACTCTCTATCCGTTTCAGGCTGTTAAAGAGTGCCACAAGGCCAGGAATATAATTCGTGCTGGCCGCCACGATGTAGGCGTAATTAGGGCGGTGCTTCATAGAACCTATGCCATTCCTTCCAGACGCTCCATTGCTCCATAGGTAGCCAGCCGTGACGCTCTAGGATCTCTACCTGTACTGGCTCTGGATCGTGCATATAGATGTAGCCATCCGTGTGAGCTACTGCGTGGGCCATTTCTTTAAATCTGTGCGTTTGCGTGGCATCGACGAGCGCGAAGTCGAATCTTTTGTCAATGAGCGGCGGGCCTTCTTTGGGGTCGTAAGCCGTGATATTCTTGTGGGTACGGCGGCACATTTCCGCGTACCATTCTGACGGTTCAAATGACCAAACATCAAACCCCTCCAGCACCAACAGCTCCGTCGAGAGTCCCGACCCGTATTCGATGATCGTTGTAGGCTCATATTCTTTTAGAAACCTTTTCAGCTCAACCCAATGTCCCTTGTAAAGCGAACGATTGCCCCATTGAATCTTGAGATTATTTCCCTGAATAACCGACTCGATAAAGCCTTTCAGCATCCATAAGCACCAATGACAGACGATATTGCCAAGCACATCGTACTGCGGTTCCTCAACACGCATCTTGGCGAAGTCCCGCTTGCAGCATTGGCAGATCATTACTTAAACTCCGCCGGAAAATTTCCCCATTTTGCCTCATTCCACTCGATTTTATGCTTGAGACTCAGGTTGAAATGTCGGGTAAAATCCCAAAACAGCCGGACGTTATTCTTGCCAAACTCCTTGGCTATGGGCTCCTTTGGCATACCGATTTTCTTCCGGCAAATGGACTCGAACCACCAGCGTCTATGAAAGGCGTTTATCCGATCTCCCATTTTATTCAGACACAGATACCATTTACCGTTGATAATCCGCTTCTGCAAGTTTACATAATAAAAATTAGACTGTATCCAGAAGAGGTTCGGCAGAGGCATAATTTTGTCTATTTCACCTGTCTTTATCAAGACCCGACTCAATGAACTCATATCGCCAAGAGTTTCAGCCAAGCTCTCTTCCGGTATCTGTTCCATGAGCCAGCCAAACTTTTCAGGATCAAAGAAATTCGGCATATTGTGTAGCGGCGGCGATGATGCTCCTCTGATAGCGTCAATGTTGTGCTGGTCGTATTCCTGGCCGCTGTAGTCGTTGTTTGGCAGAAGAAGTCTGCCTGTCTCAGCGGCTATCTCGAACCAGATCATTATGTTGTTCGTGATCTGCATATCGGCATCGAATACCGAGACAGCATCGTAATCTTGCAACTCCCTAACGGCGTACAGGTAGCGGTACATCTTGCAGTACCATACATTCTCGCCAACTTTCGGATGCTTGGGATACCCATCGGCCTGGAGATCCGTAATCTTAACCGGATGAAAGAACGGGAATGCTTTTTCCCAGCCCTCAAGGTACGGCTCAACGTGCGGCCCCATGTGCAAGTAGTAGAAATCTATATCATTCCCGTAGTATTCGAGAGCATTGAGCATCCCATTTGTGCCAGGGATCATACCTGTATCCGTAACCACTATAGCGAAGTTAGCCATTCTTTCACCATCCCATCTTCGTAGTGATCCACATGGACTGATCTAATCTCCAGGTGCTTCACATAATCCGTAACCGCGTGATTCCTCTCCAGGTAAAACGTCCTTGTAGGCATGACTGATAAAGCAGTAACAAAAGGGCCAGAAGCGATTCCGATAAAGGCGAAAGAAGCCTGTATAAGCCCAATGAGACTAGAGAGATTAGCATCACAATAACGTACATGACGATCAACGAAACCGTAGCGAGTGTTAGAAGGATTGTGAAACAAATGCCTATAATGGGCTTCAATGGGAATTTTCCCAGCATCCAAAACCTCCTGCCATACTTTCCGTGCTATCTCCTCTGGACAGTTGACCGAATTCGGTAGTGCCGTGCCTTGAAAATGGACTGAAACAATCGGTGACGGTTTCTCCGGTAAGGGCTCGATCTCCGAGAATGGATCAATGCCTAGCTCGTCAACGCAGCATTTCTGCGCTTTAGTGAATCCAGAGCCCTCAGCCATTGGAAAATCAAGATGGAACACATAGTCGTGATCCGGCCCCTCTTTGTCGGGAAAGGATGGGAATATCTCTTCCTGTCCACATTCAATGTAGAGATCGAAATGCACATCAGCATAGAGATCCTGCAACCGCCGGAAGATCGGCATGAACATCAGGGTGTCGCCCCAGCCGTGGCCGAATCGAATCAGGACACGCTGCCCTGGCTCAAGGTACTCAACCAGTTTCTTCTCGTGGTACTCTCCAATCAAAGTTTAGCTTGCCTCCCTCGTAGTACATTTTTACTGAGTCTGCGATCATGTAGGGCTTAATCATGCTGAAACATTTGGGAGCGCCATTCTCCATCGTCAGGCATTTCGTGTGGCCTCCCCCGCGCCAGCATCCATCCCATTCACAGCATTCAAGACAGCCATTTGTGTAAAGATAGCGTCCATGAGGATACAAATGCCAGCGCACACCTTCTTTTCCCGCTGCCACGCAGACATAAGGTTTCTGCAGGGCTGCAGCCATCACGAACTGAAAGCTGATCGGGCCTATCGTTCCCTCAGACCAATGACATAATCGTATGAGTTGCCGGAGATCCGTCTTGCCGATCAGGGAAAGGACACCTGTAAGGTCTGGATGGTTATGAGCCTCATGGCCTATCTGGACTATCTTTATTCTGTTGTCAAAGAACCGTGTGAGAATGTCTACAACTTCTTGCCAGCGATGATATTGCTTGAGTGCATTGTCCGGCTTAGATCCGGCATTAAGGAGCCAGAATTTATCCTTCCAGCCGAACTCAACCTCAGCCTGATTTATCCAGCTTTTCTCCTCATCGCTAATCCAAAGCTCTGGCAAGATCCCTGTTGGTAGGATCTCAACATCGAGCTTTTTCTCAATATCCAGCCTGAAACCGTCAGCGAAATGTATCCCCGTAACGCCGCTGTTATGAATGGCATCATAGCCGATGTCGAACTGTTCCACATCTTCATCATTTTCATCTAGTGGATGCAGCCAGGGATTGTTCTCCCAAATTTCGGCACAGGGACTTCTTACGTCGATCAGGAAATCAGGATATGAGTTAGCAAAGTCGGCGACAGCCCTAGTCATGGTCAATACATCACCAGGGCTCTGTCCGTTTCTAAGTATGATCTTCCTCATTTGGTTCGGTTTCTGTTTCTGTTTCTAGGGATTCGGGAAGAATTTCCTTGGCGATATGTTCGATACTGAGCATTATATCTTCCCGTGGGAAGTTGTGAGTTAAGTAGTAATGTTGAATCGTTTCATCTTCATCGAGGTAGCTGATCCGGACAAACAATTTACTGCTTGCCAGGGCTTTTTGGAGCTGCTTCCTCATTTCGATAAAATCTAGCATCATGGCCTCCAGCGATTAGCAAACAAAAAGGTTGTTACGTCTTTGCGTGGAGGACATTCACAATCATTTTCAACCATAGGGCTGAATCCAAACTTATCAAAGAGCGCGACCAGGGATTCTTTAGTGAAATAATGCAAATGCTCCCCTGGTTTAAAATGCTTCCAACCAATCAGGCCTTCCTCCGGTATGATCGGAACCGTGCAAGCAACTTTCTTGGAGAGCATCAGGATTGGCTCTATGTCCTGAAAGTCCCTAATATGCTCCAGAACGTCCCAAAAGCACGTTACGTCATAGGGGGTCATGTCAACGCCTGTTTGTGGGTACAGGCCCAAATCATAGCTCCATACGTCAGCCCAGGGGGGTCGCCATGCTCGAAACCAGCCAACACCCGAACCATAGTCAAGAACCTTTAGCTTTGAGCGCCATCCTCGTCCGGCTGGCAAGTAAACGCCTTGCTCTATGAAATGCCAGCGAATGTCGCTGATCCGCTCTGCCGTGGCGCTGTGTATCCTTAGCAAATTTTCGTAATAATTAAGATCGTACATAGCCCGATTCTAACCGTCCAAAATTCTAATACAAGCCCTAAGTTGAAGTTGATGAGCTGGAACTGGAACTGGACGAAGGCAGAACTATTTCAACTTCAATCTCTGAAATCCAATCATCGAAGCTACCGGAAAAACTATCTATCCTAACTTCCAGACTCGTAAGATTCGCGGCAGTTTTGCTAAGGGTGTAATTCTCCTCGAAGTCAGAATAGCTGCTCGAAGGGAAGAAATTGCCGCTTTGTCCATCTGAGGCTGTTCCGTTTGAGTACAGCGTTACTTTTACGCCATCAGATCCATCATCATTCTTGGCCCGAAAGCGAACTATAATGTTGGTACAACTGCCGGAGAAACTTGGACTTGTAAACGTCCCGCGCCAGCGATCTCCGTCAAGGCCAACTACTCCATTAGTATCGTCCGGTGTCCCGCTATCAATGCCATCATTTATGCGATCCCAACTGGCGCTGCCAGAGCCGAATGTACCCATAGTCAAGACATCGCCATCCGGCAGGATAAATAAGCTCTGTGCTACAGCACTACTGCAGGATGAAGAGAATGAAGAGCTGCAACTTGAGGACGAGCAACTAGATGAAAATGAGCTGGACGAGCTACTGAAAGATGAACTGCTCGAACTACAACTGCTTGAAGAAGAGAATGAGCTTGAGCTTGAGCTGGACGAGAATGAAGATGAGCTTGAGCTGCAACTGGAAAAGGATGAGCTGGAGCTTGAGAACGAGGACGAGGACGACGAACTCGAACTGGAGAATGAGCTGCTAGAAGAACATGAGCTTGAGCTACTGAAAGACGATGAGCAGGACGAGAAGCTGGAAGAGCATGATGAGGACGAAGAGCTTGAACAGACAAAGAATTCGATATTGGTAATCGTGCCAACTGGAGCATCTATGTCAGAGATCCGGCTTATATCGAAGTTATTTGACCAATCTATATTAACTGGCGGGCTCGTACCGCCTGGAGAAGCTGGTATTTGAACTGTAGCGATAGTATTGAGAGTGGGTATATGTTGCTGTAGTCTGACCGTCCAAGGCGAACCTTGATTATGAGTCCCTGTCATTCTAACTTTCAGGGGCCGATAGCCAGTAGCCCACGTTCCTTGCGGTACAAGACTCATGCCTGGGCCAGCAACCGTCCAAGGTGGTGAAGATGAACAATTAGCGAGGCAAGACCAGCCACTAGAATCGTTAGCGAAATGCTGTATCCATTGTGAGGTATCGCACGAGGAGCTTGAACTACTGCTGAAACTCAATGAGCTGGATGAAAATGATTCGCTACTGGACGAAGATGAACTTGAGCTGGAAGAAGAAGAAGTCAGAGATATATCTATCTGTACCGAGCTGACAAGATTCGACAGTCCACTAATCCAGCGGAACCAGACTTGCATATCACTCAGCTCTGCAGCCGTTTTAGTAGTTGCAAAGCTGTACGAGAATTCACCCCATCCAGCGGGTGACAAGGGTGGAGCAAAGACTTGTTCGCTGCCTATTTGCACAGCGCCATCATAGAGCGACATTCCGATAGTGCCAGCCGAGCCACCTGATAAACAACTAAATTTCACCCTCACATAATAGCAAGTACCAGCATAAGCAGGATTCTCGAAACCGAGCTTTAAGGTAGCGGCTCCTAGAGCAAAGGCATTATCTGTATTCCTGGCCGGATCTCCATCACTAAAATCATCCAAGGCTTCCCAAAAGGTAGGTGCGTTTTGCACAGTCCAGCCAGTAGTGGAAACATCTGCATCTGGATTTATGCCTGTAAAGAATGGAACTGGCGATGATGAAGATGAATAGCTGGACGAGCTACTGAAAGAGCTTGAGCTTGAAGAAAATGAACTAGAACAGCTACTCGACGACGAGAATGAGGACGACGAGCTTGAGAAGGATGAGGAGCTTGAAGAACTGAACGAGGATGAGGAGCTGCTTGAGAACGAAGAACTGGATGAGCTAAAGGAGCTGGAGCAAGAGCTTGAGGACGATGAGAACGAACTCGAACAGCTACTCGACGACGAGAATGAGGAGCTTGAGAAGGATGAGGAACTGCTGAAACTCGATGAGCTGCTTGAGAAAGAGCTGCTACAGGACGAAGATGAGAAGGACGAGCTTGAAGATGAACAGCTACTTGAGAACGAGGAGCTGGAGGAGAACGAGGAGCTGGAGGAGGAGAAAGAGCTTGAGCTGGAGGAGCTTGAGAACGAGGAGCTGGAGCATGAGCTTGAGCTACTGAAAGAGGATGAACTACTTGAGAAGGACGAAGATGATGATGAAAAACTGCTGCTAGAACTAAAGCTAGATGAACAGCTACTCGACGAGAATGAGGAGCTGGATGAGAAGGATGAGCTTGAGCAAGAGGACGACGAGCTAAAAGATGAAGAACTCGAAGAAAAAGAGCTGCTTGAGAAAGACGACGACGATGAGAAAGAGCTACTGCTACAGCTTGAGCTGAAAGAACTCGACGAAGATGAGAACGAAGAGCTACTTGAGAAAGAAGAACTACTGGAGCAGAGCGAAGATGAAGATGAGAAAGAAGAGCTGCAGGATGAGAAGGAGCTTGAGGACGATGAAGATGAAATTGAGCTGGAACTGGAGAAGGACGACGAGCTGCTTGAGAGTGACGATGATGATGAAAATGAGCTACTGCTACAGCTTGAGCTAAAAGAGCTGGAACTCGACGAGAAGGACGAACTTGAAGAGGAGAAAGAGCTGCTACAGCTTGAGCTAAAGGACGATGAAGAGCTTGAGAACGACGATGAGCTGGAGGAGAAAGAGCTTGAGCTTGAGGAACAGCTAGAGCTTGATGAAAACGACGAGCTACAAGAACTCGACGATGAAAATGACGAGCTACAGGACGAGAATGAGGAGCTTGAGAACGAGGAAGAGCAAGAAGAACTCGAACTCGACGATGAGAAAGCCGCGTCAGAAGAGGAGCTTGAAGATGAGAAGCTAGAGTACGACGACGAACTCCATGAAGAACAGGAGCTTGAGAACGATAATGAAACGCTTGAAACCGATTCAGAGCTAAAAGAGCTACTGGAGAACGAAGATGAGCAAGACGAGCTACTGCAAGAGGACGAGGAGCTAAAGGAGCTTGAGCATGAAGAGCAAGACGACGAAGAGGATGAAGATGAGAAAACTGAATCACAAGAACTGCAGCTCGACGATGAGCTAAATGAAGAACTGCAGGAGCTTGAGCTAGAAGAACTTGAGAACGAAGAGCTTGAGCTGGACGATGAGAAGGCAGAATCGCAAGAGCTTGAAGAGCTACATGAGGAACAACTGCTAAAGGACGATGATGAGAATGAGCTTGAGCTGGAGGCTGATGAGAAGGACGATGAACAAGAACTCGAACTACAGGATGAGAAAGCAGAATCACAGGACGAAGATGAAGAGCTAACTGATACGGACGACACAGACGAAGATGAGGATGAGGAAGAGAATGCTGAATCGCATGAGGAGCTGCAAGAAGATGAACTCGAAGATGAAGTTGCAATGAGTGTTAGCTCAACCTCAGTCACTCGATCATTCCAGACTGAATCTAAACACTCAAACCTTAATCGTGCATCTGTAAGCTGCGCGGCTGTCAAAGCCACCTTCCAAACTAGGAAGTAGTCTGCAGGGCTAGTTGTGAAAGTATTTATCGTTTGTGTTTCGTAAGGAGTACCGCTATCGCTATAAAAAGTTACATCAATCGTTCCAGGTGGATTTGCGAAAGCAAATGCCCTTACAGTTACTCGAACCTCTAAAGATGTTCCCTGGAAAGACGGATTGGAAAGCCTGAATCTAATGAAATCTCCGTCCCTGCCCTGGAAACCATTAGAATCATCTGGCCCTGGTGAGAAACCTGGGCCAAAAATGCCGTTATTTACTCGATCTGCAATACTAGAGCCAGATCCCACAGGACTAACCGTATATCCACCGTCCTCACTATTTGGATACCAATACTGGCCTTGTAATTCTTGAAAACTCTGGCTCGACGATGATGAGCAAGAGCTAGAACAAGAGCTGGAAGAAAAGGCCGAATCACAGGATGAAGAGCTTGAAGAGCATGATGAGAAGGAAGATGAGCAGCTACTAAAAGACGACGAACAGCTCGAAGAGCTTGAGAATGAAGAGCTACAAGAGCTTGAAGAGAATCCAGAGTCGCAGGATGAAGAACTCGAAGAAAATGAAGAACTGCATGAGCTTGAGAAGCAAGAGCTACTGGACGAGAAACAACTTGAGCAGCTAGAAGAGGATGAGGATGAGAAGGAAGATGAGCAAGATGAACTTGAACAACTGCTGGATGATGAGAAACAAGAACTCGAACTCGAATAAGACACAGCCGAGCTTGAAGAAGAGAAGGAGCTAGAGCAACTTGAACAGCTCGATGAGCAGCTAGAGGAGGAGAAAACCGAATCACACGAACTGGATGAGGATGAGCCACTACAGAGGAATTCCCGCAGATATGCTTCATCTATGTACCAAGTACCGGATTCTTGCGCTCCAGAGTGCCATGCCAGCCTCACAGTTAGATTCTTCGTGAGTGTTATGATTCCGCGTCCATGATTCCAGATATTAGGAATAAGGCCAGTAAAGTTAAGCACCTGTTCTGTGTCGTCGTCGTAATCAAAAGTTACCCTGATCTTATTCCTATCAACTGGAAATACCCAAAAATCGAGAGCGTATGTTCCGGTAGTAACTGGATTGGCTGGATTTCCAAGAGTGAACCGTTTTTCGATCCCTTGTGGATCTTGATCCCCAGGCCTGAATTCAGCAACGAATTTGCGTGATTCAAATCCAGCATACCTTCTGGCATCCGTATGGACTTGCTCTATACTGTCCTCATTGACCGACACTCTGCCGAAATCAAACCAATCACCTGGGAGTAAATTCGGCCCATATTCAGTTATCGTATCGCAAGAAACAGAGCTTGAAGATGAAAAAGACGAGGAACATGAAGATGAAGAACTCGAAGAAAAGACCGAATCGCAAGAAGAACAGCTACTTGAGCTGGAAAAACTACTTGAAGAGCTAGAGCTACAGCTTGAAGAAAACGAGCTTGAGGAGCAAGAACTTGAGCAGCTTGAGCTTGAGAAGGAGCTTGATGAACAACTCGATGAGCAGGAGCTTGAAAAGCTCGAACTGGACGACGAGAAAGAGGAGCTACTGCAGGAGCTTGAACTCGAAAAAGATGAGCTAGAGCATGAGGAAGAGCTTGAAAAAGATGAGCTAGAGCTACTGCAGGACGACGAACAGCTCGAACTCGATGAGAATGAGGACGAGCTACAAGATGATGAAAAAGACGACGAACATGAACTGCTAAATGACGACGAGCAGGACGAGCAACTTGAGCTACAGGAAGATGAAAACGAGCTAGAGGAACAAGAGCTTGAAAAACTTGAGCTTGAGGAGCTAAATGACGAACTCGAAGAGCTGAAACTCGAAGAGCATGAGCTGGAAAATGACGACGAACATGAAGAGGAAGATGAAAAAGAACTCGACGAGCTAAATGATGAAGATGAGGACGAAAACGAGCTACTGGAGCAAGAAGATGAAGAAGAAAATGACGAGCTAGATGAACACGAACTTGACGAGCTGAAAGACGAAGAACTACAGCTCGAAGAACTCGATGAGAAAGAGCTACTGCAACTCGAAGAACTCGAAGAAAACGAGCTTGAGCTGCATGACGAACTCGATGAGAACGAGGAGCTAGAGGAAGAAGAAGAAAAGCTCGACGACGAGGATGAGAAAGAGCTGCTACTGCAACTCGATGAGGACGACGACGAGCTGAAAGAGCTTGAGGAGCATGAAGAGCTGGAGCTGAATGAGCTAGAACTGCTTGAGAAACTTGAAGAACACGAACTCGAAAACGAGGACGACGAACAGGACGACGAGCTACTAAAGCTCGATGAGCAAGAAGATGAAGAAAACGAGCTACTTGAGCAAGAAGAGCTAAAAGAAGAGCTTGAGGAGCTAAAGGAACTCGATGATGAACAACTGCTGGAAAATGAGCTACTTGAGCTGGAGAAGGAGCTGGACGACGAGAAACTACTCGAAGAGAAAGAGGACGATGAGCAAGACGACGAGAATGAGGAAGAGCTGGAGGATAGGCTGCTTGATGAACACGAGGACGAGGAAGAGAACGAGGACGAAGAGGAAGAGCTTGAAAAACTGGAACTCGAAGAGCTAAAGCTGCTTGAACAGGATGAGGATGAGCTAAAACTTGAAGAAGAGGACGAAAAAGAGCTACTACAGCTCGATGAGCTGCTAAAACTCGAAGAGCATGACGAAGAGCAGGATGAGCTAGACGAAAACGATGAGCTACAGCTTGACGACGAAAACGAGCTGCTACAACTCGATGAGCTGAATGAGCTTGAGCAACTAGAAGATGAAAAAGACGATGAGCAAGAGGAAGAAAATGAAGAACTCGAACAACTGGAACTCGATGAAAAC
>Ga0114920_10000422_pt1 | contig 18555 bp, 13 predicted proteins | sample ChitaG_FD_88683 | JGI IMG/M metagenome (GOLD analysis project Ga0114920, IMG submission 88683) | Deep subsurface microbial communities from South Pacific Ocean to uncover new lineages of life (NeLLi) - Chile_00310 metaG | ecosystem: Environmental > Aquatic > Marine > Oceanic > Sediment ... | reverse complement strand
TGCGAGTTTTCATACCTGCTTCCTCTATCACAGCTCTGATTGCTTTTGCAATCTCTTTACTTAAGAGAGAAAGCGTGTTTTTCTCAAATGTCCTAAATGGCTTTTTATAAAACACTGAAGCTGAAATCTCGCCATAGTTTTCTAGTTTTTTCCTTCCTGCCCAACGGGACAATTCAACTATTTTTATCGCTGAAGTACCGATATCTATTCCTAAAAACTTTTTACGAATTAATCCTAAAAATTTCATTGTATGATATTATACCATAATGAAAGATGAACTAAAAAGGTTTTTCCTTGATTTATTCTTTCCAAAATTTTGTTTTGGCTGCCAAAAACAAGAAACCTATCTCTGTCAGGATTGCGAGAGCGTTCTTGAAATATCAGACATTCATAAAAAATTAAAAACTGAACAACTTTCTGATTTATATTTTGCACTGGAGTATAAAAAACCTCTTATTAAAAACTTAATTCAGCAATTTAGATACCCGCCCCTTGTTAAAGATCTTTCAAAACCACTTTCTTATTTAATAATAAATCATTTTAGGCTAATAGAAAAGGATAAAAATGAATTTAAAGATTTTATAACAATCCCTGTTCCCTTACACATTAAAAGATTAAAGTGGCGGGGATTTAATCAAGCAGAAGAAATTGCTAAACATATCTCAAGTTTTTTTGAAATTCCTTTAATTAGCGATGTGTTGGTGAAAAATAAAAAAACCCTGCTTCAAACAGAGCTTCCTGAAGACAAAAGAAGAAAAAATCTTTTGGGTGTTTTTGATTGTCAAAACCAAGAGAAAATTAAAAATAAAAACATCTTATTGATTGATGATATTTATACAACAGGAACTACAACAAAAGAATGCGCCAGAGTTTTAAAAAGTTCAGGCGCAAAAGAAATTATTGCTATAGTGATTGCCAGAGCTGTTCCTAAAGAAGACTATTTTTCTTAAAAAAGAAATTCGTTTTATGCGGAAGGGGTGGGACTCGAACCCACAAGCCCCTTGCGGGGCGCTGATTTTCAAGACCAGTTCCTTACCAATTCGGAGCACCCTTCCTTTAGAATTTAAGCGGAGGAGGTGAGATTCGAACTCACAAGACCCCGTTAAAGGGTCACACCTTAGCAGGGTGGTGCGATACCATTACGCGACTCCTCCAAATGATTTGTTTTATTTTATCCGTTTTATTCAAGAAAATCAAATTGATTTTAGCCAAATTTTATGATTAAATTAAGCAAGAAATAGCATGTCCCCATAGCTTAATGGATAGAGTAAATGCTTGCGGAGCATTTGGTAGAGGTTCGACTCCTCTTGGGGACACATGAATCTATCAACCCTTATTGAGAAAACTCCCAGAGTTGGTTCTCAATACCAAAAAAAATTAAACAGATTAGGCATTAAAACTGTTTCTGATTTATTATTTCACTTCCCTCATCGTTATGAGGATTTTTCTAATTTAACAAAAATAGTTGAAGTTAAACCTGAAGAAAAAGTCTGTATTCAAGGAAAAATATTAGACATTCAAAATATAAGAACCAGAAAAAGAGGGTTTATTCTAACAAAAGCTACAGTTGAAGATAAGTCTGGAACAATAAAAATCATTTGGTTTAATCGACCATATTTAACTGACACATTAAAGCCATGTGCTTCGGTTTGTCTGGCAGGTAAAGCAGGTTTAAATAAAAAATATTTTCCTGGAATTTATTTATCAAGCCCAGCTTATGAAAAAATATCTGAGAAGGAAAAAAAAGCATTAATCCACACTGGAGGATTAATTCCAGTTTACCCGGAAACAGAAGGTCTTTCTTCCCGCTGGTTAAGATATATTTTAAGACCGCTTTTAGCTAAATTTAAAAACACAATCAAAGACCCCTTGCCAGAAACAATTAAAAAAGAAAATGACTTGCTGCCTTTAAGCAAAGCCCTCTGGCAAATCCATTTCCCAGATTCAACAAAACTGGCCAGTCAAGCTAGAAAAAGATTTTCTTTTCAGGAAATCTTTTTTATTCAGCTTAATGTTTTAATGGAAAAATTAAGATTAAAACAAGAAAAAGCAATAGATATTCCAATAGATTTAGAAACTATAAAAAGATTTGTTAAATCATTGCCTTTCAAGATTACTGATGCTCAAAGAAAATCAAGCTGGCAAGTTTTAAAAGATTTAGAAAAACCACGACCAATGAATAGATTATTAGAAGGAGATGTTGGCTCTGGAAAAACTATTGTAGCTGTTATTGCTGCTTTGAACACAGCTAAAGCAGGATTTCAAACAGCTTACATGGCTCCAACTGAAATTTTAGCAGAGCAACATTTTAAGAACATCTCAGAATTTTTAAAGAAATTCAATTTAAAAGTAGGTCTTTTAACAGGAAAAACATATAAATTAAAAGGTAAAAAAATAACAAAAAAGAAATTCTTAGAAAAGATAAAAAAAGGAGAAATAGATATTCTCATTGGAACTCATGCTTTAATCCAAAAACAAGTAAAATTCAAAAAATTAGCTTTAGTTATTTTAGACGAACAACACCGTTTTGGAGTTGAACAGCGCGCCAAACTTTGCCATCAAAAAGGAATTATCCCCCATCTTTTATCAATGACCGCTACTCCAATTCCCAGAACTTTAGCCTTAACAATATATGGAGACCTAGATTTATCAATTCTTGATGAATTGCCAAAAGGTAGAAAAAAAATAATTACAAAACTAGTTCCCCCTAAAGGAAGAAAAAAGGTGCATGCTTTTATCAGAAGCGAGATTAAAAAAGGAAAGCAGGCTTTTGTTATCTGCCCTCGAATAGAACCAGGAGAAACAATCAATTCTTGGTCAGAAGTTAAAGCTGTAAAAGAAGAATATGAAAAACTGTCAAAAAAGATTTTCCCTGATTTAAAAGTAAAAATGCTGCATGGAAAAATGAAAACAAAAGAAAAAGAACAAATAATGAAAGGTTTCAAAAACAAAAAAACAAATATTTTAGTTTCAACCTCAGTGGTAGAGGTAGGAATTGATATACAAAATGCAACAATAATGATGATTGAAGGTGCTGAAAAATTTGGCTTGGCCCAGCTCCACCAATTCAGAGGAAGAATAGGAAGGGGAAAAGATCAATCATATTGTTTTTTATTTACCAGTTCCTCAGAAATAAAAACGACTAAACGGTTACAGGCTCTTTTAAAATCAGAAAATGGTTTTGAGTTAGCAGAAAAAGATTTAGCAATCAGAGGACCAGGTGAAGTTTCTGGAGCAAGACAATGGGGAATACCGGATTTAGTAATGGCATCTTTAAAAGATGTTGAATTAATTGAAAAAACTCGCTTCTGGGCAAAACAAATCTTAAAACAAGACCCGAATTTAAAAAAATATCCGCTATTAGCAGATAGAATGAGTGAATTCAGCAAACGTATTCATCTCGAATAAAAACTCTTTAACGAGAAACAGGCTAATCTTCTATCATTAAACACTTTTTTTTATTTTGGATTGGCAAGGTCTGATAAATCTCTTCTGTGATAAATGGAACAAAGGGATGTAAAAGCTTCAAAGAAGTTAATAGTGTATAAAGCAAAACTTTTTTTGTTTTTTGTTTTTCAGTTTCAGATTTAGATTCTGAAATTCGTGTTTTTGATTTTTCAATACACTCATCACAAAACTCATGCCAGAAAAAATCATAAAGAAGCTGAGCTGCTTTTCCAAATTGAAAAGTTTCTAAATATTTATCAACAGATTTTGTTGTTTTGTTTAAAACACGTAAAATTCTTTTTTCATTTCTTGCAAGTTTCAATTTAGCAATTTCGGCCTTGCTTGGAATTCTAAGTTTTGATTTTTTATCATCAACCTGCATCATTACAAATCTTGTTGCATTCCAAATCTTATTACAGAATTTCTTGCCCATGATAATTGTATCTTCATTAAATCTAATATCTTGCCCCCCTGTTAAAAGCCAAGCTAAACCAAACCTAGTAGCATCAGCACCATACTTATCAATTAACTTCAAAGGATCAATACCAGTGCCCAGTGATTTTGACATTCTTCTGCCATCTTTTGCTAAAATAGTTGGATGGATATATACAGAAAAAAATGGCTTTTTTTTCATGAACTCCATTCCAGAAAAAATCATTCTTGTCACCCATAAATTAATAATATCCCTGGCAGTTGATAATACATGGGTTGGATAAAAAAACTTCAAATCCTTTGTTTTTTTAGGCCAGCCAAGCGTTGCAAATGGCCAAAGAGCTGAAGAAAACCATGTATCTAAAACATCATTTGATTCTTTAATAGGAACTTTATGGCCCCACCAAATTTGTCTTGAAATACACCAGTCCCTAATATTTGAAAGCCAGTCAAAATATGTTTTCTCAAATCTTTTAGGATGAAATTTAATTCTTCTGCTTCTCACCTCTTTTTCAGCTATTTTTGCTAATTTATCCATTTTCAAAAACCATTGTTTAGAGGGTAGAATTTCAACGGCGCTACCGCAACGATAACATTTAGGAACTTGATGAGAATAATCTTTGATTTTTTCAATTAATCCTAATTGATTTAAATCATCAACAATTTTTTCTCTGGCTTTGGAAATTGAAAGGCCGCGATAATCCAAAGGCGCTCTTTCAGTCATTTTTCCTTGCTCATCAATAACCTTTATCATGTTCAGTTTATGAGTAAGAGAGATTAAATAGTCTTTTTGATCATGGGCTGGAGTGACTTTCACAGCTCCTGTTCCAAACTCAATATCAATCATCCTGTCAGTTATAATTGGTATTTCTCTGCGGACTAAAGGTAAAATTACAGACTTACCAATCAGTTTTTTATATTTCTTGTCTTTTGGATTTACTGCTATTGCAGTATCTCCTAACATTGTTTCAGGTCTTGTAGTTGCAACAATAATAAACTTTTCTTCTCCTTTAATCGGATACTTAATATACCAAAGCTTTGAACTCTGTTCTTTATATTCCAACTCAAGGTCTGACAAACTTGTTTTACATTTAAAACACCAATTAATTGGTCTTTCTTTTTGATAAATCCATCCTTTTTTATAATAGTGAAGAAAGGTTTTTTTAACTGCGTCTGAATAACCTTTATCCATGGTAAACCTTGTTCTTGACCAATCCAAAGAAGAACCTAATTTTTTAAATTGGTCTAAAATAATGTTTCCGTATTTTTTCTCCCACTGCCAAATTCTGTTAATGAATTCTTTTCTGCCCAACCCCTCTCTTGTTTCTCCTTTTTTAAACAATTCTTTTTTAATTCTGGCCTCAGTAGCTATTCCTGCATGGTCTGTTCCAGGAAGCCATAATGTCTTGTAACCTTGAAGTCTTTTCCATCTAATTAAAATATCTTGAATAGTCGCATTCAGAGCATGACCCATGTGGAGACTGCCAGTTATATTTGGCGGGGGAATAGTAATACAATATGGCTTTTTCCTTTTTCCAGGAAGTTTGTCAGGATTAAAAAAACCAGTTTTTAACCAAAATTCATATATTTTATTTTCAACTTGTTCAGGAGCGTATGCTTTTGAAAGTTTTTTATTCATAATCTCAAATTAGCATTAACAATGGTTTTTTTCCAGCGCTTGTCTTTGTTTTTTAACAAATAATAAGCTGTAAGAGTTATCATTAAAGCATTGTCAGTAGAATATTTAACATCTGGTAAATAACAACTGACATTCAATAATTCTTTTTTAATATTTTTTTTGAACTGTTTTCTCAGCTCTTTGTTTGCTGATACTCCCCCGCCCAAAATAATACTCTTCACATTGTATTCTTTGGCTGCCTTTAAAGTCTTGTAAATTAAAACATCAATTATAGCCTGCTGGAGCTCATGAGCCATGCTTTTAATATACTTCTGTGATTTCTGAACTTTTGGTTTTTGACTTTTAAAATGATATAAAGCAGCAGTTTTTAATCCTGAAAAACTAAAATCATAGTTTTTTTGATGCATCATTGGACGAGGCAAACTGATTTCAAGCTTTGAAGTTCTACTTTTAAACTCTTTAGCTTTTTTTTCAATAACTGGTCCACCAGGATAACCCAAGCCCAACATTCTTGCCACTTTGTCAAAACACTCGCCAGCAGCATCATCACGAGTCTCGCCCAATATCTTATAATCCCCAAAAGTTTTTACTAATATGATTTGGGTGTGCCCGCCAGAAACTATTAGAGAAATTGCTGGAAAAACCTTTTTAAAATCAAATTTTGGTTTTAAAAAATTAGCATAAATATGGGCTTCAATGTGATTTATAGGAATCATTGATACTTTTAATTTTTTAACCAATTTCTTGGCAAAATTAACTCCTGTCCAAAGACACGGCTCAAGGCCCGGACCAACAGTAACAGCAACAACATCAATTTTTGGATTTTTTGCCTGTTTCATTGCTTTTTCAAAAACTAAAGGCAGATTCTTTTCATGTTCTCTTTTTGCTAAAAAAGGGTAAACTCCGCCATATTTTTTGTGGATCTCAATTTGTGAAGAAACAATATTTGACAAAACTTTAATTTTGGCCTTTTTTTTACTATCAACCTTAATCAAAGCAATACCAGTATCATCACAAGAAGTCTCAATAGCAAGAATAATCATAAGTTTATGGGTTTTGTTATTATCTTAATTGCTATTTTTATTCTTGCCAAGGCTTTCAAAAAAGTTGATTTTAAAAAATTTTAATATAGAATAAATGATGATTAAGGCCCCATCGTCTAACGGTCAGGACGGTAGATTTTCAATCTACTAATACGGGTTCGATTCCCGTTGGGGCCACATGAAAGACTATTTATCTCTTTCAAGAGCTGAAGATTTAAAAAATCCAAAAGATAGGGCTTTATATCGTTTCTTAGAAATTCTTCCCGGATTTTTGTCTTGGCTCACTTTAGGTGGTGCTTTTCTCTTATCATGGCTCTCTCCAATAACAGTAGCTGTTTTTATAATCTTATTTGATTTTTATTGGCTCTTAAAAATCAGTTATTTATCTTTTCATCAAATATCAAGTTTTAATAGAATGCAAAAGAATCTTAAAACTGATTGGCTCCAGAAAATTTCTAAAATCAAAGGGTGGGAACAAATCTATCATTTAGTCATTCTTCCATTTTACAATGAAGAAAAAGAAATAGTTGAAAGTTCATGCCAAGCCTTGCTTAATTGCAAATATCCAAAAGACAAAATGATAGTTGTATTGGCTTCAGAAGAAAGAGCTGGAAAAGAAACACAAGAAATGGTCAGAGAAATAGAGCAAAAATTTTCATCAAATTTTTTTAAATTTTTAATTACCACTCATCCAAAAAATTTACCCAATGAAGTAGAAGGCAAGGGCTCAAATACAGCCTGGGCAATAAAACAAGTCAGAAAAAAAATCATTGAACCTCTGAAGATTAAAGAAGATAATATTATTGTCTCTACTTTTGATATTGACACAAAGCCCTATCCGCAATACTTTGGTTGTCTAACATATAATTATTTAACAGTTGAAAACGCAAAGTATTGTTCTTATCAACCAATACCAGTTTACAATAATAATATTTGGACAGCACCAGCTTTTTCAAGAGTGATTGCAACATCAGGCACTTTTTGGCAGATGATGCAGCAAGAAAGACCAGAAGTACTGGTCACTTATTCTTCCCACTCAACACCTCTTGCTGTTTTAAATGAGGTAGGTTATCCCAAAAACGTTGTTTCTGATGATTCAAGAATTTTCTGGAAAGCTTATCTTTTTTACGATGGAAATTATAAAGTTGTTCCACTTCATTATCCAATATCAATGGATGCAGTGCTTGCTAAAAACCTACCCAAAACAATAATCAATCAATATAAACAACAAAGAAGATGGGCCTGGGGTTGTAGTGATATTCCATTTTTGTTTTTCGGATTTTTAAAAAACAAAAAAATCTCTTTTTCGAAGAAGATGTCATATTCATTTAATGTTTTAGACGGATTCTGGTCTTGGGCAACTGCTTCTTTTTTAATCTTTTTTTTGGGTTGGCTACCTTTAATATTAGGAGGAGATAAGTTTAATGTCTCGCTTCTTTCATATAATCTGCCGAGGTTCACAACTGATTTAATGAGAATATCCATGATTGGAATGATTATTTCCTCAATAATTAGTCTTTTAATTCTTCCTCCAAAACCAAAAAAACTTAGTAAATTTAAAAATCTTTCAATAGTTCTTCAATGGCTGTTTTTACCTATAACTTTAATTGTTTTTGGAGGCATTCCATCCTTAGACGCACAAAGTAGATTAATGTTTAAAAAATATTTAGGTTTTTGGGTAACTGAAAAAGTCAGAAAAAATACTTAAAAATTGGTTATTTATTCTTTTTATTGTATAATTATTCATATAAAAACAAAAAAGTGTGAATAATTTTTTAAATTACCCTTTATATATTTTTTTTGGAATACTGCCAAGTATTCTGTGGCTTTTGTTTTATTTAAGGAAAGACACAAAACCCGAGCCCAAAAAAATGATTTTAAAAATCTTCTTATATGGAGCCCTGGCCACGCTGCCTGCAATTTTATTTGAAACAATGTTCTTTGAAGCAGTAAAAAAAATAGGATTTCCAATCATGGTTGCCTTTTGCTTGAACATATTTTTGGGAGTGGCTTTGATAGAAGAATTTTTAAAGTTTTTTGTAATCAAAGAAAAAGTTTTAAATAATCCTGAATTTGACGAGCCGATTGATTCAATGATTTACATGATAATTGCGGCTTTAGGATTTGCGGCAGCTGAAAACCTATTGATTTTATTTCCACTCCAGAATCCTTTCTGGGGAGAAATAATAGAAATTTCTTTTTTACGATTTCTAGGAGCTACTTTTCTTCATGCGTTATGCGCAGCAATAGTTGGATACTTTATTGGACTTTCCTTTTTTCAAAAAGAAAAAAGAAACAAGTTGATTTTTATTGGCTTAATTTTAGCTATGCTATTGCACGGTTTTTATAATTTCTCTATAATTAAAATTGAAAAAGGTTTCAATCTTTTAATATCGTTTACTCTTTTAATAATTACAGCTGTTTTTGTCTCTTCGGGCTTTAAAAAACTAAAAAGATTAGCTAAGGCCAAAACAGACATAACAACATAAATATGGCAAGTTCATTTTTGGAAAAACTTAAAAAAGGAATGGGGGTTGATGAGTTAGAAAAAATCAAAAAAACTCCTAAAAAAACAAAGGATGCTTCACCTGTTGAAGATAAAAGAAAAGAAGAAGAAATAGTAAAAAAAGAGGTTGTTAAAAAAACCATTAAAGCAAAGGCGAAAAAAACCTCTGTTCAACCAAAAGAAAAAAAGAAAGAAAAAGAAAAGACAGAAGAAGTAAAAAAAGAAGCGCCCGAACCTGCTACAGTTTTAGTAAAAGAAGAAACCTGGCCCCAGCCAGAGGGCCAATTAGCTATTGATGTTTATCAAACTGATTCAGAATTGGTTATTCAATCAGCTATTGCTGGAGTAAAACCAGATAATATAGATATTACAATTGAAGATGATGTAATAACAATAAAAGGTAAAAGAAAAAAATTAACTGACGAAGAAGGTGATTATTTTTATCAAGAATGTTATTGGGGATCGTTTTCTCGCCAAATAATCTCACCGGCTGAAATTGATCCGGGAAGAGTTGATGCTAGTTTAAAAGAGGGAATTTTAACAATAAGAATCCCAAAAATCACCAGGGATAAAAAAACAAAGATAGTAATAAAAGGGTAAAAAACAGTATTGAATCTAACCTAAAACCGCTTTTAAAAGCGGTTTTAAATTGTGCCGCGGGAGAGACTCGAACTCTCATGGATTGCTCCACTGGGTCCTAAACCCAGCGCGTGTACCAATTTCGCCACCGCGGCAATCAAGCTAATTTTATCTTTTTTAACACACAAAATCAATCCTAAAATAGGATTGATTTTGCCCTTTAAATTAATCTAAAAGTTGATTTACTTTACTAACTATATTCCGATTAATGCTTTTACAAGCGATGGAACTGCCTTCGACAAAAGAGCAACTACTAAACCAATCATGGCATACATTATTCTTTGTCTCCCAGCTGTTACTTTCTCTGTATTTCCTCCTGCTGTTAATATGTCAAAAGCGCCCCAGATGGTGAAAAGACCAACTACAGCTATTAGACCAAAAAATACCCAATCAATAACAGTGTAAACCGCATCTAACATACAGCACATTCCCCAAGCGCTTGTGTCAGTTTCGCTTATGTCTACGGGCACAACTCCTCCTGGTACACAGCCGGGATCAAGGTCAGCTACTTCAATATGTCTTATAGTACAACCTTCTACTGGCTGTGCCAAAACCATTGTAGGAAGCGCAATTACTGCTAGTAAACTTATTAAAATGAAACTTAAAAATACTTTTTTCATTCTTTTATACTCAGATCTCTTTTTTTAAAAATCGACCTTTTTTATTTTTTTTAACCTTAACCTGTTCCTAATAGGTTCATTATTATTCCCATTATACCCTTAGAAAGTAAAATTATCAAAAAGCCAATAATTGTCCAAATAATCATTGTTTTAGCCTTATTAATCTGCTCTGAATTGCCTCCTGCTGTGACAAATAAAAATCCAGCAATAACAACCATTAAAGGCGCCAAAACAACAGCAATACTGAAAATAAAATTAATGAGATTGTCAAGAATATCTTCAAACTCTGCAGCCTGTAAAGGATTTTGAATTCTAATAAAATTTCCATATCCATTTTCGTCTCCATTGTCGTCTCCATTTTCATCTCCATTTCCATTTACACCTCCATTGGTGACTTCAGGACAACAACAGATTTTGTCTGAGTCTTCACACTTCTCCGCATCAGACAGGGATTCACCATTAGGACAGCGAGGGGGATCAAGGCACCTACAATAGTCTGGACAAAGAGGAGGGCAACAACATTGAGTCCTTTCAACATCACAAGCTTTATCTGTATCTACGGTCGTGCCATAGGGACATGGTTCAGTGACTATATTACAAACACAGGGGGGGGTTGTGCAAGGGGGAATGGCTTGAACTTTAGAAACGCTTAGTACAGAAAAAATTAATACTAAGCAAAAAATTCCGGCTAAAAGAAAGGTTTTATTTTTCATATATTTTATTCTACCTTGTTATAAATTTAAATACAAAATTTCTAACGGGACTTCACAAAAATTAATGCCCAATGGTAAATACCTGCTTCAAATTCTTTTTCAAGGTTAAAACCAATTTTTTCTGCAACTTCTTTCACCTTGTTTACTGAAATCTTGTTCTCAGGCCCTAAAGCTGAACCATGCTGCCAGTCAACAATTAAAATCCGGCCTCTTTCTTTCAAAACTCTTTTTGCTTCTTCTAAAACCTTATTCATATCATCAACTTGAAATAAAAGGTTTGTCATTAAAACCAAATCACAGGAATTATCAAAAAGTTTAGAGTTTTTTTCCACATCTGCCTGAACAGGCTCAACATTCAAAACATTGAATGTTTTCATTTTACTTCGCAAGGCAGAAAGCGGTTCTTCTAAAAGATCAATGGCATAAACCTTTCCATCCTCTAACATTTCTGCCAAAGGCAATACCCAACCGCCAGAACCACAGCCAAAATCAGCTGCAATAAAATCTTTCTTAATCTTGAGCTTATTTAATACTTGTTTTGGATCAAGAAATACCATAATGTTTTCTTGAGCTTATTCTACCTTATTAAAAATCATTTTCAAAACAAAACACAACTAAATACAAGCTACAGAAACAACTTTATCGTTTGCATTCAGTTTCATAATTCTCACTCCTTGAGTTGCTCTTTTCTGTTTTGATATGGAACCAATTTTAATCCTTATAACATGAGCCTGGCGGGAAATAACAATCAAATCTTCCTCTTCCTGATTTAAAACTTTAGACGAAATCAAATTTCCTGTTTTTGAAGTGATATTTAGTGTTTTGATTCCTGTTCCTCCTCTTTTCTGCAATCTGTATTCCTTAATATCTGTTCTTTTACCATACCCTTTCTCGCTCACAACCAATAAATAATGTTTTTCTTTTTTAGATTTTTCTTCTTTTGACTTTAATATAACATTCATCCCTATTAATTCATCTCCTTTTTTAACCCTGATTCCTGTTACTCCTGCAGCTGGACGGCCCATTGGTCTTATTTGTTTTTCTTTAAACTTAATTGACATTCCTTTTTTAGTTACAAGCATAACTTCATCATCACCATTTGTTTTGCAGACTTTTTTAAGCGAATCTCCTTTTTTGAGAGATATGGCAATCAATCCTGAACGTCTGACATTCTTAAATTCTCCAAGAGCAGTTTTTTTAACTATTCCTTTTTTAGTTGCCATGACCAGATATTTTGCTTCAATTGTTTTCTCTTGCTTGCTCAAAGGAATAACGGATAAAACTTTTTCATCAGACGAAAGTTCCAAGAAATTTAAAAGACCCCTTCCCTTTGCAACTCTTGACCCTTTGGGAATCTCGTAAACCAAAGTTTTAAACACTTTTCCTGAATCAGTGAAGAACAATAATTCGTCATGGGTGTTTGCAATTAAAAAGTGTTCAACAATATCATCTCCAACTGTTTTCATACCAAGTATTCCTTTTCCTCCTCTTTTTTGAATTTTGTATGCCTTAAGATCAATTCTTTTAACATATCCTCCTTGAGTTAAAGTAATAATTGCATCTTCTTTGGGAATTAAATCTTCTTCAGATATTTCATCTATTTTTGAAATAACAAGCTTTGTTCTTCTTTCGTCTCCAAAATCTTCCTTAATCTGACGCAGCTCTTTTTTCATTACAGTTTTTACTTTTTGAGGGCTTTTTAGAATAGAGATTAGCTCTTTTATTCTTTCAAGTAATTCCTTAAGCTCATCTTCTATTTTCTTCCTTTCCAACTTAGCCAAAGCTGCTAATTTAGTATCTAAAACTGCATTTGCTTGAATCTCTGTTAATTTAAAACGCTTCATTAAATTAATCCTTGCATCTTCCCTGTCTTTTGATTTTTTAATTGTTTCTATAACAGCATCAATCTTTGAAAGGCATTTTTTAAGGCCTTCTAAAATATGGGCTCTTTCTTTGGCCTTTTTTAAATTATATTTTGTTCTTCTTATCACCACTTCTTTTTTATGGGCAATGAAATAGTTTAAAATTTCAAGAAGGTTTAAAACTCTTGGCTGGATGCCATCAACCAAAGCCAGTGTATTCAAATGAAATGTACGCTGTAAATCAGTGAATTTATAAAGCTGATTTAAGATTCTTTGAGGAATTATGTCTTTTTGAAGTTCTATGACAATTCTCATTCCTTCTTTGTCTGACTCATCTCTTATATCCTTTATCCCTTCAATTCTCTTGTCTGTGACAAGCTTTGCAAACTGTTCAAGTAAAGTTGATTTCTGAACTTGATAAGGAATTTCAGTAATTAAAATCTGCTGTCTTTCTTTCTTATCTTCAATTATTTCTGCTTTACCTCTTGTCAAAATCGGCCCTTTTCCTTGAGAATAGGCTTCAATGATTGCTTTTTTATTCTAAATAAATCCACCTAATGGAAAATCAGGGCCTTTGATAAATTGAAAAATCTCTCCAATATCAGCCTTTGGCTTGTCAACTAAATAGATTAAAGCATCACAAACCTCATTTAGATTATGAGGAGGAATATTTGTTGCCATACCAACAGCAATACCCAAACAACCGTTTAATAAAAGTTGAGGAAGAGGTGAAGGCAAGACAGTAGGCTCTTTTCTGGTTCCATCATAATTATCAATAAAATCAACTGTATCTTTTGAAATATCACTCAACATTTCTTCTCCTTCTTTTGATAATCGTGCTTCTGTATAGCGCATTGCACCAAATTCTGATGGGTCATCAATAGAGTTATGGACAAAAATTCCAGCCGCCAAGGCGAAATTATGCCACCTATCAATGGTCAAATCATAAACATCTTGTTTTTTGCAAAGAACCCTAGTTTTGATTACTTTATGATTGCGTTTCTCAGCTTCCACTAACATTTCTGAAAAATTATCGAAATAACTTAAAGCGTTCTCTATTTTAGGAACACCGTTATTAACTCTTTCTTTTTCATATATTTCAAGACCAACTTTTGAATATTTATTCAAAAGAGAGTAAACAAATTTTAGAACCTTGGTTTTTATAACTTTTTCTTTATAAGCGGGGTCTCGCCATTTTTCATGCAAAGAAGCCTTAGCTTTCTGGCTTAATTCTTTCATCAAAGCAGGATTTTCTTTTAAACGACGGTAATTAGCAGAAGTGACCCCAGCTATAATTTTTTTTCTAAATTCTGGATTTTGCCACTGAGCACAAGCTTTTTCCTTGTGAAGCTTCTGGATATTCGGATCTTTCCACATTTCTTTTGCCATTCTCTTAAAATAGTCCTTAGAATACTTTGCTCGATGCTCAGGATTTTGCCACATTTTTTTTAGCGCACTTCTAACTTTTTGCCGATACTCAGGATTCTCCCATAATTTCTTGGAAATCTTGCTTTGTCTAATCCGCAACAAAGGATCATTATATTTTTCTTTCATTAATCTGGACATATGCTCCCGATATTCTGGATTTGACCACATTTTAAGAGCACTTTCTCTTGCCTCTTGGATTTTACGAGCACGGTACTTTTCGTCTTGCCATCTTTCTTTCATTTCTTGTGATTTCAACTTGCTCAATAATTCTTGGAAATCTTTTCTTTTCCACAATCTTTTAAGGTTCTTGCTTGCTGCTTTAGTAATTTTCTCGCGGTACCCAGGATTTTTCCAAGCTTTTTTAATAACAGCGCTCATTTTCTTTCGATAAGCAGGATTCTTCCAATTTTTTTCGTTAAGCTCCTTAAAAAACTTAGAGGCTTTTTCGCGATTTCTTGGATCTGACCAATATTTTTTTCTTCCTTCACTAATTTTTCTTCTATATTGAGGGTCGTTTTTATGCCGCTTTGAAGTTATTTCTTTATGAAACTTCCAATGATCCTGCCAATGAATTCTGGCAATATTCACTGGATTATTATTTAGTTTATTAAAATCTTTATGATGTCTTATTCTGCCCGCCTTTTTTTCATAAATTCCGTTTTCAAGATTCCATTCATCGGCTAAACGATGAACAAATTCCCATTTTTTCATTACCGGCTGACGTATCATTTCGTATCCTTTTAAATTTTTGTCTTCTTTGCCATCGTAAAGCTTTGCGTATAACGGCATTAAAGGGTCGCCTGGTTTTAAAAACATGGCTTCTTTGTAGCTTCCATTTCTCAACAAGAATCGGTGATCTAGCGTACACTTAATTTTCTCTCCATTGTCTAAGGTAATTTCTATTATTTCTTCGTTTTTTCTGGTTAGTCTCGGATTTTTGATTTCGGCAATTTCAATTTTCTTAGCTTTAGAATTAAAAGCAAATGTCCAGTGTCTTTTCCCCTTAACCTTTTCTTTTATTAATTCTCCAAAAGTTAAGCTTCTCCCATCACAAAGCTGTACTTTAGTATCTTTTGTAAAACAACCCATGTTTCCTTGTCCCTGGATTAAAGGATATCTCAAAGAGAAATTTTGAGCCATTCTTACTGCAGCACCATAAAGTGCTTGATCAGAGTGAGGATGATAACGACCCATTGTTGAACCAACAACAGTTGCAAATTTTCTAAATTTTGTATTGTGCCTTAGTCCATCTTCAAGCATGGTATAAAGAATCCTTCTTTGTACTGGTTTTAAGCCGTCTCTTACGTCAGGCAAAGCGCGAGAAATAATCACTGACATTGCATAGTCAATGTATGACTCTTTCATTTCTTCAACAATCTCTCTTGGTTGAACAGCTCCAATGTTTGTTTTTTTATCTTCTTTATCTTCTTTCATTTTTTATTTGGAATAATGATTTAAATTACCCAGTGCTTCATTTAAATCTTTAGGAATCTTGGATTTAAATTCTTTTTCTTTTCCATCTAACATTTTAACTTTTAAATATGTTGCGTGCAAAAATTGTCTTTTTAATCCTTGAGGCACAGCCTGGTTCTTAAAGCTATAAATTTTATCTCCAGCAATAGGATGATTTAAATACTGAAAATGAACTCTTATTTGATGCTTTCTGCCTGTTTTAGGTGTGGCCTCAACTAAACTGTATTTATTTTCTTCTTTATCAGAATATCTTTCCAAAACCATATATTCTGTAAATGCCCTTCTTTTTCCTTTTGAATCTGGTCCAAGAGGAAAATATACTTTTTGCTTTTTTCTGTCTTTTTGCCCACGCCCGATTAATGTGTCTATTTCACCTTTTTCGTTTTTAATTTCACCACTAACTAAAGCAATGTATTTTTTAACAACTTTTCTTTCTTTAAATTGCTCCTGTAAAAAAAACAAGGTTTCATTGTTTTTGGCCACTAACAATAATCCTGAAGTGTCTTTATCTAATCTATGAACTATTCCATGTCTTGGTTTTTCACCAGCACTTTTTAAATCCTGATATTTTTCAACAAGCAGTTCAATCAATGTTTTTTCGTCTGTTTTGTTTTCTGGAAAAACTATTATTCCAGCGGGTTTATCAACAACCAATAAATTCTCGTCTTCATAAATAATATTAACTTCCATGTGGGCGATATAGGACTTGAACCTATGACCTTCACAATGTCAATGTGACGCGCTAGCCAACTGCGCCAATCGCCCTACGTGGGCATGGGAGGACTCGAACCTCCGACCTTTCGCTTATAAGACGAATGCTCTCACCGACTGAGCTACATGCCCTTTATACGCGTTTTACGCTTATTTTCACCTGCTTTGCTTTTTTTGCTTTTGTTTTTAATGTTATTTTCTTTCCTGATTCTTTTTTTCCAATCAAGCTTTCAAACTCTTTTTTTTCAATAATTTCTTTTTCAATTAAAGTTTTTGCAATTTTATCAAGCAATCTTTTCCTTTTTATCAAAATCTTCTTGGCTCTATTTTCAGCTTCTTTTATAAACTTATTGACTTCTTTGTCAATTAAAGCAGCTATTTTTTCCGAATAATTTCTTTGTTCAGAGATTTCTCTGCCCAAGAATATTAATTCTTCTTTTCCACCAAAAGAAATTGGGCCAAGATCAGACATTCCATAGTTTTTAACAAGCTTTCTGGCCAGAGAAGAAGCTTTTTTCAAGTCATCAGAAGCTCCAGTTGTAATTTCTTTGAATTTTAATTTTTCTGCAGAATATCCTCCAAGCAGTGTTGATAATTCTGATAAAAATTCTGTTCTTGTTTTCATTCTTCTGTCCTCTTTGGGCATTTTCAGAGTATATCCAGCTGCAAAACCCCTGGCAATAATTGAGATTTTTCTTATTGGCGCAGTGTCTGGCGAAAAAGCAGAAACTAAAGCATGACCTGCTTCATGGTAAGCTGCAATTTCTTTTTCTTTTTTATTTAGAATATGGCTTTTTCTTTCTGGTCCAAGTAATACTTTTTCTACTGATTCAAAAATTTCCTGTTGAAAAATCTGATCTTTATTTCTTCTCGCAGCTAAAATTGCAGCTTCATTCATAACATTTGCCAAATCTGCACCAGAAAATCCAGGAGTTCTTTCAGCAATCTCTCTTAAATGAACATCTTTAGAAAATGGCTTATTCGCAGAATGAATTTTTAAAATCTCTTCCCTGTCGCTTATATCAGGTAAATCCAGCATTATTACTCTATCAAATCTGCCAGGACGAAGCAGTGCTGAATCTAATATATCAGGGCGATTAGTCGCACTGATCACTATAACATTAGTATTTCTCTCAAAACCATCCATTTCCACCAATAATTGATTTAGAGTCTGTTCTCTTTCATCGTGACCTCCACCAATTCCAGCTCCTCTCATTCTTCCCACAGCATCTAATTCATCAACAAAAATTATACAGGGCGCGTGTTTTTTTGCTCTAGCAAATAAATCCCTGATTCTTGCAGCTCCAGTGCCGACAAAAAGTTCTACAAAACTTGAACCAGATGTATGAAAGAATGGAACATCAGCTTCTCCTGAAATTGCTCGCGCAAGCAATGTTTTTCCAACTCCGCTTGGACCAATTAAAAGAACTCCTCTTGGAATTGTAGCTCCCATTCGCAAAAACTTTCTCGGATGCTTTAAAAAATCCACCACTTCTTTTAATTCTTCTTTTGCTTCTTTTAAACCAGCTACATCTTTAAAAGCTGTTTTTTCTTTTGCTTGTCCTTCAGCGCCAAGAAGCCGAGCTTTAGATTTGGTAAAATCAAAAGCCTGCATTGCTCCTGTTTTGCTTTGTTTAAAAATTGACCAAAAAAAGAAAACTAAAATCAAAACAGGAATTATTGAAAAAAGAATTGGACCCAGCCAAATCCAGGCGCCACCAGCGTCTTTTATTTCAAGCTCAACATTCATTAGCTTGTCTTGCTCTACGCCATAATTAATCAATGATTGAGACAGAGCAGTTTCATCTTCTTTTCTTGATTTTGCGAGCGAATCATCTTGATAAACAATATCAAGCTCATTGCCAGCAACAATGATTTTTTTAATTTCTCCCTGATTAACATTCTCAGCCAATTGACTAAACGAAAGTTCTTTGATTTCCCCAAGAGGCTGATAAAACAAACTAAAAACCGCTGATATAAGTAAAAAAATAAACAAAATTGTTATGAAATTTTTGGCTAAATTTTTCATTTTAACTGATGAG
>Ga0114920_10000421_pt1 | contig 18565 bp, 19 predicted proteins | sample ChitaG_FD_88683 | JGI IMG/M metagenome (GOLD analysis project Ga0114920, IMG submission 88683) | Deep subsurface microbial communities from South Pacific Ocean to uncover new lineages of life (NeLLi) - Chile_00310 metaG | ecosystem: Environmental > Aquatic > Marine > Oceanic > Sediment ... | reverse complement strand
TCATCTGGTGAGGGTAGTTTGACAGCCGTTTTTCCGGCTCCGGTATACCCACCAGTTGAAACATTTCAATGACCCGATTCCGTGTGCCACTTCGGGAAAGCTTTTGATGAAGGCGGATGACCTCTCCCACCTGGTCACCGACCGAAAATACCGGATTTAACGACGTCATCGGTTCCTGGAAGATCATGGATATACGGCAGCCTCTGATCTTGCGCATCCGGGCTTCGGAATATTCGAGGATATTTTGACCTTCAAAAAAAATCTTGCCGCCTACAATCCGTCCGGGCGGCTGGGGAATAAGCTGGATGATGGAATGGGCTGTCACACTTTTGCCGCAACCCGATTCTCCCACAAGACCCAATGTTTCCCCTTTTCCGATGGACAGACTTATATCATCCACGGCCTTTGCCACATACCCGTGGACGTCGAAATAGGTTCGCAAATTCTGAATATCCAAAAGATTGTTGTTATCCATATAGACTTAGGGCTCTAATTCGTAAATTCGATTACGTATTTTATGTCAAAAGACCTATCCTGGATCCGTCAAAGGAGAAACCCAAAAGTGCCTAAAGTTTGAAGTGAGCTAAAGTGAGATAAAGTTGTGGAACTCGCCTACGGCGAGACCAATTATAATCAAATTGACAGAATACCTTAACCCCGCCTGCCGGCCTTCAGTCCCTTAATCTCGGATCCAGGGCATCGCGCAAACCATCGCCCAGGAGGTTAAAGCCGAGCACCGCAAATAAAATAGCAATGCCCGGAAAAGTCATCACCCACGAAGCCCTGAGAATCAGCGACCGGCTACTGGCTATCATGGCGCCCCATTCCGGTGTGGGTGGTTGGGCGCCAAGGCCGAGAAAACTCAGAGCCGCGGCATCCAGAATGGCAGATGCAAAACTCAGAGTCGTTAGAACAATCAGCGGACCGAGACAATTGGGCAAAATGGCGATAAATATAATCCGCCGGTCACTGGCACCGACGGCTTTGGCAGCCATTACATAGTCCTTTTCACATTCCTCCAGCACGCTGCCGCGGACGATACGGGCAAACCGCGGCACATATGTGATACCGATAGCTATCATAGCGTTTTGCAGGCTGGGTCCCAGAAACGCCACCACCACAATGGCCAGAAGAAGATAAGGAAAGGCAAGAATGATATCCATGATGCGCATAATGACGCTGTCCAAAGCACCCTTGTAATAACCGGAAATTGAACCGAGCAGGGTTCCCAGGACAAAGGCCAGCCCCACGCTGACCACCGCCACAGTCAGGGAAACGCGGGCACCGTAAATTATCCTTGAAAAGATATCCCGGCCCAGGTCGTCGGTGCCGAGGATATTCTTATCCGAACCGCCATCTTTCCAGGCCGGCGGTTTGAGCTGGTCGTAGAGCGAGATCTCCACAGGATCGTGAGGGCTCAGTGACGGTGCGAAAATAGCAGCAAGCACAAAACCGGCTACGACAATCAATCCGACCACCGACGTCTTGTTTCGCCATAGCTGGCCCAACTGATCCAACAGCGGGTGCCGGTCTTCAGGACTTTTTTTTGAATTCCCTTTTTTCATGAAAACCACAATTACTAAACACTAATCCGTGGGTTAATCACCGCATAGAGCACATCCACCATCAAGTTGATCACGACGAACACCGCGGCAATAACCAGCGTGCCGCCTTGAATTACCATGTAGTCGCGCCTCATAACCGCGTCAAACATCCATTTGCCCACACCGGGCCAAGCAAAGATGGTCTCGGTGAGGATAGCCCCGCCGAGGGCAACGCCGAACTGTAGACCGATGGTAGTGACAACCGGAATCAGTGCGTTGCGAAGCGCATGTTTGAACGTCACGATAAACTGCGACAGGCCCTTGGCTTTGGCTGTTTTAATGTAATCCTGGCGAAGGACTTCAAGCATGGATGAACGCGTCATCCTGGCCACAATAGCCATTGGAATGGTGCTCAAGGTTACGGCCGGCATAATGATATGCCACAGCACGTCTTTCAGCGCCACCCAGTTTTTGGTCAGTACCGCGTCCAGTATATAAAAGTTGGTGATGACTTCCAGATCGACACCGATGCTCAGCCGCCCGGACAATGGCAGCCATCCGAGGTTCACAGAAAAAATCAGCATGAAAACCAGCCCCAGCCAGAAAATGGGCATACTGACCCCGATCAGTGCGCCGAGCATACTCAGATAATCAAAAATGGAATACTGCCTGGTGGCGGAAATAATACCGAATATGACGCCGAAAAAGCAGCTGATGAACAGGGCAGCGACGGAAAGCTCAATGGTTGCGGGAAAACGCTCCTTGACCTCTATCCAGACCTTTTGCCGGCTCCATATTGTTTCTCCCAGATCCCCTTTCATTAAACGTTTCAGGAACATCCCGTACTGAACGTGCAGGGGTTCATTCAGTCCCAGGTGCTCCCGGATCTCATGAAGGGCCTTCTCGGTGGCCCGTTCTCCGAGCAGCAGTTCGGCCGGATCCCCGGGCGTTAAGCGAAGCATGAGAAAAACAATGACAGATACCCCCAGAAGGGTTGGAATCAGTATCAGTATTCTTCGAATAATGTAAGCAAGCATAGGAGGTTATCTTTTAAAATGCCAAGGGGGAAGAGATTAATCTCTTCCCCCCGTTGGCGATGGATTTGGCTGATTTCCGTTATTTATTCAACCAGACGTTCTTCATCCGAACGGAGCTTGTGGGATGAAGCTTAAAATTCTTCACACTCTTAAGGGCAGGCCAGATGACCGTGGAGTGTGCTATACTGATTACCGGGCATTCATCAAAGATCAACTGCAGAGCTTTTTTGTAAATTTCGGCCCGCTTGGCCTGGTCAATAGTCTGTTTCCCTTGAGTCATCAGACTGTGGTATTCCTCGCTCTTCCACTGAGTCCTGATGGAAGAGGATGCCAGACCGTCGAAAAGCACGGCCAGGAAGTTGTCCGGATCGCCGTTGTCTCCGGTCCAGCCCAGTTGAAAGAGATCCATGTCATCGGGTTGTTCTCTCTGGCGCTTCAGGTAGGTTCCCCAATCATAGCTCACGATTCTGGCCATTATGCCGACCTTTTTAAGATCTGCGGCCATAGCCACGCCGATCTTCAACCCATCGGGGTTATACGGCCTGGGAACCGGCATGGACCAGAGGGTGATCTCTCCAAGTCCTTTGCCTTCAGGGAAACCGGCTTTGGCCAGTAATTCTTTGGCCAGTGCGGGATCGTATTTAAACCCGGGGACATTTTTATTGTAACCCCACATGGTTGGCGGAATCGGGTTTTTGGCAACTTGTCCCATGCCCTGATAGAGATTGTCCACGATGGCCTTGCGGTTGATAGCATGGGCAATGGCCTTGCGCAGATTGACGTTGCTTTTCCAGGGTTCCTTGGTGTGATTGAAGGACAGGTAGCCGATATTCATTCCCGGTTGTGTAGGAAGTATTAAATTTGGATCTTTTCTGGCAAGACCGACATCGGCAGGGTTAGGGAACTGGCAGATATGGATATTGCCGGTTTTGAGTTCCAGAAAGCGAACTGAATTTTCCGGGATGGAGCGAAAAACGATCTTGTCCAGATATGGTCCGCCGGATTTATCCCAGTAATTTTTGTTTTTCTCAAGGACAATCCGGTCGTCTCTAACCCATTTGACAAGCTTGAATGGACCGGTTCCCACGGGATTGCGCACAAACTCCTTTGGATTTTTCATAAAAGCGGCAGGGCTAATGACAGAGGCAAAGTCCATGCCCATATTGGCCAGAAAAGGTGCCTCGACCCTTTTTAGTTTGAAAACTACCGTATATTTACCGGTTGCCTCAATAGACCCAACGGTATCGTCCATTTCCATTGACACCCAGTACTCGGGTGTTCGTTCCTGGACAGGAATTTTCCATCCCTTGCCGTGAAATTTAACGTTGCGCTCTTTCATCATACGCCCGATGGAAAAAACTACGGCATCGGCGTTAAAAGGCGTACCGTCGTGAAATTTGACTCCCTTTCTCAAATTAAAGGTATACTTTTTGCCGTCCTTAGAAACTTTCCAGGACTTGGCCAGCCCGGGTTCTATAGTCGTAGACTCATCTTCATACGCCACAAGCGCCTCGTAGATGTTGTCACAGATCATAAATGAGTTTCCATCTGTTTCATAAGCCGGATCCAGCCCTACACTGTCACCGCCGCGACCGAAGACCAGCGTGCCACCGCTTTTGGGTGCCGCGGCTACAATCGAACCGGTCAAAAGAAATACCAATACGGTCAACAATACTGCAATTTTTTTTAACATGTGTATCCCTCCTTTTCATCTGATCCTGCATTAATATTAGTTCTTATACAATAACCCCTTGCCGATTGAATCCATTATTAACTACCAGAAACTTGTCCATCTGTCAAAAAAAATATCACGCATTTAGTGTAACGCATGACAAACGATGTAAGCCGGGTGGAAACAAACATCCGGGAAGACCAGGGGCGTTTGCATCTTAAATATTCTCATAAATTTTTTTCCATCATTATTTCCAGGATCGTATCGTCTACATTTGCCATACCAATTTTACTACTAATTTTGCTTAAATAGTAAATTGTTTCTTCAGCCGTTTTTCCAACAAGACCTTCCAACTCGGTAATGCCATGATTATTTAATGCCATATAAGCCGAACGGATGGCCGAATCCGTGGCGCTGACTACTTTTAAAGCACATCCCCCTTTAGCGCCGTCACAGAGCATTCCGCCAAGATCGCTTACGAGGTTATTGACAGCTAAAGCAATCTTCTCCATATCTTTTCCTTTTTGTTGATAAACAATCGCAACAGCTGCGCCTAGACCGGCCGCTATCGAGCAACCACAAAGGGGTGATAAATCGCCGGTAAAACACTTTATATAGCTGTTTATCAAATGGGACAAAGCAATACTTTGAAGAATCTTTTTTTCTTCGATCTTGAAATATTTTCCAACATTATAAGGGACTAAAATAGCGACAATTCCCTGATTGCCGCTCCCGCCACTCGACATTGCCGGTAAGTTCAGGCCTGCCATTCTGGCGTCTGAAGCTGAGGCGGTTAGTATTTTGCTGGAGGAAAAAATACCATCCAAAAAGTACCCCTTCTTCACTAGATCGGAAAGATAATAACCGACCTTTTGCAGCTTTAGCCCTGCTTCGGAAATCTTCAGATTCATATCAATGCCGCGCTGGATGTAGTTATAATCCTCATCATCTAAATGCTCGGCCAAATCAATCAACTCGGATATTTTCATTTTCTTAAGTATCGGTTTATATTCTTGACCAGTGAATGTAATTTCATCTCTCTTTTTCTCGAAAATTGGTCGACCATTTTTTTCCAGGCGAACAAGATTCGTGTGGCCATTTTCAATCACAGCCCTGGCGGAACCTCTTTCGGTTTTAATAGAAACGGCAATGTATAGATCGGTTTTGGATTCATCGTAAGTAATTTTTGCTTTCTTTGCCCGAATCAATTCTTTGGCCTGGCTTATCATATCCTGTCTAGTCCCCTTCAAAATCTCCATCTTCAATTCGGGTTGTTTGATTAGTGCTCCGAGAACACCGGCAATTAAATTCCCTTTTTCCCCGCCGGTATTCGGCACCGTTATAGCCAAACCGTTTTTATACACCCCGGTGTCGACTGTTATATTTATTTCTTTAATCCTGCCTTCGATTTCTTTAGCGGCTATGCCGGCAGCATATGCTACCGCGATCGGCTCTGTACATCCTAATGCAGGAAATACCTCGTTTCTTAGAACCTCTTTTAAAAGATTCAATTTGCACATCATCTATTCCTTGTTTTTTGGCATTAGCCCGGATTATTTGTAAAGGGATACCTTTGATCTGTGTTAATCAGATATCACAAAATTTAGAGTTTTTAAACAAATCCACCTGGTTTCCATCTGTGTCTTGACAGGCACAAAAAAGATGCCCATATTATTAAGATAATTTCAAAACCGATGAAGGAAGAAACCTTTATGTTTTTCAAACTGTTTTTAGCGTTCACGCTTATTCCGGTCGCCGAAATTTATTTGATTATCAAACTGGGCGGCTTCCTGGGTGCTTTCAATACGGTGGCGATCATTATCCTCACCGGATTTGTTGGTGCCACCCTGGCGCGCATGCAGGGATTGCAAACCATGCTACGGGTCCGGCAGAGCCTGCAGCAGGGGCTTGTACCTGCCGAAGAAATGATAGACGCCCTGCTTATTTTCGTAGCCGGCATCGTCTTGCTTACCCCCGGCTTCATCACTGACTCAGCAGGGCTGCTGCTACTTTTCCCCCCTACCCGTTTTCATATTAAGCGTTTTCTCAGGCGCAAATTCGACCAATGGCATAATAACGGCAGCATTCAGTACCGAATTTTTCCTTAAATTGGTAAATTCGGAAATCGTCAAGACCGATCTCTTCAGCTTCTTCCCTTCTTCAATACTTCTAACCGAATTGATTTGATTTTCTTATATCAATCAGTTATGATATTGTGATTCTAAACTTTTCATTTATATTTAACAAGGACAATTATGGAAGAGTTTGAAAGCCGGCTCGACAAAGTTCATGCTTTGACCACTGCCATACGGGCAAATCGCGATAATCTGGTCGACGTTGCGGTGCGGGACACTGGATTTACTTACCGTGAATGCAATATAGAAGTAGACGGAATTCTTAGCGACCTTCAGGATTTCGAAACCATGGCCCAGACTTTTGCTTTACGGCAACCGGTTTGTGAGTCCGGCCAATCGGTTGCTCTTGTACTGCCATACAACGGCAGTGCCTGGTTGAATACTGCCATCGTTTCGATATACATGGTGGGAAATCCGGTACGGGTGAAGTTCGCTTCACGAGATTCCGGCATCTCCCGCCTTACGGAATCTCTTTACCGGCCCATCTTCGGCGATACCATCCGCTTCGACTATTCCGACGGCAGAACATTCCTCCAGAAAGCTATGGCTGACCCGGCAACACCGGCCATATGTCTGTTCGGCTCCGACGATTATGCCGGTCAGTACCTTGACGCAATTAAAGCGCATGGCAAGAAATTCGTCTTTGAAGGGCCGGGGAAAGACCCGTTCATTGTTCTGCCCGGTGCTGACACGGAAGCAGCGGCCCGTGAGCTTGCCTACTCCAAATACATTTATGCCGGACAGACCTGCACGGCCCCGGAGCGCGTGTATCTGCACCGTACTATCTACGACGACTTTTTAGAACTGTTTCTCGACTTTAGCCGGGCTGTGAAAGTTGGTGATCCTTCAGACCCCGCCACAGAGATGGGGCCAGTGACCAGTACCAAGGCTGTGGAAGCCATCAAGGCCCAATTAAATGATGCTGTCCAACGGGGCGCACAGATTGCACTTGGCGGACGGATCGAAGGAAACTTGGTTTATCCTACAGTGGTCATCAACGCCCACCACGATATGCTGGGCATGCAGGATGAAACCTTTGGGCCTGTGACGTTTATCAGTGCTTTTGACGAGACCGAAGAGGCCCTACACTTGGCCCAAGATAGTCGCTACGGCCTGAGAGTTTCAATTTACGGAGATGAAACCGCCGCAAACTTCGCAGAAAAGCTGACAGGTGAACCTTACTGCCACCGTGTGCCTGAAATAACTTATGGACGCTTCGGTACCGCGGGCGTGAATCAACCCCAGTCAGATATTTGGGTAAGTGCTTTTGTGTCGAAACCTGTGGGAGGTTATGGTCTTTCAGGCTGGATTTGGGAAACTGTTGAGAATGAATTCATCATAAAACAGGGCCCCAAGCTGCTGAGTCTGGAAACATCTTATCCCAAAGAATAAAAAATCCACTTTTCCAACTACCCTGCTTAACTAGTGCCTGAACGAAAAGTCATGTTCAGGCAAAATACGAATATCGAAATTCGAAACAAATTCGAATACCAAATGACAAAATGATCGAAACGAACCCGTTTAAAATTCAACGTTTTTGTCATTTGAACATTTTTTATTTCTGTCATTGTTTCGTATTTCGAAATTCGGATTTCGAGTTTTTGACCGAAAACCAGGGTTTTCGGTCAAGCACTAACTATATTTTTCTACTCGAATGTTTCACTTTTAATTTCGCATCGATCAACTGGCCGTGGGTAAGACGCAGCAAGTTTTTAAGCTTGTTCATCAGGTAGTGTTCGTACTGGTCCATCTTCCCATCAACATAAACAATCTGCCAAAGAGTTTCAACGATCTCAATTTTTTCGTCTGTTGAATAATTCTCATTGATCAGCCTGGCAAACTGCCAGAGGTCAACGCTTTCATCCAGTTCTTTATCGGCCACTTCAATCAGTGCGTCGGCATGTTCGCGGGATAAGCCGTGTTTCTCTTTTAGAATCGAAATAATGGTTTCCATCTCCGCTTTGGTAAATGTTTCGTCTATCCGCGCCATCTCCACAAAGAGGGCGCAGGTAGCAACACGTAGGTCGTGCCCTGTGTTCTGGTTTGCAACGTTGGAATTATCCGCCGTGGCTTTGCTAAAAAAACGCTTTACGATGTCGAGCATTCTATGGCCTCCTGATTTATTTATCCATCCTCTCTATTCAAGGGCATTACAAGCTTCCCGGAAGTCCCCAATTTCCTCTTTTTTATTTCCACTGGACACATTGAGTTACCCTTACCCCTGCACCTATCATTTCACGAACAGCAGATTCAACAGCAGACAATCCACCATATAACGAAGACTGTAGGAAGCTGCTTGCACGCGCCCCGGATAAACTTAAATCCACAACAACTTGAAGCTTGCTCTCTTTAAAATATTTTTGTGTTTCAATTGAAGATACACGGATGCAGCTATTTAAAGTACATCCTGCTATCACTAATATTTTCTTGCCGTCATTGATAAAACTTTCAACCCACTCGCGGAAACCATTTGTGGTTGGGAACAATACACTGTTTCCAGGCTTAATGAAGTAAAGCTGTTTCGTATCGATTATTCCGGTGAATGCATCGTCCCAATCATAGCTACAGGGTGGAAACGGGCATCTCGTGAACATCGTTTCAATTAACCTGTAGTTTTTATTTAAAAATTGAGCACATTTCTCGAATGCCAATTGAATAGGTTTAATTTCAAGTTCGGCTTTAGAACCTATTGATTTCATCCAAACTCCCCTTGTAAAGGATCGTTGAGGATCGATTATCAACAATGCTGCATTATCAGTCGGAATTTTAAGCTTATCAGTATCCAGATTTTTCAGAAAATCCTGGTAGTTATTTGCAACATCAAGATTGGCTGTATGTTTTAAAAGCGAAATTATATCATTACATGTTTTGTCATTTAATTTAAACCCATGCTGTTTTTTATTCATTTTATGAACATCTGATATTTTTTCTTTTGAAATTATAGTTCTTTTTGAAGCAGTTGGGGATAAAAAATCTGGTGAATTTAGAAGCACTTTGCCAAACGGGCCATGGGGGTCTTCAATAATTTGAGTCATATAAGCTATGAAGTTATTCTTGGAGATAGGCTTTAGTACTGCAAGGAGATCAAGGACAGCTATAATAGGTGCTTCATGCCAGTGCCATCCCATACGTTGGGCTGATTCATGGAGCTCTGATCTAGAAAGTTCACCATTTTTGTTTAGATCTAATATGTTAAAAAGTTCACTTAAAGTCACTTTGATATTTGGATAGGAATTGTTTGTCTGACCCCTATGTTTTATTCCCTCTCGTCTGTCATTCTTTGGGAGCCTTATCCATATTTTTCCTTGCCTGCTGTCCTTTCCACCAGTTAAATCCCAGCTCTCTGTTCTTTCTAATGTTCCACCTGATTCTTTTAATCGTATCCATCAAAGCCCAAATCGTGAATCCGGCGATAATCGTACAGAATATCCATGCACCTGTAGGCATCTCAAGCTCCTTGTTTTTATTCATCTGTGGTAATGACTGTGAAATAATAACATAACATCAAAAATAGATTTTTTAAAGGGGTGCAGGGGATTTCTTGAAGATTACCGGTAATGATGGATTTTCATGGACAATTATGATAGTTTCATTTTGAGATAAAATACCCCTTTTAGGGATGGTAATTGACTATTACTTGGAGGATAGAATGATGCTTACACCAATAATTCCGGATGAAACTGAACTGTTTGAGAGGCTTTGGAACTATCGCAGGAGCGTTCAGCATATCGAAAGAGAGTATCTTGACCTTCGGGTCCGCTTGCGCGATGCTGAAGCTGATCTTCGGTCGGACTCGCAAAACCGAGAGCTGAAGTCACGGGTAGACTATTTGAAAGGGCGGCTGAAAGATCTCGAAAGTAGGTATCCCTGGATTTCCACGGGCAGACCATCGGAGATACCATTCTGGGTTAATTCAGTGGGATGACCCTGAAATCGGCTCAAGCACAATCGGTATTTTTCCCATTTTGTTTACGATCAATCAGGGTTTAAGTTTTTTTTGCTTGGGGATCAATCCGTCATCAGCCAGATATTCATGAATTTTCTGCGGAGAGAGATTGATAATGTTCTTTGAAAGTTTGTGGACCCGGCACCCTTGCCGGGTCAGGGTGTCTATATTGGGATACAAAAATCGGCGCATCCGTGCCGATGCCGCCAGTATGACTGTGCTAGCCCGTTCGGCCCTGGCAAGCTTCTGGATGCGTTCGAGGACCCTGACGGCGAAACGGCGTCTCAATTCATCCAGGTGCTGATCCCGTTTGTCGACATAGCCGTGTACGCTTCCACCCTGAGGTGCTGCGCCCCGGCCGGTCTTGGAGTCCGTGTACATCTCCTGGACATCTTTGATTTCCGAGTTTTCGATTTCTGCGCAGGTCGTCAACCTGGGACCGGATTCCAACTCGGGAAACTCAACCGGTTCGAGGGTAAAAAAACGTGCGCAGGCGCGATTGACAACCACGATCAGATAGTCGCTCATATGCTTCCCTCCTTTTACAATAAAAGGGGTTCAAACCACACTACTAAAGTGATTTCAGAAAGTAATTTATATTTTTGTGGACGTCCCGGTTCAATGTTACGATACGTATTATTTTCTGACTCTGTACCCTCGACTTTCATCAGACCGCTTCGATCGTTGATGGGGGCTTCGGCGCTATATTGTACGTAACGCTGACGATGCCGGGCACCTCACGGATAATCTCTCCTGCGAGTTTCTCAAGAATTTCGAACGGGAGCCGTGTCGGTGTTGCGATCCGCGCATCGACGCTTTCCCAGCAGCGTACCTCGATCTGCTGACCGAAATCACGTTTGCCGTCGCGCATGCCGGTTACACGGTCTTCATGAAGGATCGCCATGTACTGGAATGCACCGGTGTCCTTGAGCAACCGCTCAACAACGACGGTTGCCTTGCGGACCGTCTCGATGCGTTCCCGGGTTACTTCCCCTATCACGCGTGCCGAGAGCGCCGGCCCCGGAAACGGGATGCGCTCGAATAGCTCGGCCGGAAACCCGAGCGCCTTGCCAACCTTTCTAACACCGTCCTTGCGAAGCTGAATTAGCGGTTCGATGATGCGGTAGCCGAAAGCCTCCTGAGGGTCGATCCCGATCTGTTCGAAAACATTGTGCTGCCGCTTGATCCCTGCGACGGTTTCGTCGACATCGGTTAGGATAGTTCCCTGGAGAAGGTACTTTGCTCCGCTTTCCTTGACGATGCGTCCGAATACGTTTTGGTAGAAGGCCTGGGTAATAGCCTCCCGCTTTTCTTCCGGGTCGGTGATACCCTTGAGCACCGAGAAGAACTCTTTGCGCGCATCGACCACTTCGATCGTAACACCGAGCTTTCGGAAAAAATCAGCGACCTGTTCGGGCTCTCCCTCGCGCATGAGGCCGTTTTCTATGAAGACGGTCTTAAGGCGATTCCCCAAGGCTCGATGACCGAGCATCGTAACAGTAGACGAATCGACACCTCCCGAGAGTGCGTTGATCGCCATTCCGTCCCCAACGGCGCCCTTGATCTCTTTGATTTTCTCATTGATAAAACGATCGGTGTTAAGCTCCTGCGCGGTGACCTCCTTAATCATGTGTCAAGTTCCTTTTCATTCGATAGTTTTTGCATGACGCCTAAATAATTTATTAAGATGACTCTCCTTTGCCCCAAATGCTCAGATAAAATAAGTTGAAAATGGAAAAATTTATATGAAAAATGACTGAATCAAATAAATTCTCGGTAGTCAATCAATTTAATAAGACTCCTGGATTAATACTGATTATGACTTACTTTTAAATAGGATTGGAAACATTTTGAGATCGGCCCTTCTGAAAGCATACTTCAGCCACCAGCGTAAGTTTCGGCCGGATATCCCATAGAATATCCATATCTCTGGTTGCCATAAGCAGATCAGTCCCGCTTGCGCAGCCGAATGGCGACCGGGGTCACTTCCACCAGTTCATCATCGTTGATAAAGGCAATGCAGTCTTCAAGGCTCAGGCGATGCGGCGGGGTGAGCGTGACGCTTTCGTCCGTACCCGAGGCCCGCATGTTGGTCAATTGCTTGCCCTTGGCCGGGTTCACCACCAGGTTGCCTGCCCGGGAACATTCACCTATGATCTGGCCACTGTAAACCTTGACTCCTGGCCCCAGAAAGAGGCGTCCCCGATCCTGCAGGTTGAAGAGGGCATAAGCCACAGTGGTGCAGGCATCCTTGACCACAAGCGCGCCGTTGCTGCGATTTAATATCTCGCCGGCAAATGGGCCGTAACCGGCAAAGACATAGTTCATCACCCCCATACCCCTGGTATCGGAAAGAAATTCGCTGCGAAACCCGATAAGCCCACGGGTTGGAACCTTGTAAACCAGCCTGACTATCTCGTTGCGGCGACTCATCTCCAGCATTTGCCCTTTCAGTCTGCCAAGCTTTTCAATGACCGATCCCTGATACTGTTCGTCCACATCAATGGTCAATTCCTCGTAAGGCTCCTGCACTTGTCCGTCTTCTTCCCTCATGATGACTTGGGGCCGGGTTACCTGAAACTCGTATCCCCCGCGCCGCATCTTTTCGATAAGAATCGAAAGGTGCAGTTCCCCACGACCCGAAACCTTAAAACCAACACCGGCTCCCAGAGATTCCACGCTGAAAGCGACATCAGTCAGGGTCTCCAGGCGCAGGCGTTCCTCCAGGTGGCGAGAGGTAACGAATTTGCCCTCCAGGCCGGCAAAGGGAGAATTGTTGGGGATAAAATGCATCGCAACGGTGGGCGGATCAATATCGATAAGCGGAAGAGGTCGGGGATCGTCCGGATCGGTAAAAGTAACACCCACGGTAATGTCGTCAAAGCCGGCCACGGCCACAATTTCCCCTGGGCCGGCTGTCTCGATCGGTACTTTCCGGTCCAGCTCAAACCGGAATATCTTGGTGATGCGAGCCGGTGTCAGACTGCCGTCCCGTTTTGCCACAGCAATATTCTGATTGATATTAATGGAACCGTTTACCACCTTGCCGATGCCGAGCTTGCCCAGATAAGGAGAGTAATCAATGGTATTCACCTGAAGCTGGAGCGCTGCCTGCGAGTCACCGGCCGGAGGCGGGATATGGGCGATGATTTTTTCAAAGAGCAGCTTCATGGAAGCACCGTCAATTGGGTCGTCCGGGTTGTCGATGGCGTATCCCGCCTTGGATGAGGCAAAAATCACAGGGAAATCGAGTAGTTCGTCCGTAGCTTCCAGCTTAACAAAAAGATCGAACACCTGATCCACAGCCCAGTTCGCCCGGGCCGCGGGCTTGTCGATCTTGTTGATCACTACCAGCACCGGAAGAGGGATAGCCAGGGCCTTTTTCAGCACGAAATATGTCTGCGGCATGGGGCCTTCCTGGGCATCCACCAAAAGCAGACAGCCGTCCGCCATACGCAGCACTCGCTCAACCTGACCGCCGAAATCGGCATGGCCCGGTGTATCGATGATATTGATCACGTAATCCCGGTACCGGAAAGAACCGTTTTTGGAGGCTATGGTTATGCCGCGTTCCTGTTCCAGGTCCATGGAATCCATGAGCCGTTCAATCATAGCCTGGTTGTCGCGGAACATGCCGCTCTGATTAAAAAACTGATCGACAAGGGTGGTCTTGCCATGATCGACATGGGCGATAATCGCTATGTTTCTAATTAACTTCTGGTCCATAATATCAATAAAATTAAAGTGTTCAAAAAAAGATTGAATGGTTAAATCTAACTTGGCGCCCCATGCGCCATTTTAACACTAAGGGCTCGGTAAAAAATGACCAACTTATTTTTTTCTGAGTACTAAGTAAAGAGAAAATTAGAAAATTCTTTGACCTAAAAGTTTATTTATACGATAATATCGTCAAAATAGTATTAATTTAGCTTTTTGAAAAACGTGCTCCACAAGCATTGCGATAATGTTTTCAAAGGGCTAAAATGTTACTTAAAATATTGTTTTTCTACAATAGAAATGTATAACCTAAATTGATCAATTTTTTACTCGACCTGCACCAATCTCTTGTGCATCAAGATCTATTGCCAAGCCGGAAGGATTTTTTAGAATTTTCTGAAATGATTAAAATTACTCCTACAATTGCAATTAAAGAAGATGAAATCAAATTTGATTTCATTCGGGCATCCGGCCCGGGCGGACAGAATGTAAATAAAGTAGCAACAGCGGTTCAACTTCGTTTTGATGTTAAAAATTCACCTGCCTTTTCCGATGATGTCCGCAACCGCCTTATTCGCCTTGCCGGTAGAAGAATTACTGAACACGGAATTCTCATTATAAAGGCAAAACGTTTTCGATCACAGAAACAAAACCGTAAAAATGCAATTAATCGTCTGATCAAATTAGTCCGGAAAGCATCTGAAAAACCCAAAATCCGTGTTAAGACTAAACCCTCTCTTGCATCAAAGGAACGTATCCTGGAAGCAAAAAAGCATCGGGCTAAAACAAAAAAGATGAGACGACCTGTCTCAGCACATGAGGATTAAACGACTCTTTTTGACCCCAAAAAGGACCTTTTAAGCTAACACAAAAAAACGGGGGCAGGTCTTCACGCGACACCCAACACGCTTATTCAATTTCAAAGATAGTAGCACCCTCCTTTCAAAATATTATCATAGCTTCAAACTTCAGGTCGCCACTTTGACAAATGGAACTTTCCTTTAGAACGAAACCGGCCCGCCACGCACTTTCTGTAAAGAACCTTTCATATTCCCTATATTTAAGAGCATGACGCTCCCAATAATAAGAAGGCTACCGGCCCAGAATCTCCAGGTGACCGGATCATAGAGAAAGACAACCCCCACCAATGTAGTAAAGATTACCTCGCTGGTCAAGAATAGCCCTCCTTCCCAACTCTTGCAATATAAAAATCCTTGGTTCATTAGGAGTTGCCCTGCCAGGGAGAAAAATATAATCCCAGCGCACATGAGCCATTCCACCCGTGTTGCTGGGATTAGCGGTTTGGCGATGAAAACAGGAAAAGTTGCCAAAAAACCAACAACACAAAAGTAAAGGTAGATAATCGCCGATTCGTTCTTTGCTCTGAGTTCCTTTATGAATATGACAGTAATCCCCGCAAAAGCTCCGGCCAATAATCCTAGAATCTGACCTAACAATCCTCCTTCCAGCTTGAAGTCGAAAAGGATCATCACTCCAAAAATAACGGTGCCAATGCAAATGATTTCGGCTTTTGAAATACTTTCTTTATAGATTAGAACGGAAAAGATAGCGGCAAAAGCAGGAAAGGAATAAAAAATGACAATGGCCGTCGAGACTGGTAGGAGCCGGATCGCAGCGATAAGGCACAAGAAAGTGATTGAGCCTGTGCATCCTCGGATAACAAGGAGGCGTATGTTATGTCCTTTAAACGGATTCTTGCGACGGCCGAAAATCGCTATCAAAAGAACCATTCCTCCGAAAAAACGATAGAAAGCCATATCCCATATGCTAAATTCCGGTCCCATGAGCTTGATGATGATGGAATGGGCCGTAAACGAAAGGGCTGAAGAAAACATCAGAAGCGGTCCTGCTAAAGTAGACCAATTAAAATCATTGTATGAGTTAGACATAGTAAAATAGTTTTTTAGGACATTTAACAAATGCGTTATCGCATATTTCTTATTTTTATCTCGAAATATCAAACTATAAATACAATTTTTCGTATTATTTTAGCTTTTTGAAAAACGTGTCCCACAAGCATTCAGGTGATCCGGTTTTTAAGCGGGTCACTGCTTGACACGGTTTAAACCCGGATTGTCTGAATGCGATAATATTTTTCATTTGATTTTATTCTCGTGTTTTCGTAATTTATTTAATTTCTGAACACATAAAAATTCCTACAGGATAAAATATGCTGAATCAAGATCTTATAAAAATTCTGCAAGACTTTGCACAAAGTTCCAAACGCATCACAATATTGACCGGAGCCGGCATCTCCGCGGAAAGTAATATCCCCACATTTCGTGGCCCCGAAGGGTATTGGACCATCGGCTCAAAGGAATATCATCCCCAGGAGATGGCGACTTACAGGATGTTTATGCAAAAACCCGATGAGGTTTGGAAGTGGTATTTGCATAGAATCGGTGTCTGTATAAAAGCTCAACCGAATCCAGGTCATCTTGCCCTGGTTGAAATGGAAAAACTTTTCAAAAACCGCTTCACCCTTATCACTCAAAATGTAGACAACCTTCACCTGCGGGCCGGAAACAGTTTAAAAAACACGTTTCAAATTCATGGAAACATTTTTTTTATGCGCTGTGTCAATGAATGTGCTTTGAAAATTTACCCGATCCCGGAAGAATTGACCGGCAAAACAAAAATGGAGAACCTTACGGATTCTGATCGAAAATTACTGGTGTGCCCTGATTGCGGAAACAGCACCCGCCCCCATGTGCTGTGGTTTGATGAGGTCTATAATGAACATTATTATCGACATCAGAGTTCCTTGAAAATCGCCGGGGATACTGAACTGCTGATCATTGTGGGAACCTCGGGCGCCACCAGCCTGCCGAATCAGGTTGTATGGGAAGTCTATAGCCGTAATGGAATTATCATTGACATCAATATTGAGGATAACCCCTTCTCAAACCTTGCTTTAAAAAGCAGCCGGGGATTTTTTATAAAAGAACCCAGCAGCAAGGCTTTGCCAAGTATTTTGCAAATACTTAATAAATGATGGATTCGTAAAAAGTCTATCAAAGAATGACGACTTTCAAAATCCAGGTTAGAGTTTTAGACCCCTAATCATGGCATCCAGATAACGGGATTTCATTTGTTGACTGGCCATTGCCTGTTTAATTGGCGGAAGTTTCAGAACAACCCCTAAAACAGCGGCCAACGCCCGATGGCTTTTCAACACCTGATTATCAAAAATGAAATTTTGAAGCTTGCCCCGCTCAATGGCCATAAGTATTACCCGGTGTGCGGTGTTCAGCGGCGTAATCACCCTTTTGGCACGGGATCGCAAGCTAATACAGTCGTCAGGACAAACCCTTGCACAAACACCGCATCCCAGACAGATTTCCTCGTTAACCCGGGCCTTTTTCTTCTTGGGGTCATGGGGATCGTTGGCCGAAACCAGAATCATGGCCTCAACCGGGCATACGCCGACACATTTTGAGCATCCTTTACACGCCGCATCTTGAACCTGCGGGATAAAATTGGTGGTATGCACTGGATGCAAAATCCCTAATTTCCGGGCCGCAATCATTGCTTCGCAGCAGCACCCACAGCAATTGCAAATAAAATTTACCCCCTCTCTAACATTATCTCCAAATTGCACCAGATTGTTTTCATAGGCTGTCTCCAGCAGTCCCAGGCATTCCGAAACATCAACCTGCCGCGCAAAGCCATGCTTGACCAGTGATGCCGCCGATGCGTTAAAGGTCATACATATTTCTTTTGGCGCATCACAGTCCAGGCCAACATGCGCCATTTTATGGCGGCAATAGCAGGTGCTGATCCCGATGCGTGAAGCGGTTTTAATGACCTCGGTCGCCCTTTCATAATCGAGCACGTGCAATGCGTTCTCTTGGGAAAAAACCGGTTCATGAACAAAAACGCGTCCCAGCCGGGTTTCTCCATCAAGAAACAGATCCTTGATAAAATCATCTTCAACATTGATATACTGATAATAGAGTTCGCTTAATACTTTCTGATCAATGTCGTCTCTGACACGCATCAGGGAAAATTCAAAAAATCCCGCCATGGGGGGAGGAAGACAGTAAACCTGACGACCGTTCTTCTCGATATCCATCAGAATCCCCCGGTCGCACAATTCGTCTAAAATTTTCTGAGTGCTGAACAGGTCCATTTCCCAGACCCGGCCGGCCCTTTTTGCGTTAAACAGCCTCAGGGGCAGCAACGAGACCAGACTGGCTTCTTTCTCGCTAAAAAGCATCTCCAAAATTTTGTATAACAGTTCCGAAGGTGGCGCACCCAGGGGAAACCGATTCAAACGTTCCGTCAGTTTCATATACCCGGATCTATTTGTGTGGTGAGCCATAACGCCTCACATTAGGTTTCACCTAAATCCTGCATAAACAATCTTGGTATTAATTTAGCTTTTTGAAAAACGTGTTCCACAAGCATTCAGGTGATCCGGTTTTAAAGTGGGTCACTGTTTGAGTGCATTAGAGAGCGTTTAGAAAGAACAGCAAAATAGCAAATTTTAC
>Ga0114920_10000420_pt1 | contig 18576 bp, 15 predicted proteins | sample ChitaG_FD_88683 | JGI IMG/M metagenome (GOLD analysis project Ga0114920, IMG submission 88683) | Deep subsurface microbial communities from South Pacific Ocean to uncover new lineages of life (NeLLi) - Chile_00310 metaG | ecosystem: Environmental > Aquatic > Marine > Oceanic > Sediment ... | reverse complement strand
ATCAAAGATAATCGTCGGTTCGACTCGCGAGATTTTAAATGTGATCGAATGGCTAGAAGCCGGTGCAGATACAGTGACTGTCGTTCCAGATATCCTGAAAGGAATGATTGTTCATCCTTACTCTAAAGAAACAGTTCAGATGTTTCTTAGGGATGCCACAAAATCAGGGGAAAAATTTCGCTAAACAAAAATTGTAATTAATTAATAAGAATATGAATAAGAATATGCAAGCAATAATTAAACAGCGTCATAATCTAAAAGCGAAATTGCGTAACCGCCAAAGAGTTTTTGCTGGCTGGACTTCACTTTCTAATCCTTCAATAGCCGAGATTTTTGCACGATCAGGCATAGACTTTGTCGGAATTGACATTGAACATAGCACCATAAGTCAAGAACAGTCGCAGCGCATCATAGCTGCTTGTCAGGGGAATGGAACCTTGTGTTTGCCTAGGGTGGCTTCGCATAATAAGGAAATGATTAAGCAGCTCTTAGACTCTGGGGCTGATGGAGTTATTTTGCCAATGGTTAATACACCTGAAGAAACAGAGAAATTTATCTCACATTGTAAATATCCACCGTTAGGTAAGCGTAGTTTCGGCATTGCTCGGGCGCAAGGGTATGGTTTTGACTTTGATGACTATATTAAAAATTGGAATGCTTCATCGTCTCTGATTGCTCAGATTGAATCTATTCAAGGTGTTGAAAATATTGATAAGATACTCTCTTTTGAGGAGATTGATGGCGCAATGATTGGTCCCTACGATCTCTCAGCTTCATTGGGAATTCCTGGACAACTAGACCATCCGAGAGCATTAGATGCAATCAAAAAAGTAATTGCCGCCTGTGCCAAATATGGCAAAGCGTGTGGAACTCATATTATCGAACCTAGCCAAAAAAGTGTGAGCAAGGCGTTTTTTGATGGTTGTACATTTGTTGTATTGGCATCAGATGTGTTTTTATTATGGAAATGGAGCGAGAAGATGAGTAAGATTATTAATAAACTAAAGAGTATCAAAAGCTGATAAATATGGCTATAAAGGCCGTCGTGCTTGATTTTGACGGAGTCCTCGTAGAATCAAACAATATAAAACATCAGGCATTTTCAGATATATTTTCAGAATTTTCTGATCATTATAAAGAAATCATGGCGTATCATTTTGCTCATAATGCTGTTAACCGATATGATAAGTTTGAATATATAATGAAGAATATATTAAGACAGGAATACGATAGAACATTAGCAAAAAGATGGGCTTTACGCTTTTCCGAATTGACACGGGATAAGATAATAAATTGTCCCTATGTTAAAGGGGCTTCTGACTTCGTCAAACACTTTTCTAATAAATTCCCTCTTTATGTGGCTTCTGCGACGCCGTTTGATGAGCTCAACTTAATATTAAATAGAAGAGGAATTTTGCAGTATTTTAAAGGTGTCTATGGCGCACCTACACAAAAAATGAAAATTTTTAAAGATATAGCAAAAAAAGAAAGAGTTAAACCAAAAAATATCCTCTACATCGGGGACAGTCTTGAGGACTATGAAGTTGCTAATGATTTTGGTTGTACTTTCATTGCCAGGACAAGTGATTATGATTTTAAGGGAATAGCTACTAAGAGTTTTAAAAATATGTCTGAGATAGAATCGTATATTTTAAGCTGTTTAATAAAATAGAGAGTATGTAGTAATGGATTACTTAACTGAACTTTATAAATTAGATGGTAAAGTAGCGGCAATTACCGGCGGAGGAGGATATCTTTGTAGCGAGATGGCAAACGCTCTTTCTAAAACTGGAGTGTTAGTGGCTATTCTGGATATAAACAAAGAGGCTTTTAAGTCTGTTGTTAAAAGAATAAAAGAGCAAGGTGGGAAGGCTATAGGGGTGCCTCTCGATGTAACAATTAAAGAAATGCATAAGAAAGCTCTTAATAAAATATTAGAAGAATTCGGAGACATTGATATTTTGATCAATGGAACAGGAACCAATGCTCCTACACCGTTTCTTAATATTTCCTTGAAAGAATGGAAAGATATTCTTAATGTCCATTTGACAGGAACCTTTTTGGGTTGTCAGGTCTTTGGAAAATATATGGTTGAAAAGAAAAAAGGCTCTATCATTAACATGTCATCTGCATCAGCAGGACCGCCTTTGTCAAAAGCTTTTGCTTATTCAGTCGCCAAGGCTGGGATTAAAAATTTAACACAAAATTTGGCCAGAGAATGGGCACCATATAACGTTCGAGTGAATGCACTGCGGCCAGGATTTTTCCCCACAGAATGGAGCATGAAAAACTTTATAACTCCAGAAAGAGAAAAAGCAATTCTAAGTCATACCCCCATGGGAAGATACGGTAAACCTCACGAACTGGTAGGGGCAGTTTTATGGCTTTGTTCTGAAGCCGCAAACTTTGTCACTGGAGCAGAAATAGCAGTGGATGGCGGCTTTTCCTGCATGACGATTTAAAAAATATAATGATTGTTAACGGAAACAATTTGTAAAAATACATTTCACAATCTTCATCAAGATCTGTTCATCATTTTATGGAGTTGATGATGGAACTAAGTAATAAGAATCGAACAGTTATCATTACAGGTGGCAGTCGAGGGATAGGAGAGGCCATAACCCGTGCATTTTGGGAGGAAGGTGACTTCGTCTTGATTGGAGCCAGAACTGATAGTGGGATTTCTGAAGAATTGGGGGAAAGGGCCCGATTCCAACGCACAGATGTACGGAATGAACAAGAGCATCGAGAATTGGTTAATACTGCATTAAAATGGACTACGAGACTAGACGTTTTTATAAATTGTGCCGGATTTTCAGAGTGGCGACTTATAAGTGATGTTAATGAAAATTTTTGGAATAGAATGATCGACACAAATCTCAAAGGCACTTTTTGGGGATGCAAAGTTGCCTCTGAAAGTTTGTCAACAGGAGGATGTATAATAAATGTTGCCAGTCTTGCAGGTAAAAGAGGGAGCGCCAATAATTCTGTTTATTGTGCATCTAAATTTGGAGTCATAGGGATAACCCAGTCGCTGGCAAAGGAACTGGGCCCTAGAGGCATAAGAGTTAATGCTGTTTGTCCTGTATATGTTAAAACTGAAGGATTGTTAGAGGCACTTAAAAGTAGAATGTCTCCAAGTAAAGGTGAAGATGTTGAGTTGTTCCTAGAAAACTTTGCAAAAAACAATGCTGCTCTGCAACGTCTGCCTGAATCAAGAGAAGTAGCTCAGCTGTGTTTATTTTTAGCCTCATCAAAAGCTTCTGCCATTACCGGGCAATGTTGGAATATTGACTGTGGTGTGCTTCCACAATAATTGTCTGCAAGTGTTTATTAATATTTTTAATTAAGAGTGAACAAAATACTATGTTTCGGAAAAAGATAGTTGCATTTATACCAGCAAGAATGGGAGCATCCAGATTTCCTGGGAAGCCCCTCGCAAAAATACTTGATATTCCAATGATTGAACATGTTCGAAGACGTGTCCTTTTATCCAACTCGATAGATGATGTATATGTGGCAACTTGTGATACAGAGATTATGGATGTAGTGAGCCAGTACGGCGGGAAAGCAATCATGACAGCCAATACCCATGAACGCTGTACGGATAGAATCAAGGAGGCAACTCGAAATATTGAGCTTGATATTGCTGTGATAGTCCAGGGGGACGAGCCTCTCTTCTCCCCTGACATAATAGGCAGATTAATTAACCCCATTTTGATTAATGATAGTGTTCCCTGTACTAACTTGCTTTCAGTCATCCAAGATGAAAATGATTTGAATAATGTAGATGTTGTGAAGGCTGTTATAGACCAGAACGGCTTTATTATGTATCTTTCGAGATCATCTATACCGCACATTAGAGTTCATAGCATGTGCCCGATGTATCGGCAAACGGGCCTTTCTGCCTTTACTAAAGATTTCTTGAAACTCTATTCCTGTCTTCCTCCAACGCCCTTAGAAATGGCAGAATCTATCGATTTTCTTCGAATTCTTGAGCATGGGCATTCCATCTATGGAGTTATTTGCGAAAAGGCAACTATTGGTGTGGATCGACCAGGCGACGTGGAAAAAATAGAAAAGATTCTTTGTGAAGACCCTATCCAAAGGGATTATTACAAGAAGATAAAGAAGCAGTAACTAATGAGTGCAGAAATATTTGTCGCTCTATCTACGTTTGCAAAATATGGAGATGCCCCCCTTAAGCTTCTTAAAAACAGTGGCTTTACTCACTCTTTGAATCCGTTGGGTAGGCGGCTAGTGAAGAACGAGATTATTAAGATGGGAAAGGACTGCAAGGGTATTATCGCGGGTGTTGAGCCATACGATAAGTATGTTCTAGAAAACATGCCTGATCTTCTTTGTATCAGCAGATGTGGCGCAGGAATAGACAATATTGATCAAGAAGTAGCAAGGAGGAGACATGTTGAAATCCGGAATACTCCTGATGTAGTAATTCAACCAGCCGTGGAGCTAACGGTGGCAATGATATTTAATCTGCTTAGAAAGTTGACCATCCATACAGTTTTGTTAAAAGCAAAAAAATGGAAGAAAAAGGCTGGGAATCTTTTAATAGGCAAAAAGGTGGGAATTTTAGGGCTTGGAAGGATAGGAAAAAAGGTGGCTGAAACCTTGCTCAAACTTGATGCTCAAGTTTATGGGGCAGACCTCTTTCCAGACATACATTGGGCAGAGGAGATGGGAGTAAACATTGTTTCTACCGATGAGTTATTAAGGATTTCAGATATAGTAAGCATACATCTATCCTTTTTGAAAGAAAATCCTTTCTTCTTGAGTGAGAAGGAAATTTCAGGCATGAAGAGAGGTGCAATGGTAATTAACGTTTCGAGAGGACATTTTGTAGACGAAACAGCATTATTTAACGCCTTAAAAAGCGGGCAATTGTGTGGCGCTGCCTTGGATGTTTTTCCGGAGGAACCTTACGCCGGTAAACTCTGCGAATTGGAAAACGTTATTCTGACGCCGCATATCGCAACCTTGACTGAAGAGTCTAGACAGCAAATGGAGTTAGAGGCTGTCCAGAACCTGATTGATGTTCTAAAGGTACAACTAAATGTCTAATGATTCTAATAAGAAGATCTTAATTATCGTGGATAGCAAAGACTCAAGTTGGATTGCAAAGCGTATTAGCTTAGAAGAAAATATTGATTATGTTATACTCCCATTAGGTATTACCTCTGAAGCTTATGAAAGACCCAATAGCAAACACCTCAAAGATAACAAGATTTCCTTTTTTCCCATAGAAAAAATAGCAGGTCAAGCCAGAAGCAATATCCAAGGAAGTTATCCCCAATTCATGTTTGACCTAGCGCGAAATCCGATTTTTAATAAGAAAAGCCTTCTCGATCTGCTGGCGATCGAAGATGCCAATATGTGGTGGCTTATGGACACATCCGAGAAAAGTGTTCTGCGATGCTCGTTAGTAAATCATCTCTATTTCTTGGAATTAATATCATTGGCTATAGCTCGATTTAACTTTGAAGAGATGTGGATTAGTGTCAAGTGTCGATCTCTAAATCGCGCTTTACAGTCGTTTAACCCGGCAAACGGCCGCAGGATAAAGATCAAAGTGATTGGTAACAGGCCAAAAGATAGTTCTATTCGAAACGCTAGCTTTGCCGTCGAATTGACGCTCAGACGATTGCTTCTCTTTCTGCTTGTAATCTTTCAGTATTGTGTTCTGCTTTATCTGAGAATCCGTACTCATCTTGAGAATACAAAGATTCTATTGCTTTCTTCGTACCCAATTATGTGGAGAAATCCGCTAAGCAATAAGCCGTCAGATAGAATATACGGAATGCTGCCATCTGTTCTCAATCAATGGAAAAAGACAGGTTACCTGGCAATTATCCAGCTACTGAGATTCCCACTATGGCGATATAGGAAGATAATAAAAGCGAATTTCGAGAAACTGAATATGGTGCCGCTTCTAGTCTTAGGGAAAGTTATTGACATTTGTTCAATCATACACCCGCCCTATTTGGCTAAAGTAATTCGTTCAATGCATTGGGTGAAAAAAATGAGATCTTTTGAGCGCGGCGAGTTTGATATAGCACCTCTGATCGTGCAAGAAATCCGATGTTCTCTGTCAAAGAGTGAGCTGCCGTTAAATATCGTCTGGATGAGGAGTATTAGGCGCTTATGTGAACAACACGCTATTAAGTTTATCGTTCATTGGGGAGAATTCCAGCCTATAGAGAAAGCAATTTGGTACGGCAGCCGTCCTTGCGGTGTCAAAGCGGTATCTTTTCAACATTCGGCCTGCACTCCAATGTTTATCAACTATCACTTTGCAGCCGGTGAGATCCCTAGTTATTTGCGATATCCGGAAGCTAAAGAGTCCATGCCTCTCCCGTCGCTATTTGCTTCGACTGGACAGTATGCAGCAGAAACACTAAGAGATGCTGGCTTTCCAGAAGAAAGAATCAGGATTTGCGGTGCCATAAGGTATCGAGGCTTGGTGGACCTCTACTTGTCGAGCTGGTCAAAGCAATCTCTAAGGGCAAAGTTATTAGGATTGACTCAATCAGTGAAGGTGATTTTAGTTGCGGCCGCAACGAAGCGTCTTGACAACCTGAACATGGCGAATAGCATGGCGGCAGTCCTGACCAGTCTAACAGATGATGTTACAGTATTAATAAAGTGTCACCCTCTTCTTCAGATGGAAAAGGAAATAGAATCAATAATAAAGGAACTAAACCCAAAGTTAAAATGCCTCACATTTAGGGCTGATGTCCCACTCCATAAGCTTATCGCGGTCTCTGATGTTATGATTACAAACAGTTCGGCATCCGGACTTGAAGCTATTACAATTGGAATAATGTCAATATTCTTTCACAACCCACATTTATACGATGTCAGTGTGTTGTATTCGTTACAAGAATCAATTCTATTGGCGTCGTGTGCTAGTGATTTGGAGGCAGCTTTTAAGACTGTGTTTCAGGACGAGAATGGATTAAGAAATCGAAAGGCTCATTGGGAAGAAAACATTAAAAATATCTTCTACCAAATGGATACAGAGGCTGAACAGCGGTTTCTGGCATTTTTAAAAGAACATAATAGCAACCTCGAAGTAAGTTGTTGATTTCATCGCTTGGGAGATCCTGTAACAAGGTGAAGAAACAAGACTACAGAACAATATGAATCTCGAGCTCCCTGAGGTTATGTAGTGAAGATCTGTATATTGATTCCTGGGAATGAGGTGGGTGGTGGTGTTAAGATGCCAGTTCGGCTAGCCTCGGTTTTAGCCGAGTCACACGATATAACGCTTATGTATCCGCTTGTCGCACATTACACGTTGTATCATAAACTCCAGAAGACGTCTCGGATACGAAAGATAGCCTATGTGGCAAAGGTACTTTATCAGCAAAGAAGGCAATTCTTTTTTGAAAGAGATTTAAGTCATCGAGTCCGAGTGAGGAAATACTTCCTGTTTCCTAATGAAAAGGTTATGCAGGGATTCGATGTGATCATTTATGTTTCTGTTTGGCAGTACCATGAAATCAAATCATTAGATCTGAAAAATGTTTGTAAGATTCATTGGAGCCTGGCGGATTATTTGTTTTCTGGCTTCTTTGAATCAAGGATTAACGACATTTTGGAGGCTTACTGTTCCGGGGATATTGTTGTAGCGCCGTCAGAATTGACACGATTGAACCTGGAACGTTATGGTGTGCAGGTTCGAACAGTGATTCATGGTGGAGTGGATCCAATTTTTAATGGACAGGATCGAAGATGGAATTTTGATATTCCAAGAGTGCTTGGATACTTTCAACCAAAGTGGTGGGTGAAAGGAGCTGCTACATTAGTACAGTGTATCCAGCAACTTCGCCAGAAATATAATAAGATTGAAGTGTCCCTGTTTGGCCACCAGAATTCAGATATCCAGAAGACAGGATCAGTAATCTGCGATCATTTTTATACTGGCTTAAAGTCCGATGAAGTAGCCCAGCTTTACCGTGCACATGATATTTTCGTTTATCCAAGTTATAGTGATGGCTTTCAGTCACCTCCTCTCGAAGCCATGGCATGCGGGTGTGCAGTTGTAGCAACGCGAGTGGGAGCTGTTCCAGAATACACAAGAGATGAACAGAATGCCCTTCTTTGTGATCCGATGGATCAAGAAGGTTTGTTCCTACAAGTTGAACGACTAATTCTCGATTCCAATCTACGCATGCGATTGAGTCATCAGGCTATAAAGGATGCATCAATATGGACATGGGAAAAGTGCGCTGCCATGTTTGCCAAATTACTTAGTGAGGTCGCTTAAATATGCTAGCTTATTGACTAAATAATCATTAATAAAAATGTTCTGAAAAAATATACAAATCAATTAAAAAGTGATTAGAGGAGTCTTAATAATAACTTGATGTATATGGGGCAAAAAAAATCTATTGGCCAATTGATAGCTTGCGGTCATACCTCCAATCAAAAAGATAGAAGACGATATTTAATAAAAGGCTTGGCTCTAATGCTTGGTTGCTTTTTCTATGTGACCGGCAATTTCGGTTTTTTAAATATATTTGGTATTAGGAGGGAGGTCCAGGCACTGTTCATTCTACTGTTGATACCGATTTTGCCAATTTTAGTCCTTAGAGCACGCCGATGGCTCCATGAACCAATATTGTGGATGACGATAGCTACCCTTCTGGCGGAGATATTCATTAGGCAAGGCCAGTCTGTGTTTTTTTTGTATGATCGAATTGCAACAGTGTTTGTTGTTGCAACTCTATTCAGCTTTAGCTACCAGTTCAGCAATAGGGTTCTAAAAACGGTAATCTTGGTTGCTTCTGTTTTTTCCATAATGGTAGTCATTCAGGCAATAATTATCTGGTTCAAACCAGATCTGCTTTCTTTATTTCCCACCGAAACTAAATTTGCACTATACACAACTTCAACACAAGCTGCCAAGGTAGAACTCAACCATCCCATAGAGTATCTAGGTTTCATGACACCAGGTATCCTTAACGTGGCAGGACATGAGTTTGCAAGATTCAGAAGTTTTGTTTCCGAGCCCTCGGCGATCATCTGCACATTTCTTGCACCCGGGGTGTTGGCATTAGGCTTCAAGGGTGCAGTTCGTCTAGCGGCTGTGCCAATTCTGCTTTTTGCCGGCCTTCTATCTGGATCAGGAACGGCCTTTCTTTCGATCGCATTGGGTGCGCTTGCATATCTGCTTCTTTACAGTTTTAGGCAACATATTCTACTCTTATCGATCTTACCTCTCATATTGATCCTTTTATTGTATGGATTTATTGCTACGACAGATGTGAGTAGTTTCATGATTTCGGTAAACACCATGCTCGAGCCCCTCGAGTCCGAATATGGAGCACTAAATAAGATCGCTTCTGGCACAGCCCGCCTTAGCATAATGGCACAGCACCTTAGAAATTTTAATCAATACCTACTTTTTGGAGCTCCGTTCGTTGGGGCAGGTGGTCTGTTGCTCCATATGTTCTTATACATTGGTATAGTTGGATTAGTGCTAGTAGTTGTGGTCAGTCACAAAATCTTAAAACTTACCGTGTCCGCATTCGCAGCAAACAGAGGAATGGAAAGATTAATGGCTGGGCTCTTATACGGCTTGTTTTTCCAAGTGCTATCGTTTTCTGAATTTGGTTGGATGTCAATGTCAGGATTTATGATGTTAGTGCTTATGACTCGCAGGTTGAAGAACATGCTTAATGAACAGGCCGCAAGCCAACTAGTATCCACACCTTGCTAATGAAAAGATATCCCGAGTAGGATATTAAAATATGGAAAGGATTGATGGCGTAAGTCCAGTTCCGCTCATGCAGATACTTGAAGAGTACAAAAATATTATAAGAATTCTATGGCGTAATATGGAGATCTTTTTATGATGATAAAGCAAAACAAACCGGAGGTTTCTGTAGTAATTCCAACTCGAAACCGCGCGAAGATGTTGCAGCGGGCGCTTGAGTCGGTTATATACCAAACATTTGAAAACTGGGAAGCAGTCGTCGTTGATGACGACTCTGAGGATAATACTGTCGAAGTAGTCGCTCGATTCAACGACCCTCGCATCCGACTAGTTAACTTCAAAAGCAATGGAGTCATAGCGGCATGTCGAAATCACAGCATCCGTGTTTCACGCGGATTGATCATTGCTTTTCTTGATTCAGATGACTGTTGGTATCCCAAGAAACTGGAGCGCTGCCTCGAGGCTATGACTGCCGAGGTCGATCTTGTCGCACACGGTCTCGTTTACAAGAAAAATGGCCGGATATTAAGGAAAAGGTTATCAGGACCGGCGAAACGTGCTAGTTACAAGCAACTTTTATATACAGGTAACTGCCTCGCAACCTCTGCCGTCATGGTTAGAAAGAAGTGCCTCGAAAGGGCATCAGGATTCTTCGAAGATCCAGTCCATGTTGTAGCTGAGGATTACGACCTCTGGCTGCGGCTCGCTAAAAACAGGACAAGATTTGCATTCGTCAACGAGATGCTGGGAGAATACTATTTTCATAGCGGCAATGTAAACAAAGACCCATGGTGCTTTATTAAAGCTCAGTTGGCTGTTATCGAAAGACATTTTGCCGATATAGGCGACAAATCGCTTATTGAGTGGATAAGACGGCAGCGGAGACGGGCGCTCGTGTTTTACACAGCAGCCCGAGGTCTTCAGGATGACAGAATGAAGACTGAGGCCTTGAGGTTGTATTGTAGGAGCGCCCTGATTTTCCCGTTTGCCTTTAAGATCTATGTTGCGATGATCTTAACTATCTGTGGCTGGTCCCACTAAAGGGCGATACAAAGATTACAATCCAAGATAGAATCATGATAAAGGTTGTCCACCTCATCACCGACTTGGAAACAGGCGGTAGTGAAACTATGTTATGGAAACTTCTCAGCCGGATGGATCAATCTCGCTTCGCTAATGTCGTAGTATCTATGACATTACCAGGACAATTGGGTAGCCGAATTAAGAGACATGGTATACCTGTATTCTCTTTAGGTATGAGTTCAGGAATACCAAGTCTTTTTAGTTTGATATATTTGATTCGCCTCTTGCGGAAACAGAAACCTCATGTCTTACAGACTTGGCTTTATCACGCAGACTTGATTGGTCTTATGGCGGGAAAACTATCAAAGGTTCCCGCAATTGTATGGAACATTCGTTGTGCTGACCTGGAAAGAAAGGATCACCCTTTTCACCTTTGGCTGACTCTTAAGGTTTTGGCTAGAACCTCAGCATTGCCAACGGCAGTTGTTGTTAACTCCATGGCGGGCAGGCTGGCCAATGAGAGACTAGGGTTCAGACCAAAGAGGTGGCAACTAATTCCAAATGGCTTTGAGCTGGACGTATTCCGGCCATCACAAGAGGCGAGGTCGTTGATCCACAAGGAACTGGGCTTGAACAAGGACACGCCGCTTGTAGGATTGGTTGCACGCTTTGATTTAATGAAGGATCACAGGACGTTTCTCATTGCGGCTCAACACTTGCACAAGGCTCGGCCAGATGTACATTTCGTATTAGCAGGAAAAAACGTTGACAGCCAGAATGCCATCCTGATGAAACAGATATCTGATCTTGGCCTTGAAAAGTGCGTACACCTACTCGGTGAACGAATCGACATTCCCTTTGTAACCGCAGCTCTGGACGTTGCTTCTTGCTCCTCTTACAGTGAAGGGTTCCCCAATGTGATAGGTGAAGCTATGGCCTGTTGTGTTCCGTGTGTTGCGACTGATGTAGGTGATTGCGCTAAGATCATTGGCGATACTGGAGTGCTTGTCCCACCCCGAAACCCTGCAGCAATGGCCAAGGGATGGGCGACTCTGCTGAGTATGAACGAAGAGGATCGACAAAAGTTGGGCATGAAAGCACGTGACCGAATCGCTTCATTATTCAATATCGATATAATAATCCGGCAATATGAGACCTTCTATGTCGAAATCTCAGATCATCCTGCTTAAGAAGCGATCTATGTATTACAACGATAAAAAACAGATACTTAAAGATCTTTTTGGCGCCACAATAGTGTGTGTTGAGTCGAGTTGGATCTCTGTTGACAATCATAAGTATCCGATCGTGGACGATGTCATTATTCTTCTCGATCCTTGGGAATACCCAAGCACACTTGATAAGCGAATCGAATGGAACGAGCCCCAACTAAGAAAAGAACCAATCGGCTTTGCAGAGGACATCCAATTTACCTTCGGGGAAGAATGGAAGAAATTCTCGAAGGTAATGCCAGAGCACGAAAAAGAATTCCAGAAGTATTTTGATCTAGTGGATCTTTCTAAGTTTAAAGATTTAAGAATATGTGACCTGGGATGCGGTATAGGACGCTGGAGTTTCTTTTTGAGCGAGAAATGCCGAGAGATAGTATTGGTTGATTTCTCAGATGCAATTTTCGTTGCAAGACGGAATTTGATCGGCTGCCAAAACGCACTTTTTTTCATGGGCAACATGGCCAAATTGCCCTTTCGCAACGATTTCGCAGATTTTATTTTCTGTCTCGGCGTACTTCATCATCTGCCAAACCCAGCGCTCGATGCAGCAAGAGCTCTCCACCGTTATGCTCCCCAGATATTAATCTATCTATATTATGCCTTAGACAATCGCCCCTTTTATTTTATAACTCTATTCAGCGTTGCTACTGGAATGCGACGTATTACAAGTGCAATACGAAATCCGATTTTCAGAAACATCTTTACTACGGTGATGACACTAGGCATATACCTTCCAATGATAGCATTAGGGACTCTATTACAGCCTTTTGGATTTGCTCAATATGTACCGCTTTTTGAGACGTATAAAGGAAAAAGTATAGAGAGAATACGCCAAGATGTTTATGACCGTTTTTTTACAGGAATCGAGCAGCGTTACAACAGACGAAAGATTCTGGAACTAAAGGATACGTTTTCAAGAGTTGTGATTTCAGAACAGATGCCTTACTGGCATTTCATTTGCGAGCGCTAGGTTCATCGAACAGCGTATATATTTCTTCAACAACAAAGATCAACAATTCATTCTGATTGAATCATTTTTTAAAGGAAAAGCGTTGAAATTTCTGTTAGTTATGCCAAAAACACTGGCGAGAGGCGGTTATTATTCAATGCCCCTTGGATTGCCATACATTTCTTCAGCTTTTAAAAAAAAAGACTACAATGTTTTCAACTTTAATCTAAATTCCTTTGGCAACACAATAAAGGATCTTGCCAAATTTATTTCGAATAACAATATAGATGTTGTTTGTTCGGGAGGATTAACTGCTCACTATTTCAGTATAAAAGAGATATTCACACTTGCTAAGGAAATAAATTCCGATATCATTACAATTTTAGGCGGGGGAATACTTACGAGTGAACCGGAATTGATGTTAAAGGCATTAAATGTAGATTTTGGAGTTGTAAATGAGGGAGAAGAAACTATAGTCGATCTGGCGCACACATTGGAAAATAGTAAAAATGTACAGGACGTCAGGGGATTGGTCTTTTTAGATCAAAATAAGAATTTCATTTCAACAACGCCAAGAAATCCCATAAAAAACCTGAGCGAAATCAACTGGCCTGATTTTGAAGGCTTTGGGGTAAAAGAATACCTTGATATGCAAACACCCAACTGCAGTCATTATTTATATCCATTCGATAAGCCCAGGATTTTGCCCATGATCTCAAGCCGGTCTTGCCCGTTCAGTTGTACATTTTGTTACCATCCATTAGGCAAAAAGTACAGAGAAAGACCACTGGAAGATTTTTTTAAAGAGCTTGAGTACTTGGTAGAAGCTTATCAAATTAATATGGTTGAATTACATGATGAGCTCTTTTCTGTAAAAAAGGAAAGGATGACTGAATTTTGCAAGAAGATAAAACAATATCATATAAAATGGTTTGCCCAGTTTAAGGTAAACTATGTAGATGAAGACACCCTAAAAATGGTAAAAGACGCGGGGTGTTATATGATTGGTTACGGTTTGGAAAGCATGAATCTTTCCGTCCTAAAAAGCATGCGAAAAAAAACCAGTAAAGCGAAAATTGAAAGGGCATTAAGTTTAACCCGAAAAGCAATGATTAATATACAGGGAAATTTCATCTTTGGCGACCCTGCCGAAACAGAGGAAACAGCACAGGAAACTTTAGATTGGTGGAAGATACATAGAGAATACCAGATTAATATGTGGATGGTAATCCCATATCCCGGAAGTCAAATCTATCTTGACGCAATAAAAAAAGGCATCATTAAGCATAAGCTTAAGTATATTGAATCCGGCTGTCCTGAAGTAAACTTAACTGCAATGAGCCATAAAACCTTCTATGATTTACAAACAGAAGTTTATAGCTCTAGCAATCATAAGGTTCATATAGCTGATCCGATTTACTCGAAAAAAATGACTACCGACCATTTCAACAGGAAATTGTATGAGTTAAAAGTCAGATGTCCACACTGTTCCAGTGTAATGGTATACAAGAATTTAATTATCATTGATGATATTTTCTTTATTTTAGGCTGCAGGAAATGTAATCAGAGATTTAATGTTAGTTGCAACATTTTTGGTACAGAAATAAAAAAGTTTACCAAATTAAAAATAATACTGAGAAGACAATTAGGGGAAGGGTTATATTACAGGATGAGTATGATCTTGCCTGCCTCTCTGAGATTATCAATTAAAAATTTGATGAAATAACTCTGCTTTTTTAGTCAGTCATTGCTAGTCGTGATCAGTAGGCGTGCATCTTTTTTGTAAACGAAAAGGAATGTAGAAAGGTAGTTCCATGTTGATTGGCAAATCGGTGAAGTGCAATAGCGTGCAATCCAATATTTGAGGGAAAAGCTTCAGGTGTGTGGAATCATTGGCTTCGTAAGCACAGGTGGAATGACTCGAGAAAAAGAACTTTTTCTTGCGGTCAAGCGGATGTCTAACACCATCAAACACCGAGGACCGGATGGAGAAGGATGGTGGCAAAGAACAGGTAAAACTAAAATAGTGACGTTAGGGCACCGAAGATTAAAGGTAATCGATCTTAGACAAACTGCCGACCAGCCAATGCACAATACCACTTGTGTGCAGGCAGGACGGGCAACGCCATTGGTGATTGTTTTCAATGGCGAAATTTATAATTATAAAAAGTTGAGTGCCGAGCTCAAGGCAAAAGGACACCTGTTTCATAGTCAATCAGATACAGAAGTAATTCTTCATCTTTATGAAGACTATGGAATTGGATGTCTTAAATACTTGCGTGGAATGTTTGCCTTTGCCATCTGGGATGAGAAGGAGCAGACTCTTTTTTCTGCAAGAGATCGTATAGGGAAAAAACCCTTTTTTTATTATTATGATGGGAAGATATTTGTTTTTGCGTCGGAGCCGCGAGCGATACTTGCCAATCCTGACATTCAAGCAGTGCCTGATTTAAACGCTATCCATCATTATCTTACGTACGGCTATGTGCCAGGTAGTCAATCTGCTTTTAAGGATATTCGCAAACTCCCCCCCGCACATTATCTTGTCTTGCGTGGTAATCAACTGAAAGTTGATCGCTACTGGAAGCTCTCTTATACGGACAAGCTGAATATATCCGAACATCAAGCTATAAAAGAGGTCCGATCTCGGCTAAAGGAGGCGGTGCGGTTGCGACTGATGAGCGATGTGCCCCTAGGTGTCTTCCTAAGTGGAGGAATCGACTCTGCTGCAGTAGTGGCACTAATGAGCCAGGAGTCAGGCGACCGCGTTAAGACGTTTTCCATTGGCTTTGAAGAAAAAGCCTATAACGAATTAGCTTATGCCCGCCTCGTGGCGAAGCTGTTTCACACGGATCACCATGAGTTTATTGTACGGCCGGATGCCCTGGCAATTATACCTAAGATTGTCTGGCATTACGGGGAACCCTTTGCCGATTCTTCCGCTGTCCCCTCCTTCTATCTTGCTGAGCTAACACGCCAATATGTGACTGTAGCCTTAAACGGCGATGGGGGAGATGAAAATTTTGCCGGTTATGATCGTTACATAGGCAACCAGTTAGCCGTTCTTTATGACCGTCTTCCTATCTTGGTCCGTCGTTTTACTGAGGGGCTTATTACCCTCTTGCCTGCTTCTGCTCACTCTAAGACACTCCTAAATATTGTTAAACGCTTTTTTGCTGCTGTCCGCCTAGAACCGCGCCGACGTTATGCCCAGTGGCTGGGTTATTTCCTTAACGGTGTCAAAAAAAGCCTTTGTACACCAGAATTCCAGATGGCTGTCAGCAACATTGATAGCCTCGATATCCTTGTGAGACATTACGAGCAGTCAGATGCTCCTGATTTCGTTGATGCAACGTTGGATGTTGATGTGAACCTCTATCTTCCCGATGACCTTTTAGTTAAAATGGATGTTGCCACAATGGCTTATGGCCTTGAGGCCCGCTCACCTCTGCTGGATCACAAGTTCATGGAATTTGTTGCCCGATTGCCATCGTCTTTCAAACTTAAAGGGAGAACAAAAAAGTATATCTTTAAAAAAGCTTTAGGGGGATTAGTTCCAGATAAGATTCTCAATCGCCCCAAGATGGGCTTTGGGGTACCTCTGGATCGGTGGTTTAGAAATGAATTAAAAGATTTTGCATATGAAACACTACGCAGTTCCCAAGCTCGCTCACGCGGTTATTTTCGTCCAGAATCAGTTCAGAAACTGCTAGATGATCACTGCAGCAACAGGGCTAACCACCAACATCTATTGTGGAATCTGCTCATGCTAGAGTTGTGGCATAGGATCTATATCGATAGCCGCGATTGGTTGAATGGTCCGCCCTCTTGTTTTTAAATAATGGCTTCAATTCAAATTCTAACCGTTATTTCACTCATGTGACAGGAAACTCTGAATTGATAAGGGTAGTGAGCGCAGGTCTAAGAACCAAAATCCCCTGGTCAACAAAGATCGTTGCTAAGTTATTGTTTTTCCGTCGATGAAAGAGGATTCTTCGTGGTTCTTTGTAAGAAAATGGTCAGCTCATTTTTTGGGAAAGCCAGATTCGCCCCTCTATTTTCGGAATCTTCTAATATTTAGATTTGATTAGACCGAGAAAAGCAATTATGCCTAAAGTTGCCTTTGTTGCACATTGGGATTGGGTCCTTTTCAATTTCAGACTTCCATTGGCTAGGGCATTGCGGAAGCAAGGATGCGAAGTGGTCTTTTTGTGCCCCTATGGGCAATACGTAACTGAGTTTAAGGCCCTAGAGTTTCCTTATATCGAATGGCGGCTGAATCGAAGGAGCCTCAATCCAGTTAAGGAACTTTACGCTATTAGCCGCTTAGCCACTATTTACCGGGAGGTGCGTCCCGACCTTGTACATCATTTTACGATTAAACCGAACCTATACGGTTCGCTGGCAGCCAAGCTGACAGGAGTACCTTCTGTAATTAATACTGTCACTGGCCTAGGCTTTGTTTTTTCAGGCGATCAGAGGGCTCGTATCTTATTTGCTGCCCTCAGGCCCTTAATGTCTTGGGCATTACGAGGCCAGAACATTTGGACTGTATTTCAAAATGAATCCGACTATAAGACTTTAACAAGATATAAGTTGGTGGTGGCCTGTCGCACACGTCTTATTAGAGGTAGCGGAGTCAATGTAGAACGCTTTTCTCCCTGCAATAAAACTAAGCCATCCATATTTGTAGACAGTCCTACGTCCGACCCGATTGTTATAATGGCAAGCCGCCTCCTATGGGAGAAGGGCGTCGCAGAATTCGTGGAAGCAGCGAGGCTGCTCAAGCATAAGGGTATAAGTTGCAGGTTTTGGCTGGCGGGGGAGCCAGACATTGGGAACCCTCGGAGTATTTCCGAAGATCAGTTGAGTGCATGGAGGGAGGAGGGAGTAGTCGAGTTCCTAGGACATCGCAGCGATATGCCGGACTTGATGCGACAAGCAACTATAGCGGTTCTGCCAAGCTACTCTGAGGGAATGCCTCGCTTTCTGCTAGAAGCGGCTTCAGCAGGACTACCACTTGTGGCAAGCCACATCCTAGGGTGTCAGATGGTTGTCAGAGAGGGTGTCAATGGCTATCTAATTCCGCCCCAAGATGCCGTCGCACTGGCAAAGGCCCTCGAATATCTTCTTCAAGATGAAAGCCTGCGGTCTCGCTTTGGTGAAGCTAGCCGTCGAATAGCGCTTGAGGAATTTAATGAAGAGAAGGTTATAGGCGATTACTTAGCGCTTTATCGCCATTTAGGCGTTATTATGTCCAAAAAGTGATAGGAATCTTTAGTTACAAAAATTGAAAGGAGTGAGAATATGTTAAATATGGTTTGCAGACACCTGAATTTATCAGGAGAAAACAAATGAAAAATCTCATCACTGGAGGAGCAGGTTTTATCGGATCACATTTAGCAGAAGAACTATTAAATCAAAGTAACGAGATTTATATAATTGATGATCTTTCAACAGGTAATATAGAAAATATTGAACATTTAAAAGGAGAAAATAATTTTCATTATTTTATTGATTCAATTAAAAATGAACAACTTATGGCAGAACTCATTGATAAATGTGATGTAATTTATCATTTAGCAGCAGCTGTTGGAGTAAGATTAATAGTGGAAAGTCCGGTTCGTACTATT
>Ga0114920_10000418_pt1 | contig 18614 bp, 17 predicted proteins | sample ChitaG_FD_88683 | JGI IMG/M metagenome (GOLD analysis project Ga0114920, IMG submission 88683) | Deep subsurface microbial communities from South Pacific Ocean to uncover new lineages of life (NeLLi) - Chile_00310 metaG | ecosystem: Environmental > Aquatic > Marine > Oceanic > Sediment ... | reverse complement strand
TACTCCTTTACAAAAAATCCCCACACCCTCATCATCGAGCCCAAAGGCGGCCTGGATATTCTTGCCGCTCTTTATTTCAAAGCCTCTCAAATAAAAGTTATCGAGAGTAATCCTTTAATCATAAAACTACAACGTGAGGAGCTCGCTCAATTTACCGGAAACATCTACCATAAAGAGAATATTCGTTTTGTTTCAGCCTACAGCCGGGCTCACCTGAAACAGGAGAAAAACGTCTATGACTTAATTGTCTTTTCCTCAACTGACGTCTTTGGTGCCTCCGGAACAGGTATGTACGGCTTTAGCGAAAATTACCTCTATACGGTTGATTCTTTTTCCCATATTCTAAGCCGGCTCTCCCCTAATGGACTTGCCAGCATGAGTTTCTACCTGCTTCCTCCTCCCAGGCAGGAGGCAAGAATTCTGGCGACCTGGATCGAAGCCCTGGAAAAAAACAACATGGACCCAGCCTCCCGTATTACTGCCATCAGGAGCTGGGGGACCATAAGCTATTTCATAAAAAAAAGCCCCTTTACTAACTCAGAAATCCAGAAGCTCAAAGATTTTACAGACAGATGCCTTTTTGACCTTGTCTACTACCCCGGTATTAAACCTGAAGAAACCAACATCCATAACAAATTCGAGAAATCTTTTTATTACAATCTTACCAAGCAGCTTCTTTCTCCCGCAGAAAGAAAAGAGCTTTACAGGGATTACATCTTCCAGCTAAAGCCTGCAACTGATAACCGGCCCTTTTTCTATAACTTCTTCAAGATGAATAAACTTAAAGAAACATTCAAGGCACTTAGCCAGAAATGGCTTCCTTTACTTCAGGGACAGTTTTTAGTCCCTCTTCTTCTTTTTCAATCTGTCATTTTAGCCTTTGTCCTGATCCTTCTGCCTTTACTTGCCTTTCAAAAGGGAAAATCCAGAAGAAGAGGCGTCGCCTCGAATACTTTTTTCTTTTTCAGCCTGATCGGAATGGCCTTTATGTTTGTTGAAATAACATTTATACAAAAATTCATCCTCTTTCTGGGCCATCCCCTTTATTCAATATCAGCCATTATCTTCTCTCTGCTATTCTCATGCGGATTAGGGAGCTATTTTTCCAAACGTCTCCTGGGAAAAAACTTAAAAAGAAATCTCAAATGGAGCCTTCTTTCCTGCACAGGACTCATTGTTGTTTATCTTCTTCTTTTTCCTTTCTTTACAAAAAACCTTATAGGCCTCAATCTTTTTATAAAAATGGTCCTGACGTTTCTGGTTATATTCCCTCTCGGCTTCCTTATGGGATTTCCCTTCCCTTCAGGAATCCGGCTGCTTGGAGAGCAAGGAAAAAGGTTTATCCCATGGGCCTGGGCTACAAATGCCTTCTCCTCTGCTATCAATTCAATTCTTGCACTAATGATTGCTTTCTGGGGAGGATACAATCTTGTTTTACTTCTGGCAGCCGGAGGCTATATGCTGGCTTTATTTTTTCTTGGCTTCTCCAACCATGGGAACAAACCGAACATCTAAAACATGCCTTACTTTTGGTTTACCCTCTATTTTTGTGATGAGAGTCAGCGTCTGGAAATAAAGGGGATTACCGAGGGGAATGATAAGTCTACCTCCTTCTTTCAGCTGCTTGAGAAGAGGTGGGGGCACATGATTGGTTGCGCAGGTCACAATAATAGCATCAAAAGGGGCAAACTCTTCCCAGCCAAAATAGCCATCGCCCCATTTGATCTTAACCTGATTATAATTTAGCTTTTTCAGCGTTTTGATAGCTTTTTTTGAAAGATTTTCTCTTATCTCAACCGAATAAACTTTATCTGTCAGATGCGCAAGCACAGCAGCCTGGTAACCCGAACCAGTGCCAACCTCCAGGACCTTCTCTCCCTCTTTAAGCTTCAGGTACTGGGTCATCAATGCCACGATATAAGGCTGGGAAATCGTCTGGCCTTCATCAATAGGCAAAGGATGATCCCTGTAAGCCTGGTTGCGTAAACCCGGCTCGACAAAAAGATGACGGGGAACTTTCCCCATGACCTCAAGGACGCTCTTATCCCTTATATCCCGTGCCTTAAGCTGCCTCTTGACCATTTCCTTTCTCTTCCCGGCATAGGGGTCTTCCTCTTTAGTAAAAGAGAAAAAAGGAACAGATAAAATAACTGCACAGGTGACTATTTGTCTAAAATATTTGTGTTCTTTCATCTTTTCTCCCTGCCAGGGGTGCACATTAGTCCTCAAAGAAGGGGTACCTGGCTTGCGACCTCCTTCTTCTCGAATCTTTCTCGATCCTCTATACTATTTTAATTTGATTCGCTTTAAAAAAAAAGAGAAATTCTACATGGACAGACCTGAGCACAATGTCAAATGTTGAGACTCGACCCCTTTTTACAACTTTTTATTGAGACGCAACCCCTATTTCTTGTTATAACGAACTCCCGAAGGGATTGTGGCAATCTCACTTTTTTAGACGGGTTTGATGAATCAAATCTCTACATAAACACTACTCCTCTTGAGGGATGATGTCTCTAACCCCTAGGGGGGAGGAAAAAACCTTAAAATTCACCCCCTCAAACCCTCCCAACAGAGTATTGACTGCAAAATGTTTCTTTGCAACCATATAGAAACCCAAAAAGCCCAAACTGAAATGATTTATACAATAAGAGCTTCAGGAAAAAGAGAAAATCTTATAAGCTATCCCGTCTTTGTTTATAAATCCGATGTATGAAACAAAAACTGGCGAATTTCTCACAATACTTTCCAAAAAAACAGAATTTATTTATCCTATATTTTTAGTGAATTTTTAAATTGACAAAGGATAATTTTTTTGATAATAGTAACTTAACTAAAATGAGCAAAAGTAATAAATCCCAAAAGAAGAAGAACGCTGTCTATCCAGGATCTTTTGATCCTATTACAAACGGGCATGTTGATATTATCAATAGAGGATTAAAAGTTTTTGATGACATCGTCATTGCTGTTTTAGAAAATCCCAAGAAAAAACCCCTATTCACGACTCAAGAGAGAATTAACATGATCCAGGAAATCTTCAGCAAATACGATAATACCATAGTACGAGCTTTTGACGGCCTTCTTGTTGAATTCGCGAAAAAAAATAGTGCCAAAGTTGTTATAAGGGGATTAAGAGCTATATCAGACTTTGAATACGAATTTCAAATGGCCCTGATGAACAGAAAACTTGACCCTGATATCGAAACATTTTTCATGACGCCCAGTCTCAGCTACTCCTTCCTCAGTTCAAATCTGGTAAAAGAAATTTTCATGTTAGGCGGCTGCCTGAAAGACCTTGTTCCCAAGGGAGTAGAAAAAAAACTCAAAGAAAAATTCGAAACAGAACACCCCAGTTTGAATTTATAACAGGGAGAAAAGCATGTTTGGTCTCAAAAAAGACAAAGGACTGGTTGGGCTGGATATCGGCTCCTATTCTATCAAAGCTGTCGAGTTTAAATCAAAGAAAAAAGGAGGGGAAGAACTCTATGAAGTTGCCAATATAGGCCTTGAATTCCTCCCCCATGATGCGATCGTGGAAGGGACGATCATGGACTCCACAGCTGTGACTGAAACCATAAAAATGATATTTGATGAAAACAAGATTTCAAATAAAAACGTCGCCATCTCTATCTCCGGCAGCTCAGTAATAATAAAAAAGATATCCCTCCCCTCTATGGAAACGGAAGAGTTAGCAGAATCCATTATCTGGGAGGCAAGGCATAATATCCCTTATCCATATGAAGAGACAAACGTGGATTATGCTATCCTGAAACCGCCTCCTCATTCAGAAGATAAAAATATGGATATTCTTCTTGTCGCCGCAAAAAAAGATAAGGTTACCAACTACAGTAATGCGGTCCAACAAGCACGCAAAAATTTAGATGCCATAGAGGTGGATGCTTTTGCTCTTCAAAACGCTTTGGAAATAAACTATCCGGAGATTTTCCGAGAAAAGACAGTTGCCCTGATCAATCTCGGAGCCAATGTAACCAACATCGTCATTTCTGAAAAGGAAAGACCTCAGCTGTTCCGTGACCTGACCATCGGGGGATCTTTTTTTACTGAAAATATACGAAAAGACCTGGGCCTCAACTCCGATGACGCGGAAAAAGTGCTTAAGGGAATACCTGTAAAAGATATTCCCACAGAACAGATAGATACCGTCCTGAATACAAATATTGAAAGTATTATTGAGGAGATCGAAAAGACATTCTCATTTTATGAAGCAGGAGAAGAGGGACAGAAAAAGATTGAACAAATCTTCTTGAGCGGCGGACTTGCAAAGCTAAAAGACCTTCCTAAATATTTTGAGCAGAAGTTCAACACAGAGACAGAAGTCTTTAATCCTTTTCAAAATGTCTCTTATAATGAAAAAAAATTGGATCCGGTTTATTTCCAGGAAATGGCTCCTCTTTTTGGAGTAGCCACTGGACTTGCAACAAGAAAAATGGAAGAATAAAACTATGATTCGAATAAACTTAATAAAAACTGAAAGGGTTGTAGCAGCTCCCAAAAAGGAAGAAAAGGGGAAAAAACCTGTTCCGACTCCTTTTATTATCGGGCTTATTGTTATAGCTGCTGCCGCCTATTTCATAAATCAAAGGAATGCTATCGGTAAAGAAAATGCTGCTCTAGACGAAATAACCCTGGAAAAAGCAAAATACAGAGAGGTTGAAGCCTCGCTTAATCGAGTTAACGAACAAACAGAAATCATTGTGAGAAAAATTGCCCTCATCAATCAATTAAAATCACACCAGGATGCTGCAGTAGCTATAATGGATGAACTCAGCAAAAGCATCCCTTACTGGGTATGGCTGACAGAAGCCACTTACGAAAGACAAACTCTTCAGATAAGAGGCAGAGCGGTCTCAAACAATCTTATCGCAGATTATATGGAGAATTTAGAAAAAAGCCCCTATCTCGACAACGTTAATCTCATCTCCTCCACTCAGAGGACAGTGAGAAATGATCAATTTTTAGACTTTGCCATAACAGCAAGGTATGTTCTCCCGGCGCCATCTCCACCGCCAAAAAAAGAAAGCGCAAAAAAGGAGAAAAAATGAAAGATTGGCCCTGGTACGGACATGTCGCCCTGGCTTTAGTTGCTGTCATAATACTTTATATGGTCTATTTTAAACCCAAAAACGCTGTGCTCAACAATATCAAAGAAGAGAGGGTAAAAGCTGAAGAAACCTTGAATAGGCTGAAGGGCAAAAAAAGACAGCTAGATAAAATTGAGGCAGAGCGCGCAACCTTGAGTATAACTTTAAAAGAACTCGAAGCTATCATTCCTGACAGAAAAGAAGTATGGGACGTCCTGAGAAATATGCACCAGCTTGCCCTCAATTCCAGCCTTAACATTGCAAAATTTCAACCTCAGAGGGAGGTCAATAAGGAATTTTACTTCGAGTGGCCAATCCCGGTAGAAATAACAGGTAATTTCCATAATTTAGCAAGATTTTTCGACCGCCTTAGTAATTTCTCGCGCCTCTTTAATATAGAAGGTTTCACCATAAAAGCTCTCTCGAGACAAACTGGAGACGATACAATAACCGCGGCTTTTACAGCCAAAACATATATCTTTCGTGAAAAGCCCCCTGAATCAAAAGCGAAAAAAGGAAAAAAGAGGGGAAGATGAAAAAAACACTAACTTTTTTTCTTTTTGTAGCTTTTCTCTGTCTATGTACACAAACTGCCTTACTACAGGAAAAGAAACAAGAAGAAAAAAAGCAGGAAAAACAGGAGTCAAAAACAGAAGTCACAACTGAGGTCCCCAAAAAAACAACTCCTTCTTACAATCCAGCAGGGAGGAAAGATCCATTCAGGGACTTGTTAACCGCACAAGAAGAAACAAAAACAGCTCCAGCTGAAGGAGAGCCGCAGATATCTATCGATAATATAACTCTGATCGGCATTGCAAAGGCAAGAGGACAATACACGGCAATAGTCGCCGGGCCAGAAGATTTTCCAATTTTTATTAAAGTTGGACATAAATTCACTGACGGCTTCGTTTTAAAAATCTACGATTCTAAAATTGTTTTCCGTAAGACAAAAGAAAGAGGCGTTCTTTTATTTAAGCCAAAAGATGTTGTGAAAGAAATAAACTTCGAGGAGATACGATGAAAAGGAAAAAATTTCTCCAGATACTTCTATTATTTTGTTTTCTTGCTCTATTAATAGGATATGCGAATAACAACGAATCCCAGGCAAGCATAAATAAAATATCCGTTCAACCGGAAGAACTCAATACAAAAATCATCCTTGAAGCAACCGCATCTATTGTTGTTACTGAAACATTTTATTCACAAGACCATCCTTCTACGATAGTAATTTGCCTTGACCAGGTCTTAACAGAAGAGCAGCCGCAAATCGACCTCGGAGAATCTTTGCTGGTCGAGGACATAAAGGTGGAAAAAACAGGGACAAACACATGCCGCCTTCTCATCGGCTTGAAGGAGAAAGTCCCCTACCGAATATACTCCAACCAATCCTATTCTGTTGTAGAACTGAACAGGATTCAAAGAACATTTGACGGCTACGTCGTGTCAGCTGATACTGAAGAAAAACTCAAACAGACGCCTAAAGTCAGAAGAGTCTTTAAAGAAGTTGGAATCCTGGATGCAGCAGACAGACTTGATGTCACGGCATGGCTGGACGGCAAAGCCATTTCCCAGGTTTTTGCCCTTGAGAATCCTCTTCGTTTAGTGGTTGATTTTTTCGACACGCTCTATCCCGATCCAACTTTTTCTTATCCGGTAAATAAACTGGGCATCGATAGAGTAAGAACCGGGCAATTTCAAAGGGAAAGCCCTTATACAATCTCACGGCTGGTCTTTGACCTGACTGAACCGCGATTTTACATTTTAGACTACATGGAAAACAAACTTGTTGTATCTTTCTCCAAAACTGCCATAACCCGGCCTGTTCCCGTGATCACTCCTCCAACTCCAGAGGTTAAAGTCCCTATAAAAATTGAAAAGCCTGTTGAACCAGTTGTTGTGGAAGAACCACCCCCGCAGGAAATAATAAGGCGCATAGCCCCGGCTATAACCGCGGAAGGATACACAGGAGAACCTCTCAGTCTAAGAGTAAAAGACGCTGACCTGAGAGATGTTATTCTCTATCTTGGAGAGTTTTCCGGTCTTAACGTTGTTTTCGATCCGGATGTAAGGGGAACAGTTACGGTCGACCTTAAATATGTTCCCTGGGATCAAATTCTTAATATTGTACTAAAATTAAACAAAATGGGAAAAGTAATCGAAGGGAATGTTCTCCGGATTGCTACGATCGGGGCTCTCACCCGGGAAGCTGAAGAAGAGAGAAGAATGATCGAGAGCAGAGAATTAGCCGGGCCTCTCAGGACAGAAATATATGAACTTTCCTACGCAAAAGCTGCAGATGTTGAAAGTCTTCTGCGCCCCAAAATTTCAGACAGAGGAGAAATCATCGTTGACATAAGGACAAATACACTGATCATCACTGATGTCCTGGACAGGTTCGAGCTCCTGGAGCAAATCTTATCTGTGGTCGAAATCCCCACCCCACAGGTTTCCATTGAAGCCCGGATCATAGAGGCAACTTCCAATTTTATCCGGAACTTTGGTGTTCAATGGGGATTCCGCGGTATAGCAGATCCCTATTACGGCAACCAGACCTCTTTACAATTTCCGCATAAAATCGATGTGGACGGAGCCATGATTCCCCAGGGGACCTCGACCAGGGGAATAGGTGGACCACTTGAGGGTTATGCTATAAACCTTCCCGCTCCTGCCTTTTCATCTGCTCTTGGAGTTTCCATGGGCAATGTCTACGAAACTTTCAGGATAGATGCTGCAATCTCAGCTCTTGAGATTTCGGGAGAAGGCAGAATCATCTCATGTCCGATTATAACAACCCAGAACAACATGAAGGCGGATATCATCCAGGGAAGACAGATCCCCGTCCAGACAGTGGCCAATTTCACGACATCCACAAGATTCCAGAATGCTGCGTTAGAACTTCATGCCACTCCTCAAATTACAGCTGAAGGAACCATTATCATGGAGATCGAAATAAGAAACGACGCTGCAGACTTTGCCAACCTGGTCAACGGAATTCCCCCCATAACCACTCAATATGCAAAGACCACGGTAAGGGTTCCCGACGGAGGGACAACCGTTATCGGTGGAATTTACAGGACAGAAGATTCTTTTACACGGGAAAAAGTCCCATTTTTACATAAAATTCCCATTCTGGGGAACCTATTTAAGAATTTCTCCAGGACAAAGCAAAACCGGGAGCTGCTCATTTTTATTACTCCCAGAATAATTCAATAACAGGAAACAAAAAATGAAAAGAGCAAAAAACGTTTTAAAAATAATAGCAATCCTTCCCGTTTTACTCTTGCTTTTCTCCTGCACTTTAAACAATGACCAGGAATCCAGCGCCATCCTTATCATTGCAAAGATAACAGGGCACACAGATGCAGGGAGCGATGCGGACTTTCTTGAGTCAGATGTTTATGAAGACACAACAGCAACTGTGGTTTCCGATATTGTTATAGCTACCCTTGAAGCAAAGTTAAAAGAACCAGAAACCCTGGGGCCAGGCACATCATACCAGAGCAGCATCCTTGTTGACGAATATGAGATCGTTTATACAGCTGTTGATCCGTCAAGCTCATCTGTTCCTGAAACATTTAGGGGCCGTCTGTCAACTATTATACCCATTGACTCCAGTGCAAACATATCTTTTGTCATAGTGAGAAATTTTGCTAAACAAGATCCTCCTTTAAGCACTTTAATTGTTAGTGGAGGTACCCTTCAGGTAGTAGCCACAATTACATTTTATGGAGAAGACCTGGCTGGAAAAGAGGTTCAAGCCACGGGTTATCTATCCATATACTTCGCCAATTACCCTGAATAAAACTTAATTCTATTCTTTTTTTAACTTGGCGGAACTCCAGAAAACAAAATTTTCTGATTTTTTTTGTTTTAGTCGTAAACCAGAATTGATTTTCTTAACTTAACTGTCTTGAGCACTTTTACAAGAACATCATCAATAGTTTTCTTTCTCTTCGCCTTCAAAATAACCTGAACACGGCTTACCCCTCTCACTCTCGATACAGAAGCCAAAGCCGGGCCTAAGATTTCAATATCTCCAGCCTCCTTTTTCACTTGTTCAGAGAACTCCCGCGATTTACGGGCAACGCTTCTTAAATTCTCGCCCTGGAATAAGACTTCAACAATATGGGAAAATGGAGGATAGTTCATGAGCCGGCGCAGTCTCAATTCCTCTTTATAAAAAGAAATATAATCTTCGAATGCCCCCTGGCGTAAAGTGAAATGCTGGGGGAGCGTTGTCTGAATCAGGACTTCTGCTCTTTCGTCATCCTTCAGAAACTTCATCATCTGGCTTAATGCCAAAAAGGTCTTTTGACCGGCTCTGTAATCTGACAGGGTAAGAATCGTCTCCGGGAAGAGAATGCCGACCAAAAAAACCGGAGGAACATCCACCTGATGAGCCAGGAGCTGGGTTCCAACAAGAATATCAATTTTCCCTCCCCGGAAGTTACGAAGGACCCTTTCCTGTTCTAAGCTGGTCAAATCCGTGGCAAAAGATGTCACACGGCTTTGAGGAAATAGAGTTTTTAATTTTTCCTCTAAAGCCTCGATTCCAATTCCCCTCTCTCTGATCATCCTGCTGCCGCATTCCGGACAGTTATCCATTTTGGGCAGACTGTAACCGCAGTAATGACAAACCAATTTCTCTTCCTTTTTGTGATAAGCCAGGGCAATATCGCAACGGCTGCAGCGGGGTATGGTGTTGCACCGCGAACAGAAGAGAGAGGAGGCATATCCCCGCCGGTTTAAGAAGAGAATAACCGGCTCTCTTTTATTTAACCTTACCGCGATTTTTTCCTCGAGTTTCCTGGAAATCACTCCTTTTTCCTTGCGGTCATCAACTATCTTTACATTTCTTCTCCTGGGCTCACTTTCCAGGCTTAGTAGATTGCTTCTTTTTTTTGCCCAAAAAAAAGCAGAAACAGAGGGACGGGCTGAACCATAGACCAGCACAGCCTCTTCCTGCTTTGCTCTGAACCGGGCACCCTTTCTCGCGTCATAACAGGGATTTTCCCGCTGGTAATATGACTCATCCTGTTCCTCATCGACAATAATCAGGCCCAGATTCTCAAGTGGAGAAAAAAGAGCCGAACGGGGCCCAACCACTACATCCACTTCTCCATTCTTAATCTTCCGCCATTCGAGTTCCCTCATTTTTTCAGATAACCGGCTGTGAAGAAGAGCGACTTTTTCGCCCAGCCTTTTCTCAAACTTCTCTGTAAGCGATTGAGTCAGCGCTATCTCCGGCACCAAATATAAAACTTTTCTTCCATCCGCAAGTATTCTTTTTATCAAATAAAAATAAACAGACTCTCTCTTCTCTGACGGACCAAAAAGATAAAAATGCAAAAAGACTTGATCCCCTATTTTCCGGGTGATTTGCCCGGCAACCTCCAGGGAACGGGCATCCAGTGAAAAATCCATCTCAAGCTGGGTCTCGCCCACAGGAGTTTTCGGCGCTGTTTTCTGTCTAATCTTCTTTATGTCTTCCTGGACATGGATTAATCCTTTCTTTTCCAGCCTGGAAAGAAGAAGGAAAATATTTTTAACTTTAAATTTCCTTTTAAGATAGAGTGCCGTATACGCCCTTTTCTTGAGATATACAAGGAGTTCTTTTTCCTCCCCAGAGAGCTCCTCGCCCCGGAGTGAAGTTTTTCCTTTTGTTGAAAGGGATACTCTTTTCTGGCTTTTGAGGATAAAAGACGGAGGAAGGGAAGCCTGGAGAAGCTCTCCCCATGATGAATAATAATAGCTGCTTAACTTCCGGGTAAAAGACATAAAAGACATTGAAAAAACAGGACTCTCATCCAGTACTTCCGCAATCTCTTTGAGCTTTAGCTCCTGAGATAACTTTCTTTTCCTGAGGTTGACGATAAAGCCGGTCAGCAGTCTCTGGCCGAGCGGTACAAGAACCCTTGATCCGATCTTAACATTTTTTTGGGCTGATTCAGGGACAATGTAGGAAAAAGACTGGTCTAATGGAAGGGGCAGGACAACATCAGCATACAGGATCATTTCTTGCCCAGGAAAGCCATGACTTTCTGCATGTCTTCCCAGACCATTTTCCTGATCCCCTTGTTGCCTTCATTTCTGATGAGATAGGAAGGGTGGAAGGTTGGCATCACCTGGATATTTTCAAATTCATGGAAATTCCCTCTCAAAGCTGTCATCCCTGAGGTGCTCCGGATAAAAAAGTCCGCAGCCACTTTGCCCAGGGTAACAATCACACGGGGCTTTATCAGTTCCAGCTGCGCCAGAAGATATCCGCAGCACTCTCTAATCTCCTCTTTGTGGGGATTTCTATTCTCAGGAGGCCTGCACTTGACAATATTGGTGATATATACATCTTCTCTTTTAAAGTTCATGGCATTTATAATTTTTGTCAGGAGCTTCCCTGCTTTTCCTATAAATGGCTGCCCCTGAATATCTTCATCCCGTCCCGGCGCTTCCCCGACAAATACAAGCTCTGTGTTTATACTTCCTTCTCCCGGTACAGCATTTTTTCTTCCCTGAGCCAGTGGGCACTTCTGACAGTGAAGGATTTTCTCTTTCAGGGAAAGAAAGGATGATTCCTTAGAGGGAGAGGAAAATAAAACAAAATCTATACCGAGCTGGGAAAAAAATTCTAATTTTTCCTCGACGTTGCTGAGGAATCCTTCAATTCTTTTATCCAAGGATCTCCTCTATTTTATCCAGAATTATCCGGCTAATCTCAAGTTTGCTCTTTTTTTCTGTATGAATTGTTTCTCCTTCAGGGGTAATTAAACTAACCTGATTAAAATCCGATTCAAAACCAATTTCCTCACCTGAAACATTATTAGCCACGACCAGATCAAGGTTCTTCTTCTGCATCTTCCTAAGGGCATTCTTTACCACTTTTTCAGTCTCAGCAGCAAAGCCGACAAGAAATTTTTTCCCTTTCTTACGGCTTAATTTCTCTAAAATATCTGACGTAGGAGTTATCTCGATTTTCTCTCCCAATTTATCTTTTTTTGTTTTCTGAGAGGAAACCCGGGCAAACCTGAAATCGGAGACAGCCGCTGCCATCAATACAATATCAGCCCTGGCAAAGTTTTTCCCGACCTCTTTCTCCATTTCCTGAGCTGTCTGGACTTTCCTGAATTTTGCTCCAGGAGGCGGAAAAATGTGAGTTGGTCCTGAGATAAGGATAACTTCAGCCCCCCGGCGGAGCGCTTCTTCTGCAAGCTCGTAACCCATTTTCCCCGAAGAACGGTTCGTGAGAAAGCGTATTGGGTCAAGGAACTCCCTTGTCGGGCCAGCTGTAACTAAAACCGTTTTTCCCTTTAAGCTTTTACTCTTTTCTAAAAGATTAAGGCTCTCTTTAATGATCTTTTCAGGAGCTGCCAGCCTTCCCCATCCTTCATCCTCGCAAGCCAGATATCCCCTCTCCGGCTCAACAAACTTTACTCCAGTGGCTTGGAGTTTCTGGATATTCTGCTGTGTTTGTTTATGAAGATACATAACCTCATTCATGGCAGGAGCAATAAGCTTTGGACACTCGGCAGCCATATAAAATGTCGAGAGAAAGTCATCAGCCACTCCGGAGGCAAACTTCCCGATTATATTAGCGGTGGCAGGGGCAACAAGGAGAAGAGATGCCTCCTTCGCCAGAGTAACGTGTGCAATATTTTCCGAGTATTCCTCTTCAAAAGGGTCTACAATAACCTTTTTCCCGGAGAGGGAGCTAAAAAGCAGAGGTGAAATCAAACGCGTGGCATTCTTAGTCATAATGACCTGAACTTGAAACTTCTTTTCCTGGAAACCCCGGATAATTTCACAGGCTTTGTACAGACTGATGGAAGAACTCACTCCCAATACAATTATCGCCATTTAGACTTTTATTCCTCCCCAAGAAAACTCTGAAGAATTGGTTCAATCTCTTTTTTGCGAGAGTCGAGACGGCATCTCTCGCTTAAAATTATTGCTTCCATCTCCTGGACGGCTCTGTCCAGATTATCATTGATAACGATATAATCAAACTGGGAGTATGCCAAGATCTCCCGCCTGGCAACCTCAAGCCTTTTATTAATTGTATCAACATTGTCCTGACCTCTTTCCTCAAGCCTTGTTTTCAGATCCTTGAATAAAGGAGGCAATATAAAAATGAACAGAGCTTTCTCTAGCTTTGGCTTTATCTGCTGTGCGCCATAAACATCAATGTCCAGGAGAAGATCTCCCCTGGTTCCTTCCTCATTTATCTCCTTCTTGGATGTTCCATAATAATTATCATGGAGGAAAACCCACTCAGCCAATTTCTCCTCTTTTATCATCTGCTCAAATTCATGTTTTGATACATAATAATAATCTTTGCCCTCTTCTTCTGGCTCTCTTCTTTCTCGGGTTGTGTGGGAAACCGAAAACCGGACATTATCTATTTTCTCTTGAATCATCCGAACCATAGTTGACTTCCCGCATCCTGACGGGCCAGTGATGACAAAAATCATATCTTTCCTCCAGTTCCTAAAATAATAAAAGCTAATCTATTCTATATTCTGAACCTGCTGCCGGATATATTCCACCTCTCCTTTAATGGCTAAACTTTCTTTGATAATTTTTATATCCTGGGATTTAGAGTTTATGGTGTTCGCCTCCCTGTAAAGTTCCTGGGCGACAAAATCCAGCTTTTTGCCCGCAGGTTCTTCTTTTTCTGGAGAAAGAAGCTCAATCATATAATCCAGATGACATTTTAACCTTGTTATTTCTTCAGTCAAATCATAACGTTGAGCAAGATAGGCAACTTCCTCTGCTAACTTTTCCTCTGAGAAGGTTACTTCTTGGCTTAATTCTTTCAACCGCCGACTTAATTTCTCTTTTACAAGAGAAGGCTGTTTTTCGGACAGTTTGCCGAGTCGATTCACGCTCTGCTTTATATTTTCAAGATAGCTCCGGACCTCTTTTTCAATCTCTTTCCCTTCCCTTTTTCTCATTCTCAGGACTTCATCCAGTGTTTTTTTAAAACTCCTCTCTAAAAAAGCCACATCTGCATTGCTGAAACTTTTTCTATTCAGCTTTACGACCTGGGGAAGGTTAAACATATTTTCTACCGAAATATTCACGTTTTTTTTCATCCGGGAAGAGATATTCCCTACAGAAGATAAAATTTTCCGGAGTAATTCCTCATTTATATGAAGCTTCCAGGATGAGGCATCTGAAAAATACAATTCTATAAAAACTTCAATCCTCCCCCTGTGTAATTTACTTTGAGAGATGGCTCTCAGCCTGTTTTCCACCTCGCCTATATGGGCTCCCCGGTAATTCCAATCCAGGAAACGATGGTTTAAGCTCCTGATGCTGATTTTTGCCGAAAGAGTTTTAGAGTTAAACCTCTTCTCTGCAAAGCCAGTCATACTCAGAATCACAGTGTTTTCTCCTCTTCTTCCAGAAACTGCAGGTCATACAGTTTTTTATAAATCCCGTCCTGCTGGCAGAGCTCTTCGTGTGTGCCGATCTCAGCGATCTTCCCCTTATCAATCACAAAAATCCTGTTTGCGCTTCTCACGGTAGACAGGCGGTGAGCTATAACAAATGTCGTTCTGTCTTTCATGACATTGGCCATTGCAATCTGTATTAATCTTTCCGATTCGGAATCTAAAGCTGAGGTTGCCTCGTCAAGGACAAGGATCGGGGGGTCCTTGAGCAATGCCCTGGCTATCGCTAACCTCTGTCTCTGTCCGCTTGAAAGCAATGTCCCTTTCTCCCCGATATCTGCGTCATATCCCTTGGGAAGTTTTTTGATGAATTCGTGTGCTTTAGCTGCCTTGGCTGCCTCGACAATCCTGTCCGTAGATATCTCTTCCAGGCCATAGGCAATATTGTTGCGCACAGTGTCATTAAAAAGAATAAGATCCTGGGTAACCAGCCCGATCTGTGAGCGCAGGGAAGAAAGGTTTACTTCACGGATGTCAATTCCATCAATTGTGATCTTTCCTGAAGTTGGATCATAAAAACGGGAAAGGAGATTGATTATGGTTGTCTTGCCAGCGCCGCTCAGTCCAACAAAAGCAACTGTTTCTGTGGGTTTAACTTCAAAATTTACATCATAAAGGACAGGCATCATCTCGTTGTAGCTGAAAGAAACATTTTCGAACTTTATTCTTCCCTTAACCGGAGGAAGAGGATAAGCACGCGGATGCTCTTCAACCTGGGGTTTAGCTTGAAAGATCTCCTGAATCCTTTCATAACTGGCTAATCCCAGCTGGATAGTGTTGTTGGCTCTGCTCAGACGCTTAATAGGGGTGTAAGAATAAAAAATAGCTACAATAAAAGAACAGAAATCACCCGGGCTTATGTATCCCTGAGTTATCCTCCACGTGCCAATGCCAAGAACAACAGCACCGATTACTCCGCCTAAAAACTCCATAAAAGGGGAAGATAAGCTCCCTATCCAGGCCAGTTTAATGCTGGTTTTAAAATAGCTTTTTGTGGCTCGAGCAAACTTCTTCAATTCAAACTTTTCCATGGTGAAAGCCTTGACGATCTTGTTGCCGGTAATGACCTCGTGGAGAAAATTGTAGATCTGAGCTATTTTTATCTGATTCTGCATGCCTCTTTTTCTAAGCTGGCGGCTGAAGAGAATCAGGGGAATAACAGCCGTAGGTGCTATTACAAAAGAAATCATGGCCAACTGCCAATCAGTAATAAACACATAGACAAGAAGGGCAATAAGAATAAATATTTCCCGGATGAAATCACCCATGCTACCTGAGACAGCCTGCTGGACTTTGTCAACATCGTTCGTTAAGCGGGACATCAACTCTCCGGTAGCCCTGTAGTCAAAAAAATCCGTGGACTGATAAACAATGTTTTCAAAAAGTTCATCTCTCAGCTTCTTGACAACTTTGTGCCCTACACTCCTAATGAAAAATGATGAAAGGAAAGTGAACAATCCCTTACCAAAAATAACGATCACCAGGGTTAACGGGATAAGCCACATGAGCTGGTCTTCGGCAGCCCGGAGCTTATCAAAAATAATACCTATTAGGCCCGGTTTTCCGGCAGAAACCTGCGCGGTCTCCTGCAGGAACATCTTATCTATGATCGGCTGGACCAGATTAACAAAAAGATATGTAAAAAAAGCAGCAAACGTGCTGAAGACGAAGGCAAGGATAAGCCTTTTTTTCTCTTCGAGAGTGAGCTTGAGCAGCTGAATTATTTCTCTCATTATTTAAACCTGGGACTCAGAGACAATTTTTTTTGCAATCTCAAACGCATTTAAAGCTGAGCCCCGAGTTAAATTGTCCGCTACGGCCCAGATCCAGAAACTGTTTGGAAACGACTCTGCTTTTTTTATCTGCCCGATAAAAATTTCCTCTTTCCCTGCCACTGAAACAGGAGACGAAAGGGTTGAAGAGGGAAGCTTAAAAAAGGAAAACTTTTTGAAAAGTTCCTTTAAACCCTGGATACCAGTTTTTTTCTTTAATTCTAAATAAGTCATAATCGAATATGAATGGAATACAGGGGCCTGGATGATGGATAGCGAAAGAAGAAAATCACGTGTGTTGAGGACGCGTTTTACCTCTGATGTGATCTGTTTCTCAATAAATGAAAAACCATCTTTGTCACCCTGGTCTGTATGGGAAAGAAAATTAAAGGCAATCTGCTCCTTGAACACCTTTTTAGACAGAGAAGTACTGGACAGAAAAGAATAACTCTGGTCAGCCAGCTCTTTGATGCCGGGCTGTTCAAACGCCGAAACAGGCTGAAGGATAAAAGAAATGGCTTTTAAAAGCCCAAATTCTTTGAGAACAGCAAAAAAAAGGTGGGAAAGGACAATTGTGACAGGATGAGGATTGGCAATAAGGGGTGGTTTTTCTTTTCCAATAATCTCATCATTCACTCCCGCTACGATGACAGGAATTTCCTCCTTAGCATTAAATGTTTCGCTCAAATCAATCGCCCGGAAATCTTGTTTGGAGGCAAGAATCCCAAATTCTTGATTCACATTCCTGTCCGATGCTAAAAATACCAGATCTATATCCTGTAGGGATTTTTTCTCGAGATGGTGAATCACTTTGGGCTCTCCCCGGAACCGAGTCAGCTTACTGAATTCTTCTTCCACGTCCGGATCGAAAAAATCTATATCTTTCAGCGGAAACCTCTTCTGGCTCAAGATATTCTTAAGCTCTTTTCCGCGCAGCGAGTCTGTCCCTACAAGAGCAACTCTCGGTTTTTTTATCCCTTTCATTTTTCTGGTGGTTGAATCACTTAAGATACTTTCTGTATTTAGTCATAAGGTAGTACATTTTATCTTTTAGAGCGAGCTTCTTTTTTTTTAGCTCCTTCTCTTCCAGCTTTTCCTCCTCGGTAAGATAACTTTTCGCTTTGAACTTTTCGAGTTTCTTATCATACTGCTGGTGAAGGCGATTTGCTTTGCTGAATTCTTCGCTCTCTTTCAATAAAAGCTCTTTTAGCGCTTTTTCTTCCATTGAGTTTTCCTCCGTTAAAAGAATATCACAACGAATTTCCTATTTCAATTTTGCCTGTTGCTTAAAAATCTCCTCTAATTTATCCACCATGGAAGTCCAGGAAAACATGCGTATTTTTTCATTTCCAGCACGTCCAATCCGGAGACGAAGCTCTTCATCCTTGATGAGCCTCTTGATCTGGCGGCGTAATAACATGGGGAGAGGAAAAGGAACAACAAGAGCTGTCTTATCATGAAAAGCAAAATCCCGGGTTCCGCTCCTGGTGCAGACAACCGGAATCTGGCAAGCCATAGCTTCAGCTGAAGTATTCGACCATCCCGCTCGCCATTCAGCGCTCACAAAAATATCCGCCTGCGAATAAAGCCATGCCATCTTGCTCTGGGGAAGATTCAGGTAAAATTCATAAGGGACACGGGTTTTAATCATCGGGCGGGGATCTTTTCTGTCTTCGCCCACCAAGCTGTCAAATAAAATTAGCTTTAGGTGGGGAAATTTCCGATAAAGCCCTTCAACAGCACGGATGACATACTGAACACCTTTTCTTTTCCTGAAAATGCGACCATAACACAGTATTCTGAGCTTTTCTTTTCCATTTTCTCTTTTTACCGGGTAAAAGAATTCAGAATTAATTCCTCCGGGAGCCCTGAGGCAGGGAACTTTGTACTTTTTCACTATCCGGCGGCAAATTCCCTCAGAATTTCCAAGAAAAAAATAATTTCTCCTGACGACCTCTTTTTCCTGTTTATGGCCTTCCAGGAGAAAATAAAAAAACTTCGCCTTTGTTTCTAATTTTTCAAAATAGGGCAGAACTGAATATTCGCTGCAGATTCCGATATCAAATTTTTCCTTTCCCAGAGAAGAAAAAGGTTGAGTTAACCCCTTAAAATGCAGCCATTCAGGCTTGTTCCCATCAGGATGGAAAAGGACAAAATAATTGCCCCTCCTTGAAAACTCATTTCCGATTTCAAGATACCGCCTGACTCCTCCAAATATTTCAACATGGGGGAGAACAGCTGCAATTTTCATTAAACTCCCCACACCGCCTTAAATTTGGAGTGTATTCTAT
>Ga0114920_10000417_pt1 | contig 18623 bp, 13 predicted proteins | sample ChitaG_FD_88683 | JGI IMG/M metagenome (GOLD analysis project Ga0114920, IMG submission 88683) | Deep subsurface microbial communities from South Pacific Ocean to uncover new lineages of life (NeLLi) - Chile_00310 metaG | ecosystem: Environmental > Aquatic > Marine > Oceanic > Sediment ... | reverse complement strand
TTAAGGGAAACTTTCTCTTTACCAATAAGGCGTTCAAGAAATGCTTGGGCTATTCCAAAGAACAAATGAGTAAGATCAACGGATTCGCATTGGTCCATCCCGAAGATACGGACAAAGTGAGACAGCAGTTTGCTCAGATCGTAGCAGGTAAAGCGGTCAATAACATGGAATACAGATACAAGACCAAAGACGGCAAATACATCCACATCCTCAATAATGCCACACCCATCTCTGATTCTGAGGGAAATATCGTGGCCGCCCTCGGAACTGCGAGGGACATCAGCTACAGAAAAAAAATGGAAGAGGAATTGCATGAAACGCATGACGAGCTCGAGCAGCGGGTGGCCGTCCGGACCGCCGAGCTTCTGAGCGCCAACAAACAACTGAACAAAGAAATTACAGAACGCAGACGGATGGAGGAGACGCTTCGAGAGTCAGAAGCGAAACTCAAGATCATTCTGGAGAACGTCAGAGACGTGATCTTTCAACTGTCCCCTCAAGGATTCATCCAGTACGTGAGCCCGAATGCAGAATCAATTTATGGGTATAAACTCGAAGACCTGATCGGAAGACATTTTAAGAAAACAACACCGATGAGCGACATGCCAAAAACCATAAAAGCGCTGAATCAGGTTCTTTCGGGAGAAGAGGTCAAGCATTTAGAGATCAACCAACTGAATCCCAAAGGCAAAATCATTCCCACAGAAATAAATATTACTCCCGTAAGAAAAGACGGAAAAATCATCGCGGTGCAGGGTGTTATGAGAGACATCTCTGAGCGGAAGAAGGCAGAAGCCACCCTGCAAGAGAGTGAAGAAAAATACCGGGCCATCTTCGAGTCCTTCCATGACGTGTACTACCAGGCGGATAAGGAAGGACGGATCACACTCATCAGTCCCTCGGTTCGCATTCATGCAGGGTATGACCCCAAAGATATCATCGGTCATCCGGTGACAGATTTTTATCTTAAGCCGGAAGACAGGGAAACCTTTGTTCAAAAGTTGAAGGAAACAGGAGCCGTCAACGATTATGAACTCCAGCTCAAGACGAAAGACGGAAGCGTTATAGAGACTTCGATGAGCGCGCACATCACTTTCGGAGAAGATGGAGAGCCGGACGGAGTCGAAGGCGTACTGCGGGACATCACCGAACGGAAGCGAGCGGAGGAGGCGCTCAAAGAAAGCGAAGAGAAACACCGGGACTTGATAGAGAATTTGAGTGAAGTCATCTATTCTCTCGATAAAAACGGCAAGGTCCTCTACGTCAGCCCTGCGGTCAAATCTCTTTTTGGCTACACCCCTAAGGAGATCGAAGGTCAAGCCTTTGGTGGATTGATTCATAAGGACGATCTGCCGCGGGCGGCAGAGGGCGTCCAGAAAATTTTCTCGGGAAAGAGCCAATCTCATGAGTATCGAATCATCGCGAAATCCGGAAAGATCCGCTGGATTCTTTCTTCAAGCCGGCCGGTTCTCAAAGAAAACCGCGTCATCGGAATACAGGGATCTCTGGCGGATATCACCGAGAGGAAGGAAGCGGAAACAGAGTTGATGGAGAGCGAGAAGAAATACAGAGAGCTGATCGAAAAATCGCTCCAGGGAGTCATTATATTTCAGGATTCCCGCATCGTCTTTGCCAACAGGGCCCTGGTCAAGATCACCGGATACACCATTCAGGAGCTTTTGTCCTTTCCGCCAAAGAAAGTCACGGAACTGGTACATCCTGACGACCAGGAGCTTGTGTGGGGACGTCTGAAAAGCCGCCTGGAAGGTAAATCCCAACCGAATCATTATGAATTTCGCGCTTTCCGGAAAGACGGTACGGTCATGTGGATGGAGATATTTGTCAGTCTTATCACCTTCGACGGAAAACCCGCCATCCAGGTAGCCATCATCGATATTACCGAACGCAAGGATGCGGAGGAAGCACTCCGGGAGAATGAAGAGCGCTTCAGAACAATGGTCGAGACCGCACCGGGCATGCTGATGATTTCCAACATCAAGGGGAATAATATCTATGCCAGTCCCCACTGTGAAAAACTCACAGGCTACACACAAGAAGAGCTTCAAAAAGAATTGAAATGGTGGGTTCACAAGGATGACACACCCAAAGCAAAGAAGATCTTCAAGCAGACTTTCCAAAAAGGAACAGGAGGAAAAAACTTCGAATACAAAGCGGTTAAAAAAAACGGAGATGTCTGGTACGCTTCGAGCACCTGGGAACCTCTCTGGAATCGAGAAGGGCACCTCCTGGGTGTTGTCATGCAGACGATCGATATCACCGAACGCAAGAAGGCAGAAAAAGAGCTGCATGCCAGGAAAGTCTATCTTGACCATTTGTTTGAAAGCGCTCAAGAAGCCATTACTATGGCTGACAACGAGGGCAGAGTGCGCCAGATAAACCAGGAATTCACGCGTTTATTCGGCTACACGCAAGAGGAAATTGTCGGGCAGGTCCTGGATGAACTGATCGTCCCTGCGGACCTCAAGAAGACAGCGACATCGATCACACAGAATGTTACGAAGGGAAAAAGAGCCGCATTTGAGGCCATCCGCCGCCACAAGGATGGAACATTGATTGACGTGTCGGTCCTTGCGTCTCCGATAATAATCGACGAAGAGTCGGTCGGGACCTACGGCATCTACCGAGACATTACCGAGCATAAAAGAGCAGATGAGCAGATCAAAGCATCGCTCAAAGAAAAAGAAATACTTCTTCAAGAGGTTCATCACCGGGTGAAAAACAACATGCAGATCATATCCAGTCTCCTCAACCTGCAATCCAGGCACATCAAAGATGAAAAGTCCTTAGAGCTGTTCAAGAGCAGTCAAAACCGTGTCAAATCCATGGCTCTCATCCATGAGAGACTGTATCAATCCAAAGATTTCGCCAGGATCGATGTGGCGGACTACATTCGAGGCCTGACCAATCATCTGTTCACCACGTATGGAATCAGCAAGGATGCCGTCAAGCTGAAAATAAACATTAAAAATATCATCCTGAGCATAAACACCGCCATACCCTGCGGTTTGATCATAAACGAGCTTGTCTCCAATTCTTTGAAGCATGCTTTTCCAAACGGAAAAAAAGGCGAAATTAAAATCTCGATGCGCCCATTGAACGCAAACGAGATCGAACTGACTGTCCGCGACAATGGAGTGGGCATGCCAGAAGGCATGGATTTCAAAAACACGAAGTCACTGGGCTTGTATCTGGTGAACATACTCGCAAAAGACCAGCTGCACGGCGATATCATACTGGATAAAAAGGAAGGGACAGGGTATCACATTCGACTGAGGATAAAAAAATGAAAAAGAAGATAAATCCTATCGTTGAGGATAGAAGAAATGATCGGGCTTAAGAATAATATGAACATGAAGTCGTCAGGCGGGCGAAGAGATATAAGCAGTTCCAATGCTTACCTCGACCACCATTCCTTTCAAATTCAATTCCCCGCCTGACGATAATTCTCATAAAAATGAAAGTTTTCACTGCGGCTTTTCCATCTCTTTAGTCATTCCAGACCATCAAAAAATTAAAAACAAAACTCCTTTTTTATTCGCCTTGATTTTTATCCTGATTTAAGGAGAATTATTAAAGAATCCCAAAGATCGGCTGATTCACAAAAAACCAACAGGTCGTAAGAGAAGGGGATGACTTGACAGTCATGAAAAGAAAGCCAATCATCGCGGCCCTATTGTCTTCTGTGACTCCCGGGCTCGGACAGGTGTATAACGGCCAGATGATCAAAGGGATCATTTTTTTCTGTGCGACTAACCTGCTCATTGTCCTCCTGTCTTTTACCAGGTTGCAGTTCTCTTTTTATGGCTTAGCCGCTATCATCATGATCACGCTTCTCTTCTGGCTGTTCATAGTGTTAGAAGCTTGGTTCGCGGCAGCTAAGATCAAAGAGATCAGGCTGAAGTCATACAACAAGTGGTATATCTACCTGCTGATTGTTCTCCTGACTTTTGGAATAGACTTCATCTCCACCGATTTCCTCGTCAAGGACGTTCTGCGTATCAGAGGATACAGAATTCAATCAGGATCGATGCAACCGACTCTCCGGGAGGGGGATTGCGTCATGGTCAACATCAAACACTACGGGTCCAAAAAGTTGCAGAGGGGAGACCTGGTCGTTTACAAATTTCCCGAAGACCCGACCAAAGAATTCCTCGGCCGGGTGATCGGCCTGGAAGGGGAAAAACTCGAGATAAGAAACAAGTGGGTGTACGTGAATAACAGCCCTCTTCAGGAGGATTACAAAACCCATGAGGACAGCCGGATCTTCGCTGAGAAAGATTTTCCTGACTCCGATTCCATCAGGGACAATTACGGTCCGGTGATCGTCCCCTGGGGCTCATGCTTTGTGCTGGGAGACAACCGCGATAAAAGCTATGACAGCCGTTACTGGGGCTTCCTCCCCTTAAAAAGCATAACAGGTAAAGCTTCCTATCTTTATCTATCTGCGGATATTGCGCGAATCGGAAGGAGCATGAGATAAACTCCGAAGAATTCAAAAAGAAAAAAATGAGGTGAGAGAAAGCTGGCTGTTCTAGGGAAATAAGCAAAAGGGGATTATTGGTAGGTGTCCTGCCCAGCCAGCCAAACAGGATTTTTTATTATTATAACATAAATCATATGATATATGTATTAATAATAATTTTTTTTTAAAAAAAATAAAAAAAGTCCAAAAACAGCCAAGCCGAGAGATCCTTCCACACGCCCTGAATCAAGGAAACCGTTTTTCCATTCAACATGCATGTGCGGAGTCGCCGGCAAAATGGCCCGGATATCTGAACTCGCTCATTTCATTCTCAATCCAGTTAAAAACAACGCATGCTCCGGGATAAGCCCGTATTCTTTGAAAATGTTGAAAAAAGGGGGGGCGCTGGCTGTTTGAGGGGAAAAGAAGCAAAAGGGGTTGACTGTGAATATACCCTGCCCAGCCAGCCTAACAAGGTCATAAGTTTAGTCGAATAATTCCTGAAAAAATTGAATAAATAAAAGGGGTCAGGTCTCAATTTTCCATTTTTCCCATATAGAAGTTTAAAATATCAGAAAAAAATATCGCATCTCCGCATCAAATGGAAAATTGAGACCTGACCCCTTTTTTGATTTTTGCCGTTTTCTGGTAAACTATTACTCAATTCGAAAAGGAGGTTTCAGATGGCAACCTATATCATCCTCAGCCGGATTTCTCCTGAAGCATTCAGCGATCCGTTCGAATTTAAAAAAATCGCCGAAGCCGTGGCTTCAAGGATCAAGAAGGATTGCCCTGATGTCGTGTGGAAGGAGAGCTATTCGACAACTGGCCGCTTTGATGTGGTGGATATTATCGAATCGGATGACCCGAACCAGGTGATGAAAGCCACCATGATCATCCGTGCTTACGGGCACTCGACAACAGAGACACTGGCAGGAATCCCCTGGGACGATTTCCTCGAAATGATTTAGCCAGAATTTGATGAATCCTTAAAAACAAAAAAGGGAAATGGAGGGATGCTCCATTTCCCCTTGAATGTGAAAAGCTTGTTTTCGCTTTACTCCACCCAGACTTTTATCGTGACATCTTCATTTTCATCATAGACCTCGATGAAGACCATCGGGCCGTGCTTTTTCAGTTCTGCGAACAGCTCTTTGAGGTCAATGCCGCAGAAATCATCGTCAATCTTCATGTGATCGTCATGTGCGCATTTCATAAAAAATTCAACAACGCTGATCGGCAGTGTGATCTTGACTTTCGCTTTTCCCGTATCGTTATCCGTGATCAGCACTTTGAACCACTGGACTTCCTGTCCGGGCGTGTAATCCGGGTTCTTCTTGACCGCTTTCTTGACGGTCTGGATGTCATCATTATCATCGGCAAGAAGAAGACTCGGCAGGAATACCACAAACACAAACAGAATTAAGATTAAAATGGCAGCTTTTTTCATCGTATGCCTCCTATTTTTTTTATTCTATCCAGATCTTGATGACTGTTCCTTCTTCTGGATTTTCTATCTCAATGATCTCCCCTTCTTCGATCAGAGTTTTTATGATCGTATCCAGATCATATCCCTCCTCTCTCAACTCGGCTCGTTCCTCCTCGGACATGGAACCCAGGGCCAGGTCAGCCAGGGCCCAGGGAATATTGATCTTCAGAGTCAACTTGCCGTGCTTCCAGACTCTTATTTTCAGCAGCAGCGCACGTCTCTCGGGCATCTCGTCTTCCAGATCCTTCAACGTATCCGGGTCGATCCGGAGAAGAGCGATCTTGGCCCTGTCTCTGAGCTCATCGTCCCTTTCTTTCTGGATGATCTCCTTGAGAACGGGGACTGCTTTGGCAGAAATTCTTTTATCTTTCACTTGACTCAACTTGATGGCCGCAAAATACCTGACCACTCTGTTCGGACTGGAGAGCCTTTTTTCTATTTCTGATAGATACGACCGCCTCCCTCTCTGGTAGAGCTTGTAAGCCAATTCGATGATATCCGTCTCCGCGTCTTCAGCCAGGCTCTTGTTCCGGTCTTTGTGCTCGAGATAATCCTGGTAGGCTTTTAAAGCGTCCCGCTCCTTGCCCTTCTGTTCTTTCAGACACTTGGCCCTGTAGAATACAGCCTGGGAGAACCAGGGACTGTCGGGATATTCCTCGATGATCTGTTCCAGTTTTTCCTGAGCCTTTTTCCATTCCTTATCGAAGATCAGGATCTTTGCCTCCATGAAAAGCTTCTCGTCAGGCTGAGCGTGAGCGAAGATATGAAGGACAAAGATCGCAAGAATAAGGACTCCGATGTATGAAACCGATTTTTTCATTTTACATCTCATTGTGTCTCTCCAACTCTTTCTTTAATAAATTTATCTTCAATAAAATCTGTCTGTCTTCGATCATTCTCTGGAGCTTATTGACCTCTTCCACAGAGAGATGGACGCTGACCTGTGTCAGTTCGAAGAAAAGGAATTCAATCTGGTCGCAGATCGCTTTTGCCTTGGCCAACTGGAACTTGTCCAACTGAGGGTTGATGTATTTTTTCTTGGCGAGCAGGTCCCTGGCCTGCTCAGCCGCATACTCACTCTGCCAGAAGTCCACCGACCGTTCAGAAGGAGACTGGACAAAATCCAGGAGCAGGTACTGACTCCTCTCCAGATAGTCCAGGGTATCCCTCCTGGCCATCTCCAGTTCCACGTTTTCCAGAAAATCCTGAGAGGCGAAGTATTCTCTTCCGTTGATTTCACCCGGCTGCGGTGTCCGGAACACCATGAGAGTGACAACCGCCCCCAGAACAGCGCCGATCAGGAGACCGGCATAGACCGGTCTCAACCTGGGCGGGAAGAGAAATCCTGAAACCTTCCCCAGCCAGGATTCCTGCCGAGATCGCGCGTCTTTTCTCAGGATATTCTCCGATACCTTTGACGGCAGAGCCTCCCAATCGACGGATGCCATGGCGTCATCTATATCTTCCTTGAAAACATCCGCAGCTTGAGTGATCTTCTTGAATTCCTCGAGTTCTCCCCTGCAGTGGGGGCATTGATCCAGGTGAGCTTTAAAAAGCTCCTTTTCGTCCTCTTGCAGCTCTCCGTAAAGGAATGCCACGAGATCTCTCTGAATTTTTTTACATTCTGTCATAGCTGTCCTCCCATATACGGGGTGATCAAGCCTCTTAAATTTTGAACAGCTTTATAATGAAGAGATTTCACTGTTCCCAAAGAGATCCCCAAAACTTCAGCGATCTCCTTGTATTTAAGCTGGTTATAATGTTTCATCACAAATATCATTCTCTGTTTCTCCGCCAGCTTCTTTATGCCAGCCGAAAATATTGTCCTTAAATCTGAGGACACCTCAGGATTCTGTCCTTCCTGTCCGGATAAATTCAATTCATCGACCGGCGTCTCACTCTTCAGCTCCCGGCTCTTTCCGTAATTCTTACGGTAGTAGTCGATACAGAGATTTTTGGAGATCTGGAGAAGCCAATTTTTAAAACTCTCGCCTCTTTTGAACATGTTGATTTTCTGGTAGAGCCTGAGAAAAGTCTCCTGAACGATGTCCATCGCGTCTTCCCTGTTGTGGAAAAAAGAATACGCCAGCAGGAATACTCTTTTCTGGTACAGGCTGGTTATGGTCATGAACGCTTCCCTGTCTCCTTCTTTGATTTTTTCGATAAGAGCATAGATGTCCTCATGCGGATAGATGTCTTTTCCTTCCCGCTTTTTACTGCCTGTCAATTTCTCTGTGAATCCTATGGTTTCTTCTAATCCAGCCAAGTTCAAATCTTCCCGATTTAAGCTTCACAGTTTAGAACGGAAAGATTTTTAAAAAGGTTCACTCCTAATTTAAGAGATTTGAGATGCGACCCCTTATTTATCTTATTTATCGATTATTTATACCGGAGCCAGCGGATGATCTCCCCGAATTTTGGCGGTTTGCCATACATCAATATTCCCACCCGGTAGATCTTCGCCGCCAGCCAGGCCATCAGGAGGACTGCCAGGATGAGAAGCACGATCGCGCCGGCAATCTGGATGAACGGAGGAAGGAGGACAGAAACACGCAGCATCATGATGATCGGAGCAAACAGCGGAAACAGGGATAAACCAACAGAGAGTGTGCTGTCCGGGCTCCTGATGACAAAAATCAGGAGCAGCAGGGGAAGGATCAGGAACATGGTGATCGGCATCACGAGCTGCTGGGCTTCTTTCTCCGAATTCACCATCGAGCCCACAGCGGCATAAAAGGTGGCGTAAAGAAAATAACCGAGGATGAAAAAAACCACAAAGTATACAAAGACATATGTCGGGATGCTCACCAGGCTGAAATCTGCCCCAGCAGGGATAATGGACTTGCTGAACTTGGTCGTGGCAAATCCAAACACTGCCCAGATAGAAAATTGAGTCAACCCGACAGCCCCGATTCCCAGGATCTTTCCCAGCATGAGCTGAAAGGGTTTTAAGGATGAAAGGAGGACCTCCACTACCTTTGAACTCTTTTCCTCGATAACACCTCTCATGATGACAGAGCCGTAGATGAAAATGGCCATGTACAGAATGAGCGCCAGGAAGTAGGAGACCCAGAACGTCCCCATCGTATCTTTTTCCTCTCCCTTTTTTGTCACTTTTATGGGTGTTAATCTCACACGCCTGATAAACTGGGAAATTTTCTGAGGATCCAGCCCTTCCTTTTTCAGTCTCTTCTCGATGATCACGCTGTTCAAAGCCCCGCTGAGTTCCCCTAACTTTTCAAAATCGGTGGTGTGCTGGGAGACATACTCGATATCTCCTTTCTCAGAGCTTCCCCCGGACTCTAATTCTCCCGCAGCTTTGTTTGTATCTTCCACCTCCAAAACATCCTCTGGGATTAGGATATAGGCCGAGAGTTCCTTGTTCAGGACTCTCGCGTTCAGGTCTTTCTTCAATTCATCGACACTGCTGCCGTACGGAAGTTCGACCTTCCTGAGGACATAATGGCGATTTCCATCATCCAGCCTGTAGTCCTTCTGATCGAGTTTTTTATCCAGGTCTAAAAAGATTTCCCGGCTGAGATCGACCACTCCGATAGTCTCCTGTTTTTGCACGGCGACCGTCCCGATCATGATCGGAACAACTAAAAGCGCAGCCATCAGGACCGGGCCCAGGACAGTGCCGATGATAAAACCCTTGGTCCGGACGATCTGTATGTATTCTCTTTTAATGACTGATAGAATCTTCCTCATCTTTGACTCCTTTACCCCCCACCTTGTCGATGAATATGGCGTTCAACGAGGGCTCCTGGACTTCATACTTGTTAATGGCGATTTTTCCCACAAGGTTCTGGAGAAGAGCCTGTGGGTCAGACCCTTCTTTGAGCTTGATCTCCATGAATTTTCCGTAATCATCAATCTTTTTCACTTCAGGAAAATTCTGGATAAAACTCGCGTCGCCGTCGTAATCCAGGACAACGGTGTTCTTCCCGTACTGCTTCTTGATCTGGCTGAGATTTCCCTCCAGGACCATCTCCGCTTTATTTATAAGACAGATATCATCGCAGATCATCTCGACCTGCTCCATGCGGTGTGTCGAGAAAACTATGGTTTTTCCTTTTCCCTTCATCTCCAGCATGATATCCTTCAAGAGCTTGGTGTTCACCGGGTCCAGGCCGCCAAAAGGCTCATCGAGAATGATCAGCTCCGGCTGATGGATGACAGTCACGATGAACTGCAGCTTCTGCTGCATTCCTCTTGAAAGCTCCTCGACCTTTCTGGTTTTCCACTCCATCAGGTCGAACTTCTCCAGCCAGTAATCAATCTCCTTCCGCGCTCGACTGCCTCTCAGGCCCTTCAGTTCTGCAAGAAACAGGAGAATCTCTCCCACTTTCATCTTGGGATAAAGCCCCCTGTCCTCGGGAAGGTACCCCACTTTTTCCTTTATTTCTTCGTCCATCATATGGTCGAGGATTTTGATCGAGCCTTCATCAGGAATGATGATGTTCATCACCATGCGGATCGTCGTCGTTTTTCCCGCTCCGTTGGGCCCCAGGAGGCCGTAGATCATCCCCTCGGGAATCTTGAACGAGAGTCTTTTGACCGCGTAAAAATCGCCAAACCTCTTCGTGATGTTTTCAATCTCCAGCGCATTCATGACATTTTCCTTTTACACATGGAATTACTTTTTTAAATATGACACCAGGTCCCGCTCATTCATACGGAACTCGTTACTCTACTGAATCTCTTGGAAAAAATCTATACGGCGAATGGATGTGTAACCTAATCCATATTATACACGTATTCTCTATCTCATATACGACTATAATTTAGTACGGTTTTCTGCTATATTTTATTCTAACTCAAAACCGTGAATAGTTCCTCATGGAAAAGGAGGAAAAATGAAAAGAGGAAAATACTTACTGATCATAATTCTGATTTTTATCGTTCTGGGGATGGCGGCTATCGTATCGCTCTTCCTGTATGAGATCGGAAAACCCCCTGCAGTGAAATCCCGCTCGTATCTGGAGCTCAAGCTTGCCGGACCGATCCAGGAGAGAGCGGTTCCCGATTTCATGACGGCCATGTTTCTCGGAACACAACCTCTCTCGATGCACGATATCTGGATGAATATCCAGAAAGCCAAGGTGGACAGCCGGATCAAATCCCTTGTCCTGCAGATCGGTTACCTTCAGTGTAACTGGGCGAAAGTCAACGAAATCCGGGAAGCGATCCTGGATTTTAGAGAAACCGGAAAAAAGGCCTATGTCTACATCGAGGAAGCACCAGAATTCGACAAAGAATACTATCTGGCCACGGCCTGTGACCGGATCATCCTTCATCCTCTGGGCTGGATGGGCATCAACGGCATCGGAGGATACATCCCCTTCTTCAAGAGAGCTCTGGATAAGCTCGGCATAGAAGCAGAGATCGAACATGTTGAAGAATACAAGACAGCTTATAACATGTTCACAGAAGAAGGATTCACTCCGGCTCACCGGGAAATGATGGAATCCCTCTACGGCGACCTTTACTCCCATTACGTCAAAGGAATCGCCGAAGCCAGAGGAAAGACCGAAGAAGAGATCAAAGATCTGATCGACCACGGCACATTTCATGGCGAACAGGCTCTGGAGGCCGGACTGGTGGACAACCTTCTCTACTGGGACGAATTCGAAGACTCCCTCAAAGACAACGGAAGAAAAATGCATAAGATCACACACAGGCAGTATTCGAAGATCAAGCCCACATCCCTGGGGCTGCACAGAGGGAAAAAGATCGCACTGATCTACGGAATCGGGACAATCCATACCGGAGAAGGTGTCTATCAAACCATGGGCAGCGCAACGACCGCCCGCTTCATAAGAAAGGCTAGAAAAGACAAATCCATCGCTGCGGTCGTTTTCCGGGTGGACAGCGGTGGGGGTTCGGCTGTGGCCTCCGATGTAATCTGGAGAGAGGTCTACCTCACGAAGAAAGAAAAACCGATCGTTATCTCCATGTCCGATATGGCCGGCTCGGGTGGATACTGGATATCCATGTCTGCCAGCAAAATCATTGCCCAGCCTCAGACACTCACGGGTTCCATCGGAGTGATCTCCGGAAAATTCAACTTGACGCGCCTGTATGAAAAATTGGGGATCACCTCTGAAAAAATCGCCTACGGGAAAAGGGCGGACCTGTATTCTTCCCACAGGAGTTTCACGCCTGAAGAAAAAGCCCTTATCAAAGAGGAGATTCTGTGGATCTATGACCAATTTCTCAAAAAAGTCGCAGAAGGACGGAATATGAGCAAGGAAGAAGTCGACAGAATCGGGAAAGGGCGAGTCTGGACCGGAAGCCAGGCTAAAGAGCGCGGCCTGGTGGATGAGCTCGGAGGGTTGACCCGGGCGATCGAGGTGGCCAAAGAACTGGCCGGCATCCCGTCCGAAGAAGGAGTCAGATTAGTGGTCGTGCCCAGAAAAGTCTCATTCTGGGAAATTTTCATGGGAAGGTGGTTCGCTTCGACACGAACAGGGTTTCACCCAGAACTCGAAAAGTTGCTTTCCGCGTTTCAAATGCTCGGAAAGGAAAGAACCCTGGCGCTGATGCCTTTCTGGTTCACTCTGGAATAAAAAAAGGCGCAAATTGGGGAAAGTTGGACTTTCTCAATAATTTAGTGACATTTTAATAATGTCATTGCGGGCGAAGGAATCCCCTCAAGTCTCGCAACCGCATCTATTTCAATACGCATATGAGGAGGGGCAGATCGTCCGGAAGTCACAAAAACTGCAGTTGTGCCAGTCGGGACGGGCCGAATAATCCTGTACCCGGATACCCGCTTCTGCTTCCTTGATCTTTTCGGCCGCGTTCTCCATTTTTTTCTCTTCTTTCGACGCGTGCCCGATGATATCTGACTCCAAGAAATGAAGCTGCGCCTCAACGAGAGGACCGTCCTGTGTTTTGATGAAAGAGAGGGCATACAGGTCCATCTGGAGACTGTCCCTTGTTTTTTTATCCGCTTCTTTCTGATCCTTGACCTCTGTGGCCTTGTAGTCGATGATCACAGCGCCTTCTTCTGTGTAATCAATCCTGTCCCAGCGCCCGGCAAACCGGACGTCACCCTGCTGCCATTTGAAGCTTTTTTCGAGAAAGCGAGGACGCCGCCTGGAATCTTTCTCTCTCCTGTAGAACCGCCGCAGTGCCCTCCTTCCAGCCTCCTTCCTCATCTCTTCATGCTCCCGGCTGAGGAATCCTTCGTTGATCCAGCGCTCTTCAAACACTTCCAGGAGTTTTTCTTCCGAGAACCTCTTCCCCGACATCTTGCTCTGCAGGTAGAAATGAATCGTGTTGTGAAGAACCCGACCGAACACGAGGTTGTGGTGAGGAAGGACAGGAATCCGCATGATATGTCTGTATTTGTACCGGAGCGGACACGTCAGATAATCATTTATCTGAAAATAGCTTAAAGTCAAAACTCCCTCTCTCTTTTCCTCAGAAATGACTTTGGGTTGAGGAGCCGATTCCGCATACCGCTTGATCTCTTCCAGGGCCGAAGTCTGCAAAACTTCATCGCTCATCTTGGAAAGATCAAAGGCTTCGAGCACAAAAGGGCTGACCTTTTTCAGGCGTTTCAAACCATAGTCCCTGGCCCAGGTCAGATACAGGAACCTTTTGGCTCTCGTCATCCCGACGTAGAAGAGCCTCCTCTCTTCCTGGAGGGAGATCGTTTCTTTCTGCTCGTGTCCATAGGCGGCTCCCTTGGGAACCTTATCATTCAGTATTTTATCGGGAATGGGTATCTTTTCTTTTCTCTCTCTCCCCGGAAACCTGTCGCTGATCAAACTGACCATGAAGACGACGTCATACTCCAGTCCTTTGGCTTTGTGGACCGTGAGCACGTTGACAGCATCCTCCTCCAGCTCGGCCTCGGCGGTGGCGGGATTGTCTCCCACCTGCATCAGGAGGTCAAGATACCGGGCAAACGAAAGAATGGAATCATCATCGGTCAGTTCAGAGAAATTTTTTACCTTGTCAAAGAAAATCCGGATATTCTTTATCTGCAGCTCGGTCTGCGGGTTCATCTCATCCACCAGAGATTTGAGATAGCCTGTCCGTTCGATAAAGGAGTAAATCACCCTCCCCGCATTCTGAGAGCTCGAGAGCTTCACGAAATAAAGCAGGTCCTCGAACATCCTCTTGATTTTAGTTCGGGTTAAATCTGAAATCCCAACAGGACTCTGCCCTTCAAATATATTCTTGAAAACCTTATGCAGCGGAAGATGCTTCTTGTGGGCATGGTTGGAAATCACGGTTAAATCGTACGGGTCGACTGCATAGATCTCGGACAAAGCCAGATAAAAAAGACTCTTGCTGTCTTCAAAATCGGTCAAAGACTTGATGAAAGAAACCAGGATCTTCACTTCTTCCTGAGAGTACAGCCCCCTGCTTCCGGAAAACCGGAAGGGGATCTCTTTCATGTTCAAGGCTCTGAGGAAAGGATCCGCATCCGCATTCCTCCGGACCAGGACAGCAATATCTCCGTATCGACACCCTTCCTTGACCTTTTCTCCGATGATCCGAGCCACGCTGTCCGCTTCCTGGGAAAGAGTATCGAACGGAAGCCTGTATATGCATTTGCCGTCGCTCTGAATGGTCGACTTGAGCTTCTTATCGATTTCCTCTTCGAATTCCAGGCGGTCCGGGTTGTTCTTCTGGATCAACTGGCTGGCAGAATCGAGGATATCTTGAGTGGACCGGTAATTGATGTTCAAAACGACTTTCGTGTAATCCGGGCAAACCTTCCGGAAACTGTGAATGTTACTCAAAGAAGCTCCCCTGAAACGGAATATGCTCTGGTCATCATCGCCGCAGACGGTCAGGTTCCTGTGTTTGGCAGCCAGGAGCTTGAGGAGCTCGAACTGGATATAATTCGTGTCCTGGAATTCATCGACAAGTATGTATTTGTATTTCTCCTGAAATTCTTTCAGGATGGACGGCCTTTTCCGGAAAAGCTCCACGACCAGCAAGATCTGGTCTTCGAAATCGATCTTCCCTCTCTTCTTCAACAATTCCTGGTAGTTCTCGTAGACCTTCGAGACTTCCAGATGCTTTCGGGCCTCCTCTTTGTCTGCGGCGTCCGAAGCACTCTTGACCAGCCCTTGAGAATACTTCAGGTAGTCATCGGGTTTGATATCCTCCTGTTTCAGCCTCTTTATGGCATTCAACAGCTCCTGGATGTGTTTGGTGGGATAACTTAAGGGACGGTAGTATTTCAGGGGGAACTGAAAAAGATGTTCTCTGAAAAAAATGGCCTGCTCCACATCATCCAGAAGCTTGAAATCAGGCGAATACCCCAATTCAATGCCGTAATCTCTCAGCACTCTTTCGCCAAAAGAATTGAATGTGCTGATCTCGACGAAGGAGTAACTGTACGGAATCAGGAGGTCCACTCTCTCTTCCATCTCGTTGGCGGCTTTCTCAGTAAAGGTGACGGCAAGGATTTCCTCAGGCTTGGCAAGCTTGGAGGCGATCAGATAGGCGATCCGGTGAGTGATGACCTTGGTTTTCCCTGTGCCCGCCCCTGCAATGATGAGCAGCGGGCCCGATCCGTGAGTCACGGCGTCTTTCTGGACAGGATTCAGGGCATCCAGCAATTGCTGCAAACTTTCATCTTGGAGAGATAGGGACATACTCTAAATGAAATAAGAAACGTTTTATTTTTTTTTATCGACGATTACGATCTCATCCGGCTTCATCAGCCACAGCTTCTCCCGGGCTTTTTTCTCCACTGCCTTTGGATTGCTCTTCAATTCCTCGATTTCTCTTTCCAGTTTTTTCATCTTCTTCTCGAGGCGCTCCACTTCCACAAGCAATTCTTTCTGCATTTTTTGAGCTCGATAAATCTCGATGAGCCCCTTTTTTCCGAAAAAGGAAGACAGAAGCAGAACCGAAAAGAAAAACACCAGCGCCACGATGATGATTTTTCTTCCAAAGGGATAACTCGCTCTCTCTTTTTTTTCTCTCAAGCGATCAACTCCAATCCCTGATTCATGAGCCTCTCGAGTTCCTTCTGTGTTCCAGATTCTGCGTAACATCGGATACACGGCTCTGTTCCCGAAAACCTGAGAAGAAACCAGTCATCATCAGAAAAATCCAGTTTCAAACCATCGATCGTTTCCACGTTCACAACCTTTCTGTCTCCGAGCTTCCCGGGAGGATTTTGAATGATCTTCCTCAGCTTCTTTTCCTTCTCCGCACTCAACGGCATGCTTTTCTGCCCTCCCACTCTCTTTCCGTATTCGCGGAACAAATCATCGATCAGCTCCTGGATTGATTTTCGGGAGGAGGCCATCATTTCCGCGACGAGAAGGCCAGCGAATATCCCATCCTTCTCGGGAAGGTGGTCTTTTATGGCTATACAAGCGCTTTCTTCTCCTCCGAAAATGATCTTTTCCTTCAGGAAAAGGTCCGCCAGGTATTTAAATCCCACGGGCGTTTTATAAAGAGGCAAATCGTGTTTCCTCGCGATCCGGTCGATCAGATGAGTCGTTGCGACTGAACGAGCCACGCCTCCCTTCCATCCTTTCGTCAAAACAAGATAATTCAGCAGCAAGGAGATGATCAGGTTCTGAATGATGAAATTCCCTTGATCATCCACGACTCCGAAGCGGTCGCCGTCAGCGTCCGTGGCGATCCCGAGATTGCATTTCTTCTCTCGGACAAGCGTCTTCAGCTCCTCAAGATTCTCCTCTGTACAGGAAGGCGCGATTCCCCCAAAATAGGGATCGATATACCCGTGTATCTCTTCAACAGGAATATTATTCTCTTCCAGGATCCCATCCAGGTACTCCCGGCTTGTCCCGTAAAGCAGATCCACCGCGATTTTCAGTTTTGATTTGCGGATCAAATCAAAATCAATCTTGTCCTGGATGAACGACAAATAATCATTCTGAAGGTCTATCTTCTCCACGAACTCCGTCCTGGGATAATAGGGACAGAAAGGATGCTCTTTCTGGAGGGATCTGATTTCTTCTTCAACCTTATCCGTCTCTTCCGGCATGGCAGGTGCTCCGGTTTCTGTGTTGTACTTGAGACCGTTGTATTCAGGAGGATTGAAAGACGCAGTGAAATTAATTCCCCCTTGAGCTTTCCTTATTATAACCTGGTAGGCCAGAGCCTGGGAAGGAGCGTCCCTCTCGGTCAAAAACACATGAATCTGGTTGTGGGAGAGAACTTTTGCGGCTTCAAAAGCGTATCGCTCTGATAGAAAACGGGTATCATAATCCACCACGACTGATATATTCTGGTCCGGGAATTTCTTCTTCAGACAGTTGGCTATGGCCTGGACGACTGTTCTGACATTCTGGAAGGTGAATTCATCCCCCATTATGGCTCGCCACCCCGAAGTGCCAAAAGTAATCATCTCTTTTATTCCAAAATTACCACAAGACCAGAGGAAAAGCAACCGCCAGATTGTTTTGGAGAATAGGCTCGTTCCCAATAAGATTTTTAACGCCATTCTCCCTTCGGTCGCCCGCAATGACACCTTCTTAGACTCCCACAATTCCTTCTATCGCTCACGATGACATTATTAAAATGCTACCGAATTATTGAGCAAGTCCACCTGTCCCTTTTCCTGATGTTGACACCTGCGGGACACTTCATTTATTTTAATAGCAGTGCTAGGAATGAAAAATCGCTTTCTGGCGGGAATTTTTTTGGTCTCCTCTGCAACCCTCTGCCTGGAATTATCCCTGACCAGGTATTTCTCCATCTCCCAGCAGTACCACTTCGCCTTTCTGGTCGTCAGCATTGCCTTCATGGGCTACGGGGCGAGCGGGTCGTTTTTGTCTCTTTTTAAAGCTCACGAATCCATGGACAGGGATAAATTCCTCTCGTGGAGCTCTCTGCTCTATTCCCTGACCATTCTCGCCACGTTCTTCCTGTGCAATCTCATTCCCTTCGACTTTATCAAACTCTCCTGGGATAAAGGCCAGATCGCTTTCGTCTTTCTCTACTACCTCCTCCTCAGCATACCTTTCTTTTTTGCCGGACTCACAATAGCTTTTGCCATCTCCAGGACTTCGAGCCTCGTGAACAGGATCTACTTCTCAGACCTTCTGGGGGCAGGAACCGGCACCCTGCTTGTCCTGGTTGTTTTTCTCCCCAAGGGCGACAGAGGAGTCATCCTCCTTATCTCATTCCTGGCTCTTCTTTCCTCTTTTCTTTTCGCCTGGGGAAGATCCATCCGTTTCAAGGCACTTTTAGCGATCCTGATGGCAGTAGAGATCGTCCTGTTCATTCTTGCCCCCTCCTGGCTCAGCTTCAGGATATCTCCCTACAAGGCTTTACCGGTTGCTCTCAAATATCCCCAGGCCAAGCACCTTCTCACACGATGGAACGCCATATCCCGCGTTGACATCTTGGAGTCCTCTGCTCTCAGGCATGCCCCCGGGATGAGCCTGATGTATGACAAAGAGCTTCCCCCTCAACTCGGTCTCACCACGGACGGAGACGGACTTTCCGCTATCACCCGTTTCGACAGCTCACAGGATCCCTCGCTTGAATTCCTCTCCTATCTTCCCGCCTCCCTTGCCTATTCTCTCGTTGAAACTCCCCGCGTCCTCATCATCGAACCGAAGGGAGGCCTGGATGTCCTCTCCGCACATTATTTTAACGCCAGCTCGATCAAGGTCATCGAGAGGAATCCGT
>Ga0114920_10000415_pt1 | contig 18653 bp, 17 predicted proteins | sample ChitaG_FD_88683 | JGI IMG/M metagenome (GOLD analysis project Ga0114920, IMG submission 88683) | Deep subsurface microbial communities from South Pacific Ocean to uncover new lineages of life (NeLLi) - Chile_00310 metaG | ecosystem: Environmental > Aquatic > Marine > Oceanic > Sediment ... | reverse complement strand
TGCCGTCATTGATGAGGAGCTTTGTTCTGCTTGCAGGATATGTAATGACCTGTGCCCCTTTAATGCCATCTCCTTTGACGAGGAGAAAAAGGTATCTCAAATTAATGAAGCGGTGTGCAAGGGCTGCGGTGTCTGCGTGGCTGCTTGCCCCAGCGGTGCTATTGCCGGAAGGCACTTTACCACTGAGCAGATTATGGCTGAAATCGAGGGGGTGCTGGTATGAGTTTTGAGCCAAAGATTGTGAGCTTTCTGTGCAGTTGGTGTTCCTACGCCGGTTGTGACCTCGCTGGTACCTCACGAAAGAAGTACTCCCCTAGTGTAAGGGTGGTGAGGGTTATGTGTACCGGGAGGGTAGAACCTACTTTTGTCCTCAAGGCCTTTGAGAAAGGTGCTGATGGTGTTCTAATCTGTGGTTGTCACCCCGGTGATTGTCACTACGCTGAGGGGAATTATAAGACACTGCGCCGTTTTTACCTGCTTAAAAAGGTGCTGTCTCAAATGGGGATTGAAGATGAGCGGGTGCGCTTGGAATGGGTCTCGGCATCAGAGGGGGACCGCTTTGCCGCTATCGTCGATGAGATGACGGAACAAGTAAGAACATTGGGACCTTTTTCTGGTAAGAACGGAGGATAAAATGGCTAAGTTAAAGTTAGCTTTCTACTGGGCGGCTAGTTGTGGTGGCTGTGAAATTGCTCAACTCGAGATTGGTGACAAAATCCTCAAACTGGCTGAAGCCGCCGACATCGTTTTCTGGCCAGTAGCCATTGACGTTAAATACAAAGATGTTGAAGCCATGCCCAATAAGAGCATCGATGTCTGTCTTTTCAACGGCGCAATTAGAAATTCGGAGCAGGAACACATGGCGAGGATGCTCCGCGAAAAATGCAAAGTTTTGATTGCCTATGGCTCCTGTGCCCACCAAGGCGGCATCCCGGGGCTGGCTAACCTTTCTAACCGGCAGCTGGTTTTTGAACGAGTTTACCTGGAAACGCCCTCAACAGACAACGCTGACAAAGTCTTACCCCAGACAAGCTGCAAGGTGCCTGAGGGTGAGCTTACCCTCCCCGAGTTCTATGATACCGTCAGCAGTCTGGGCCAGACAGTCGATGTAGATTATGTCATCCCCGGTTGTCCCCCAGAAGAAAAGACAACCTGGCTAGCTTTGGAAGCCTTGATTGAAGGTAAACTGCCGCCTAAGGGGACGGTGATAACCCATAATTCTAAGGCGGTGTGTGATGATTGCCCGCTCAAGAGGGACGTGAAAAAGATCACCAAGATTTATAGAACTTTTGAAATTATTCCAGAACCGGAAATATGTCTTCTGGAGCAGGGTCTGCTCTGTGCTGGTATTGCCACCCGAGGCGGCTGCGGTGCCCCCTGCCCACAAGCAAATATGCCGTGCACCGGCTGCTATGGACCCGTAGCAGGAGTCACTGACCAAGGGGCTCACTTTTTGAGTGCTGTGGCTTCGGTGATTGACTCCAACGACCCTGAGGAAATCCAGAGAATTGTTGCCGATATCCACGACTCCGTCGGTACTTTCTATCGCTACAGTCTGAGTGACTCGCTATTAAGGAGGGCAAGAATAGGATGAGAAAGATAACCATAGACCCCGTCACTAGATTGGAAGGTCATGGTAGAATAGAAATCTTCCTTAATGATGCTGGCGAGGTGGAAAATAGCTACTTTCAAGTTCCGGAACTGAGGGGCTTTGAGAAGTTCTGTGAAGGGCGGTTGGCTGAAGATATGCCCCAAATAACCCAAAGAATCTGTGGTGTCTGCCCCGAAGCTCACCATACTGCATCGGCTAAGGCACTTGATGACCTGTTCCAAATTGACCCCCCCAGCCCAGCCAAGAAACTTCGTGAGCTTCTCTATTCTGCTTTTTACGTTACTGACCATACCACCCATTTCTATATCCTAGGTGGTCCCGACTTCATCATGGGACCGGACGCCCCTGTGGCCGAGCGCAACATCTTAGGGGTTATTGCCAAAGTAGGTTTGGAATTAGGTGGAGCGGTAATTAAGACTCGCAAGCAGAACCACCACATTATCCAGATGCTAGGTGGTAGAGCGGTGCACCCCGTCTTTGGTTTGCCCGGTGGTGTCAGTAAGGGACTTAATGAAGAGGAAAGGAAAGAGGTTGAGCAGATAGCCAAGGATTCTGTGGAATTTGCCAAGCTTTCACTGAAGGTCTTTGACGATATAGTCCTCAAGAACAAAGAATACGTGGATATGATCGTCAGTGATGCCTACACCCACCGCACCTATTACATGGGTTTGGTTGACCAAAATAACAAGGTCAACTTCTATGAGGGCAAAGTTAAGGTCGTTGACCCTGAGGGGAAAGAGTTTGCCAAATATGCGCCTCCAGATTATCTTAAGCATATTGCCGAACATGTGGAGCCGTGGACTTATATCAAATTCCCCTACCTCAAAAACGTGGGTTGGAAGGGCTTTGTGGACGGCAAGGAGAGCGGTGTTTTTCGAGTGGCTCCGCTAGCTCGGCTCAATGTTGCTGATGGCATGGCGACGCCGTTAGCCCAGGAAGCCTACGAGAAGATGTATTCTACCCTTGGTGGCAAGCCAGTCCATCACACCCTAGCCATGCACTGGGCTCGGCTTATTGAACTCCTCTATGCTGCCGAGAGATTACTCCAGCTCAGCCAGGACCCAGAAATCACTAGCCCTGATATCCGAACTATCCCCACGGCTACCCCTAGTGAAGGTATAGGTATTGTAGAAGCCCCCCGAGGTACCTTAATCCATCACTATATTACTGATGAAAGAGGAGTAATTAAGAAAGTCAACCTGATTGTGGCCACCGTCAATAATGCCGCCGCAGTTAACATGTCGGTAAAGAAAGCAGCTACAGCGCTCATCAAACCCGGCAAAGAAATAACCGAAGGCCTACTTAACCGTATTGAAATGGCATGGCGTCCATATGACCTTTGCCTTGCCTGCGCCAGTCATACTTTCCCTGGATATGGGGGCATGCCGATAAACGTCTATAACAGTAAGGGTGAATTGATTAAGAACTTACCTTAAGACTGTTTAGAGCAGGTTATGAAGACACTAATACTGGGGATGGGCAATCCCATTTTGAGTGATGACGGGGTCGGTGTCTGGGTTGCCAGGAGCCTCAAACATAGGCTTGAGGCAGGGGAGACAACAGTGATGGAGTCCAGTATGGCCGGCCTCAACTTAATCGAGGCGCTAGAGGGCTTTGAGAGAGCCATCATCATCGATGCAATTCAAACGGGACGGGGGGAGGTGGGAAGGGTCTATCGGCTTGAGCCTGAGGCATTCGATGATATGAAACACTCTAAGACACCTCATGGTGTAGACTTCACCTCCGCTCTTGGTCTTGGCAGCAGACTTGGACTGTCTTTACCTCGCCAGATTACAATCTTTGCTATCGAAGTGGAAGATGTGAATACCTTCGGTGAGGGGTGCACACCCCAAGTGGAGCGGATGATACCTGTAGTTGTTGATATGGTAATTCAGGAACTAGATGGTTGATGTGCCTGGGTTCTCTATCGCCAAGAGCATCCTATCCACAGCCGATTTTGCCCTATGGCGAATGTCTTCGGGGACCTTGACTTCAGGGGTCACATCCTCCAGAGACCACAGTACTTTCTCTAAGGAGATTCGTTTCATATTTGGACATACCGCCTTCTTAGAAGCGGGAATGAATAACTTGTCTGGGTTTTCCTTACTCAGCCGGTGTATCAGTCCAATCTCTGTGCCCACAATTATCTCTCTTGCTTGCGTCTGTTGAGCGAATTTACACATCCCACCGGTGCCTAGGACTTCATCAGCCAGGGCAATAACGTCCGGTTTGCACTCTGGATGGACTATAACCGTGGCTTTAGGATATTCCTGCTTGAGCTTGGTTATGTCTTCGGGCAGGATTTTCATATGAGTCGGGCAAAAGCCAGGCCAGAGGAACAGCTCCTGCTTAGTCCTAGTGGAGATATAATGTCCGAGATATTGGTCTGGAACAAAGAGTATTCCTTGGGTATCTAAGCCTTCTATAACCTTGACTGCATTGGCAGAGGTGCAACAGATATCTGATTCTGCCTTGACTTCGGCTGTTGAATTGATGTAGCAGACTACAGGAACATCTGGCAGCTCTCTCTTTTTCTCTCTCAATTCTTCAGCAGTTATCATATCTGCCATCGGGCAGCCAGCATTGATATCAGGTAGCAGAACCCTCTTATCCGGACAGAGGATAGAGGCTGTCTCCGCCATAAAGTGAACCCCGCAGAATACTATAACCTCAGCTTCTGTCCTGGCTGCCTTTTGACTCAACTCAAGCGAATCGCCAACAAAATCAGCTATGTCCTGGACTTCACCTCGTTGATAGTTATGGGCCAGTATAACAGCTTTCCTCATTTGCTTGAGGTTTATGATTTTCTCTACAACCTCATTGCGGCTATTTCCCATTCTCATTCGGTTTTAACCCAATAATACTTCTCTAGAGTCACTGACTAGCCTTCAACTACATCACCTGTAATGGGGTCCACCCTGACACCCTTTTGGGTAACCCAGGTAATGCCATGCTCAATATCCTTTTCTTCCCCCTCCAGTTCCAGTACCACCCAACCCTTATTCTCAGATACATCAGCGCGACGAATATTGGTCACCACATTGAATTGTTGTCCGAGGTTGTAAATAATAGGCTCCCGAATCAGCTCGGGAGGGAAGGTAAACATCACTCGCCTCTTGGCCATCTTGATAACCCCCTCTTTCTTGGTAATAGGTCAATTCGAATAGAGTATAAGTGGTCAAACCGGTACCTTAAACACTTCTTCGAATGACTCCAACGTAGGATGCACACTAATCGGCCGAACTATATCGGAGACTATTTCTTGTGTCTTTGGCCCTGCCCCAGTGATGCAAGCCACCGTAAGCTCATCTCTCTTAATTATTCCTGATTGAGCCAGCTTTTTCAACACGGCAATAACCACTCCACCTGTTGCTTCAGCAAATATACCCTCGCTTTGAGCCAGTAATTTCATCCCGGTAATAATTTCCTCATCGCTAGCAGCACCGGCACCACCTCCTGATTGCCGGGCAACCTGCAATGCATAATAGCCATTGGTAGGGTTACCAATAGCTATGGATTTAGCAATGGTGTTTGGTTTTACTGGGTGTACATGATGTGAGCCAGCTTGATAAGCATTGACGATAGGGGAGCAACCGGCAGCTTGAGCAAGATACATGTGAGTATTGATCGGTTCTATTAGACCAAGCATTGCCAGCTCCTCCAGCCCTTTCCAAATGCGGGTAAAAAGAAGTCCTGAACCAGCCGGAGCCACCACACTGTCAGGGGCACGCCAGCCTAATTGCTCGGCCAATTCATAACCTAGGGTTTTACTACCTTCAGCATAGTAGGGGCGAAGGTTAATGTTAATAAAACCCCACTCATATTTTGCTGCCAGTTGACTGCACAGGCGGTTCACATCATCGTAGTCTCCTTTAACAGTAACCAGGGTCGGATTATAGATGGCAGTTCCCGTTAATTTGCCCAGTTCCAGGCCGGAAGGGACAAAAATGTATGATTTCATCTTTGCCTTGGCAGCGTGACCAGCCACACTGGCAGCAAGGTTACCTGTTGAAGCACAAGCAACAGTATTTATTCCAAACTCTCGCGCTTTGGAAATAGCCACCGAGACCGCCCGGTCTTTAAATGAGTAAGTAGGATTGAGGCCATCATTCTTGATATACAGTTTTGCTATCCCCAACTCTGGCCCTAAATTATCAGCTTTAAGTAGAGGGGTAAAACCACTGTTAATATTTACTGGTTCGCTTTCCAATGGTAACAGGTCAGAGTAGCGCCACAAGCTGGTGGGGCCCCGCCTAATTTTATTTCGGGTCACAGCGCTAGCCATGGCTTTATAGTCATAGCTAACCTCCAGGGGACTAAAACAAAAATCGCACAGATTAAGAGGTTCTAGGGGATATTCTCTGCCGCACTTATGACAGCGTAATGACTTAGCGAAGGACATACCACCACCCCCTTTAAGCACTGCCCAGTGCCTGTTCTAAATCCTCAATCAAATCGTCAGCGTTCTCCAGACCGACTGACAGTCTGATTAATTGGTCGCTGATTCCCACCTTTTTTCTCATTTCCTCTGGCATTGAAGCATGACTCATACTAGCCGGGTGTTCCACAAGGGAAGCAACACCGCCGAGTGATTCCGCCAGCGCAAAGATTTTGACTTTCCTTAAAAAGCTGTTAGTTGCTTCAATCCCGCCATTGATTTCAAACGATACCACCCCGCCAAATCCCTTCATCTGCCTTCTGGCAACTTCATGCCCCGGATGGGACTCAAGCCCGGGATAAAATACCCTTTTTACTGCAGGGTGTCTGACTAAGTAATTTGCTACCTTAAGAGCGTTCTCCTGATGTTCCTTCATCCGCACCGGCAGGGTCTCAATGCCACGAAGCACCAGCCAGCAGTCGAAAGGAGAGGCACAGGTTCCCATGGCATTTAAGAGGAATTGAACCCGCTGGGTTAGCTCATCGGTACTGGTTACTACGGCACCGCCGACAACATCGCAGTGTCCGTTGAGATACTTGGTTGTGGAGTGAACAACAAGGTCAATCCCATACTCAATGGGTTTTAAGAAATACGGAGTAGCAAAGGTATTATCTATTACCGTTAACAGATTGTATTTTCGCGCAATCTCAACCACCATCTCGACATCAACGATATTAAGTAGCGGGTTGGAGGGCGTCTCAAGCCACAACATCTTGGTATTGGGCTTTATTGCCCGTTCGATTTTCTCCCCACTGTCCATTCTGAGGAAGGTGAACTTGAGTCCAAAGTTGCTCATTACATCCTGAAATAGTCTGTAGGTTCCTCCATAGACATCATCCCCTGAGATTACGTGGTCACCCGCTTTAAGTAAATGTATAACAGTGGTTTCGGCGGCCATACCGGTGGCAAAGGCGAAGCCAGCCTTACCTCCTTCAAGCTGGGCTATAGTATCCTCCAAAACCTTGCGTGTCGGGTTTGAGGTGCGGGAATAATCATAACCCCTGGTCTTACCCACATCCTCGAAGGCGAAGGTTGATGTCTGGTAGATGGGCACCGAGATGGCACCATAGGTTGCGTCTGGCCTCTCACCGCCATGGATGGCTATTGTTTCAAATCTCATATCCCCCCTCCTTGATTAAACTCTCTCACCATTTCCTTCTCCCTGTCACTCAGTCCATCCTTTGGGACTATTAGTCCGCCCAAGCCCTCAAGTCTCCTCAGACGCTCTCCCAACTTTTCCTGCTCCCTTAACACAAGTCTTATCGCTTCTGCTACTGGGTCCGGCAACTTCCCGTGCTCTAGGTCTGGGAATGGCTGATGATGATCCTCTGCGATTCTTCCCGGGATTCCCACCACTGTAGCTCCGGGTGGCACTGACTTTACAACTACTGAACCTGAGCCGATCTTGGCACCATCTCCTATAGTGATAGCACCCAGAGCTACTGCGCCGGTGCCAATTACTACATTATTGCCAACGGTAGGATGACGCTTCTCCTTCTTTAAGCTGGTTCCACCCATGACAACCCCCTGATATATTAGCACATTATCCCCGATTTCAGTTGTCTCCCCGATAACCACCCCGGCACCATGGTCAATAAAGAAACGCCTGCCAATCTTAGCCCCAGGGTGGATTTCAATCCCGGTTAAAAAGCGATTAATATGGGACAGAAAACGGGCCAGAAAGTAAAGTTTGCGCCGCCACAGGAAATGGGCCACACGATGAAGCCATAAGGCGTGTAACCCAGGATAGCAGAAGATTACCTCCAAAACACTCCTTGCTGCCGGGTCTTTAGCAAAAACCGTTTTTATGTCTTCTTTTAATGTCTTCAACAAGGCAGTATTCCTTATCTGTTATATACCTGGTGCAGCCTGGTAGAGTCCCTGAAAAAGCCAGGTAGACAGATAGCGCTCACCACTGTCAGGCAAAACCACCACGATTAGCTTACCTTTATTCTCCCGCCTTCTGGCTACCTGAAGTGCCGCCCAGGTGGCTGCCCCCGAGGATATGCCTGCCAGTATCCCCTCTTCTCTGGCCAGCCGTCTCGCTATCTCACCGGCATCTTCATTTTTAACCTTAATAATCTCATCAACCAAATCCAGCCTTAGAACATCGGGGACAAAGCCAGCACCGATACCCTGTATCTTATGAGACCCTGGCTTACCCCCAGAAAGAATCGGGGATAAAGCCGGCTCAACCGCAATAGCTTTAAATTCCGGCTTTCTGGGTTTAATTACCTCAGCCACGCCAGTAATGGTTCCTCCAGTGCCCACCCCGGAAACCAGAATATCCACCCTGCCATCAGTATCCCTCCATATCTCCTCGGCGGTGGTCAGGCGGTGCACCTCTGGATTTGATGGGTTCTTAAACTGCTGGGGCATAAAGTAGTTAGGGTTTTCTTTAACCAGTTCCTCACCTTTCTTTACCGCCCCGCTCATCCCTTCCCCCCCGGGGGTTAATACCAGTTCAGCACCGAAAACATATAAAAGCTGCCTCCGCTCCGTTGACATCGTATCCGGCATGGTGAGGATAAGCCTATATCCCCTGGCAGCGCAGACAAAAGCCAGGGCAATGCCGGTATTGCCACTGGTTGGCTCGACGATTACCGTATCTTTATTGATAAGTCCCTTCTCTTCGGCATCAACGATCATTGACACCCCTATCCTGTCCTTCACATTCGCTATAGGATTAAACGACTCAAGCTTGGCCACTACCTCTGCCCCTGCCCCTTCGGTTATTCGGTTCAGTCTAACCAGTGGCGTATTCCCGATCAGCTCGGTTGAGTTACTGGCTATGCCTCTGGTTAGCTTCGGTATCTCTATTGTCTTATACCGGAGTTTCTCCACCTTTTGAGCCTCTGCCATCTTGATTCCTCCTTTTTAGGTTATTCCAGCCGGAAGTTTTGCCTTGGCGATTTTCCCCACTGCCTGAAGTGCTGATGATATATCTTCCACCGTGTTAAAGTACCCTGGACTGAAGCGCACAGTGCCCGACGGGTAAGTCCCCAGAGTCTTATGAGCCGCTGGGGCGCAATGAAGCCCCGGTCTTACCTTGATGTCAAACGCCTGGTCAAGGATGGCTCCCACTTCCTCCGGCTCATACTCTTCAATGTTGATTGAAATAACAGGCGCTTGTCTAGACCTATCTTTGGCTTGGTAAATAGTTACCCCGGGAATGTTAGATAAACCTTCAATCAGATTACTAATTAAAGATTCCTCGTGAGCCCGAATTACATCCCAGCCCTCACTGAAGATATATTTAAGCCCGGCGCCAAGACCGGCAATGCCGACGCTGTTTGCTGTTCCGCATTCATATCGATATGGCAGTTCAGATGGCTGTTCTTCCTGTTCAGAATGGGAGCCGGTACCACCTTCCCGCAGCGTATCAAGGCTAACACGTTCCCCCACATAAAGAACCCCAGTCCCTGGGGGACCCAAAAGCCCTTTATGTCCAGAAAAGGCAAGCAAATCAATGTTATGCGCCTGGACATCAATAGGATGCTTACCGGCTGTTTGCGCTGCATCTACCAGGAGAATTATGTTATGCCGTCTGGTAACTAATGCGTATTCTTCAATGGATTGAATAGCACCATTTACATTAGAGGCATGGGTAACCACCACTAACTTGGTGTCTTTGGTTATCGCCTGCTCAATATCCCGTGAAGACACAACCCCGGTCTCTGGGGAAGGTCGGAGTCTGGTGATTTTGACACCCTGCCGCTCCAGTTTTCTTAAAGGGCGAGCCACAGAATTATGCTCAATCGAGCTGGTAATCACATGGTCCCCAGGCCTAAGTAACCCTTTGAGTCCCAAATTTAAGGCATCGGTGCAGTTGAGGGTAAATATAACCCGTTCCTTTTCCGGGGCATTAATGAGGCGGGCTACTAAAAGCCTCGTCTCCTCAACCGTCTTACCAGCAGCTACTGTCATGCTGTGGCTGCCACGACCGGGATTACCTGCCTTCTCCCTCAGAAATTTATCCATGGTTTGATAAACACTTTCTGGTTTCGGCCAGGATGTGGCTGCATTATCAAGGTAAATCATTCTCTCAGGCTCCAATGTATTTTGTGTAAAGCCCACGGGCAAAGGATTCGTCATTAGTGTCTTTAATAATCGCCCTGCCATCAGGGAAAATAACCATTTCTTGGTCATCAACTTTGAAGCGAATCATGAACTCGTTTAAGGTAACCTTTCCCGCCTGCCTTAAGCGTGCTGCCAGCTTCTCTAAAGAAACCTCTCCTACTTCAGGGCTTAGAACCTGTACCGCATCTTGACCGCAGAGTGAGGTGACCTTTAATCCTGGCTCTCCCTCCAAAAACTGGTATTCCCCGCGGCAGGCTGGACAATCTCGCCGACGGCTAGTCTTTAAGTGTTGAAAGCTGCCCTGCCAAACATCGATGAATATAAGGTCCCGGTTTATTTTTTTTGTTCCACTCAGTATTTTCATCGCTTCAACAGACTCAAGTGAGCCGATGATGAAAGGCACAGGGTTGATTACACCTACCGTATCACAGGTTTGAATCACCTTTGGATTGGGTATGGTGAAGGTAAGACAGCGAAAGCACGGTGTCTGGTGCGGGATTACGTTCATTGTCATCCCTAAAGAAGAGATGGCCGCACCATAAACCCACGGTATTTCATGCTTTAGGCAGACGTCATTTATAAGAAAACGCCCTTCAAAGTTATCCAGTCCATCTAAAATCAAATCAGCACCACTTATTAGCCTTTCCACATTAGTATGGTTTACATCGGCGACTATACCCTCAATTTCAATCGAAGAATTTATCCTCTTCAGGTGCCGCTCGGCAGCAATTGCCTTTGGCAAGCCGTTATTTATATCGTCTTCGTCGAAAAGCACCTGCCGGTGTAGATTGTGATATTCGATAAAATCTCGATCAATAATCTTAACCCTGCCGATACCGGCACGCACCAGTAAGGTGGCAACAGTTGCCCCTAGTCCACCGCAGCCAATAATTACTACCGAGCTGCTGCCTAATCTCTTTTGCCCTTCCTCACCTAAGGCAGGAAAGAGGATTTGACTTGAATACCTATCCAGCATATTTCTCCGACCTGGCTTTATCTTTCGACCCAAGCTCCTCTTAGGCCACCTGAGATAGTCTTCTACTCAATCCAAACAGTACTATCCCGGTGCTGCCAAGAGCAAACCCGGTAATAATCATAAAGGCACCAGTGGCAATAATCTCCTGGGCAACACCGAAGCCCAGAACAGCAAGATAGAGATAGTTCTCTATGTTTAAAGCCTGGGCATAGCTCAAATGTTTGGGGTTTAAGGGGTCAAAACGACCACCCTCAAGCAGTTCATTATAGGTGGCGGCTATACCTCGGCGATGCTCCCTTATGGTATCACCGGCTGCCTGTGCCTCTTCCAGTGAATCGACTACTTCACCGTTTGCTACCGCGCTCTCGTCAATACCTAGAGTGATCTTTTCCAGACGCATTGCCTCCTTCATCCAATTGCTCTTCTCAACGGCGAGGCTGATGAAAACTGCACCCATGACCAGACTCGCCACTCCAAGGAGTAATACCAGGATAGCTAAGTACCGGCTTACACTTATCATTGTCCCTCCTGCTACCTTAAATTATTATTTAATTCTGTTCGGGTTATCGCACTCCGGGCACTTTTGCGCTTCATTCTCTTCATCTTTAAATATAATAATCACAGTAACTAAATTGCTGTTTCGGGTCTGCTGTCTCACCTTCATCAGGTGAAACCAATTCCCGTTGCATCTGAACCATATCTGCCAGGCTTATCGCGTCAAGGACATCTACCATCGCCTTTTGTAATCTGTGCCAAATCCTTCGCGTGACACACTGGGGAGCCCGATGGCAAACCGTCTCATCATCCACACATGCTACGGGAGCCAGAGAGCCGTCTAGGATTCTGACTACTTCAGAAAGGCTTATCTGCGACGGGTCTCGGCTTAAAGTATATCCACCACGGTTACCCCTCTCAGTTCTCACCAGGCCTCCGATTCTAAGTGGTGTCATTAAGTTTTCCAGATAACTCTCAGACACCTCCTGCCTTTTGGATATATCTCTGAGAGTAATAGGTCCATCCTTGTAGTGAACTGCTAAATCAACCATAGCCCTTGTGCCGTATCGTGCTCTAGTGCAAAGCCTCATATTACCCCCCGTTCATCAAATACGGTTGCCTAAGTAATAAACTAAGCTAGTTCACTAAAATAGTGATATTAGTGATATTACACTAAATCATTTCTTTTGTCAAGTCTTACTGGCTTTTATATTGGGGTTTAGGGGTAATTGGTTTAGGGTGAATTTAGCTTTGTGGTACCCCTGGGGCGACTCGAACGCCCGCACGCGGTTTAGGAAACCGCTGCTCTATCCACTGAGCTACAGGGGCCTATTGGTGGAGCTGGGGTAACAATAGGCAGAACTTTTGAATTGGCTTTGGCTATTACCATTTAGCCAGACTGCTCTCACCAAAGGAAATTGTAGCAGGAAACTATGGGAACTGCAATTGAGTAAGCAATACGCCCCGCGACACGTATGTCTAGCTTCTCTATTAACTTTGCCTTTTCCAGCCTGTAAATCTTGTTGCGTGCCGTTTTCAACGAGTAGCCGAATTCATTTACTAAATCACCTGCTTTAATGACTCCTTTGAGCTGAATGAACCTCAAGGTATCCTATTTTGTTGCTCCTATAATCTGCACACCTATTTTTAAGCATTTAATTGCTTTAAAAGCCTGCAAGCGGCACTAAGCCGAGGTCACCATTTCCTCATTTGCCAATTATAATTGGCAAATTCGCTTAGTTAAGGAACTTAGCGGTACCTCGTGCGGTCAAGCCATTTCTTCTTCTGGATAGCCGGCCCCCAGCCTATCAACAGGTTCATCAGGTCAACCAAATCGGGCTTGGGAATGTTTACCAAATGTAGCCAAGCTCAGCACCATCCTTTAGCACGCCCCTCATCTCAGTGAGGATCTTACTATGAAGACCATAATCAGCCTTCGCCTGAGCCGGCTCCAGTTTTGCCGCATCTTCCCCCTTCTCTCCCCTCCTGGAAAAATTATGGCAAACCGTTTTGCGACAAACGGCAACTGGGTTATATCTACCGAGGCGACAAGGCTCTAGCTAAATATGTTGACTTGGGAGCGACATTTGTTATTACAGGGGAGTACCGAAAAGGGATAGTAAAAAGGTAACAATTAGCCAGAATGTGACAAACCGGACATTTGTTACTTGGCTGCACGGTCCAAGCTTTCGTCTATAGTTGCTTTATCACTTTTTCTATGGGCACATATTCTATTTCGTAACCATAGCGTCTGGGTCCAACGAGAGCTATCCCCTCTTTACTTCGGTAACTCTCATGCTTTACTCCAACGACGGCGACTGAATCCCCCTCAGCAAGGTCCGAGTTGGTGATAGGTTCTGCTGTATCGAGCTGGACAACCTCAATAATATCCGGACTGGTGACATATGCTTCACCGTCTAACCAAGTGATATGGTTTTCGTTCTTGAAGAAGATTCTAAAACTGTGGCCCTTAAACTTGTCTATGCCTTCTATCGTCGTTATGCCACAATAGTATCCTTCTCTATCCTCAGTTTCCCTCTTTGATACCCTTCCCTCGAAAAGTAACCAACCACTGGTAGCCTCTACCGCAGCCTCGACTGGGTTAACTCCGGACTCCCTTGCCTGGCGAATAGCTTTGCCAATATTATGGGCATAAGTGAGAGTGCCCGGGATAAAGGCTCCTTTCACCTCCTTCCAGGGGAGCAAAAACCCGGCTTGTCCACAGCGGCCAAAACCGGCTACGCTGATCATTTTTCCTAATCTCTCAGCGGTTACATAACTTGCCGCTTCCTTTATAATGCTTACATTGCCCCAGCGGTCACAACAGGCGATAGGGGTTATTTTCTTATTGTAGAGGCAGGGTAACGCCTGCACCACTTCAGGCAGTGCCCTGCCCGAGTAATCTCCATCCACGATCGGTATGCCCAGCCTTAATGTGGCATCGATTGGTCCTGGGGTATTCACGCCACCGATTTCAAAGGCGATGAGTGCCCCTGCTTTGATACCACTGTATTCCTGAAGTACTTCTACCGCTTCAAGAAGGGGCCTTGCTACCTTCTCTTGAGTCAGCCCAAGAGCTTCCATTCTGGCTTTAGTTTCCTTAGTTACTGGAGCGATAGTTCCCATACCCCACGTGGTACACATCCAGGTGTCATCCGCTATCTCAGAACCATCTACCCATTTTATTTCTCTACCTTCTTTGAAATCATCGAGAAGTAATTGTTCCCCAAATGCAAGCCTCCCCCCACCGCCCGTGCCTAGAAAGGTACAGCCCCTTACGAAATCTTTTATTTCCTCTTCGGACTCCAGTATTTTAGTTGGCATGTTTTCCTCCGTGCTATTTAGTAGCTAATCTTTCTTTGCTTGGTCAACTGTCGTATCAGGGTAACAGTATTCCCATCGCCTTTAACTCGTTACCGATTTCTTCAAGGCCTAAAGACTTCAGGGTTTTTAAGTATGGGAAAGACGTCTTTTTATCCCACTTGCGCAGTTCAAAGTACTTATCCAGCATGTCATCTAACTCCTCCTTGATGTTTGTCGAACCAGCCTCCATTGGTGATTTATCGTTCATTATCCTCCACGGAAGCACATGCCACGCCCTGGTTTTACCTAACTTTATGTTGTAACATTGTTCCAGGGTGACGATCCTTTCCCCGGCCTTCATCAATCCCTCTTCATCCATACTTATGCCGGTGGCATACGAGAATAACTCTGCCATATCTGCGGGGGTAAAACTGTAGATAAGCGTGGTGATGAAGACACAAAGGCCGAGGGATTCGGTAACAGCATAGCAATCCTCATGCCACCGCACTATTTCCGGCCTTTTCTCAGTAAGGTGTGAGTTAGCATATTTTTCGCTCCCGGTCAGCTTCCTTATCCGTTCGATACCTTCTCTGGACCGCCCGAATTCAGCAAGGCACTCGGTGTGTAAGTGATCAGGGCCTCTCGGATTAAGGGCAAAGGCCAAGGCATAGGATTTGGCCGACCTGGTATCGACCCTTGATTGCTCCAAACCTCTGGCTTGCACAGCCCATTTATATGAACCCTTGCCCACTTTTTCTGCGGCCTTTTTTGAGCCTTCGGCTAATAAACCGCCTATTCCTTCTCTAAAGGCTATCTTTTTAATCAATTCAACCAGTAATTTGCCATCACCCCAGTTAAGCAGGATACCGTCGGTTTCCTTCTCAGTAAGCACACCTCTTTCAAAGCTCTCTACCGCCCATTGAATAACACCACCTGTGGAGATCGTATCCAGCCCGTAAATATTACACAGTTCGTTGCCTTTTAAGACAGCCTCAATATCATCGATGCGTAATCCGCAACCTAGTGCAGCTAGTGTTTCAAATTCAGGTCCTCCTGAAAAACCGCCCTGCCACTCTGTATAGCGGTGACATCCGATAATGCATGACTCACAGGCCAACCTCTTCTTCAAGTAACCGGCCTCTATTAAATACTGTCCTGACAAAAATCTAGCTCCCTCAAATGGGCCTTCGCTGTAGTTTCGTGTGCCACAAATGCCATCCTCATTCATAGCCAGGAGGCCACCACTGGTGCCGAACTCCGCCAAGCCTCGATACTTTGAATCGTTCATTATCAGTTCCCGGCACCTATTGACACTTCGTCTGAATTTGTCTTGGTCTGCCGCTTTAAAATGGGCATCACCCCGAGCCACAATTGCTTTCAGCTTCTTAGCTCCCATAACTGCCCCGGCACCTCCCCTGCCAGCAGCGTTATAGATTGAAAACATTATTGCCGAGAATAGCACCTTATTCTCCCCCGCTGGTCCAATACAGGCAACGTCGATGCGATGGTCATTCAACTCCTCTTGGATCTTCTCGTTTGTTTCCCTTACATCCTTTCCCCAAAGGTGGGCTGCATCCCTGAATTGTACCCCTTGGTCGTCAATGAGGAGATAAACTGGATTTTCGGCTTTGCCTGTTACCAATAAAATATCGTAACCGGCAGATTTTACTTTTGAACCCCAGTGCCCACCAGCACTGGTTTTTAGGTACATGTTGGTCGCTGGGCTCCTGGTTGTAACAGTTACCCTTCCTGAACATGGGACGGTTGTTTGGATCCCCGTTAGAGTGCCTATTGAAAATATGAGGACATTCTCCGGGCCAAGAGGGCTCGTGTCTTTGTCCGTTTCATCCCACAACATCTTAGCCGCTATTCCCCTGCTGCCGAGGTAACGTCTTATCATTTCCTCTGGTAATGGTTTTTCCTCTATTTTTCTACTGGTAAGGTCGATAGTGAGAATCCTGCCAGCTACACAAGGTACAGTCATTGGTTTCCCTCTCTTAGCGGTTTTATACCCCCTGTTTATGTTACTATTTTACTGCATGAAGGAAAGCTTGTCTAAACTAAGCATCTTCAGACTTTATTCTTATTAGATGGATTTGTAAATCAATAAAGTTGACAAACATGCCTCATCACAAGTATTTTATAAACCGCTTACACTTGGTACAGCGATTCAAATCTCGGTGACAGCTAACTGGAAATCATAATTAGGAAGGGAAATTAAATGCAAGAAGTAAGAATCTTAGGCATAGTCGGAAGCCCTAGAAAGAACGGGAATACAGCAAAGTTGGTTGAGAAGGCGTTGGAAGGTGCTATAAGTGTAGCTGATGTCAAAACAGAGTTATATGAAATGGCGGGCAAAAAATACCATCACTGTATGGCCTGTCATAAATGTAAAGAGACTGGAACTTGCGTTTTCAAAGATGATTTTCAAGACTTTGTAAGAAGATATATTGAAGCTGATGGGATAATTATCGGTGCCCCTGTTTATCACATGGCAGTTCCCGCATCAATGAAAGCGGCAATAGATAGATTATCCAACTCGATCATGAATAACGTAATTATGCGTGGCAAAAAGATGCCAGCATTTAATAAGGTCTGTGGGGTACTTGCAGTAGGCGGTCACCCTCATGGTGGACAAGAATTCGTATTGAGTTTCCTAGTTAATAGCTCATTGCTTATGAATGGAGTGGTAGTTTCAGGGGATACATTACTGGGTGATTACATAGGTACTGCTGCCTATACAGGTCTCACGTCCCCGGAAGGTTTGGTTCAGAAGGAGCCAGCGAAAAGCAAGAATACCGTATTAAATGATAAGCGAGCCATAACTTGCGCAATAGAGTTAGGCAAAAGAGTTGCCCAAACGACAAGAATCGTGAGAGCCGGAATGTCGGCGTTAGAGAGAGAATTGCCAAGTGAGTATTTCTATACGTCAGACGAGTTTTTAGGTTCATAGACTAGATCAGCGCAAGTCCGTCCTACTTTTTGGTCACAAAACAAGCAAATGTTCAATATCACATTGGGGATTAGATTCACCCAGTTGAAGAAGACTTCTGCCGTGGTATTACAATTGACACTGAAGTTCCCTTGCCGACTTGAGAATCCAAAGAAAAACTACCCTTCACCAATCTAGCTCTGTCACGCATTCCCAAAAGTCCCAGTTTTCCTGTTCCAGGAAGACTATCTATAAAGCCGGTACTGTCAAACCCACGACCATTATCACTCATAGTTAGCTTCAACTCTGAGGGGTTGAAATCAACTGTAACTGAAGCAATGGTTGCCCCGGAATGCTTCACTACGTTATTAAGAGCCTCTTGGGCAACTCGAAAAAGCGCAAGTTCTGTATCAGGAGACAGCCGCTCAAGAACCCCCATAACTTGGACATTCGCTTTGAGCTTTCCATTACTAGACATCTCATCGGCTAACATATGTAATGCCGATATAAGACCTATGCGGTCTAAAATATCAGGTCGCAGCTTGTGGCAAAATCGCCGCACGTCACTAATTATCTCGCTTATCCTATTTTTAAATTTCGTTAAACTTTCCATGGTGTTTCTATTCGTCTTTTTTTCAGCTGCGACTAAACCTCCGATGTCAAGTGCCAACGCAGACAGGTTTTGGACCACACCGTCATGCAGTTCAGACGCAATATAATATCTCTCATCCTCGTGCGCTTTAATGACTTCTGATACATAGTACTCCATATCTTTCTGCCGTTTCTTACGGTCAGTGATATCCACCCAAATATTTAACTGGTGCTCAAACTTGCCTTCAATAACTATTGCCGCTGGAAATACTTCCACCCAGAATATTTCCCCATTTTTCTTTCTAAATTTCTCTTCGAACTTTTTAGCTGACCCCGATAAGGCGGTTTCACGATGTTTTTTGGCTCTTTGCAATTTCTGCTCCGTCCACCATGGGAAAGGAGGCTTGAGCCCAACTACTTCAGAAGCGGCATAGCCGGTTAGTCGCTCTAGGGCAAGGTTGACCCGCTCAATTGTGCCCTCCGGACTGGTTACTACCACCGGATATGGTGATTGTTCAATAAGATTAAAATTAAACACGTTGCTCCGGAGTAGCTCCTCCTCAGCCAGTTTGCGGTCAGTAATATCAACCCATAGAGTTAACTGGTTGACAAACTTGCCCTCAATGATGATTGCTTTGGGAGCGACTTCCACCCAGAATATTTCCCCATTTTTCTTTCTAAATTTCTCTTCAAACTTCTTGCCCGACCTCGACAACGCAGCTTCGCG
>Ga0114920_10000414_pt1 | contig 18693 bp, 12 predicted proteins | sample ChitaG_FD_88683 | JGI IMG/M metagenome (GOLD analysis project Ga0114920, IMG submission 88683) | Deep subsurface microbial communities from South Pacific Ocean to uncover new lineages of life (NeLLi) - Chile_00310 metaG | ecosystem: Environmental > Aquatic > Marine > Oceanic > Sediment ... | reverse complement strand
GTCCCCTACACCACCGCACAAAAACTATTACTTGGAATAAGCCATTACCATGCCATACTGGTTCAGGCCGAAACGGAAGAAATGGTCCCGGGCATTGTTGAAGATATTAAAGCAACAATCCGCGAACTTCACGGCATCACGGATCCGGATCAGGATGATTTTAAGGTCGGCACCATGGATGAGGCGATGGATATTATCAGCGGAGTAACGTCGGCCATGACGCTTCTTCTGGTTGCCGTAGCTGACATATCACTGCTTGTAGGAGGTGTAGGTATTATGAACATCATGCTTGTCTCCGTTACCGAAAGGACGAAGGAAATAGGCCTACGTAAAGCCCTTGGGGCAACCCGAAGCGACATAACAATTCAGTTTTTACTGGAAGCGGTGATCCTCACGATCATTGGCGGTATTTTTGGAATTCTTTTCGGCGCCGGGCTTTCATGGGTAGTCGGATTGGGAATAAGGGAGCTCGGCGGTTTTATCAGCTGGACATTCTTCTTTCCGGTTTCTGCCGCAATTATGGGTATTGGAGTAGCGGGTGTGGTCGGCTTGACTTTTGGCCTCTACCCGGCCAATCAGGCATCGAAAAAAAGCCCTATTGAGGCATTGAGATACGAATAATATCTCTGATCTCCCGTCCGAACGGAGCTCGCTCCGGGCGGGCAGAACTCAGATCTCAGATCCAATATTAGATCTTACATCTTATATTTTAGATTGGATCTCGGAAAAAAGGCGGCTTTTTTGAAGCGCTTCTTCTGCCTTGATAACCGGTAGATCGTTTGTGTTAAAATATTGTGCCAGCACAACACAAAAAGTGAGCTGTGCAAACTTTGTTGTGGGGAGTTCTACAAATTTGGACCCTGCCTACCGGCAGGCAGGCTTAATTTAGAATTATTTTAGGCTATTTTCTAAAAAGATATTGATAAATGGCGATAGCGACTTCTTTTCTGGTTAAAGTTCTTGAAGGTTCAAGTTTTGCTGTATCTCTATCAGGAAATAGATTATATTTCTGAGCTATTCCAACATACATTGCAAACCATTCGTCGTCGGATACATCACTGTATGAATGAGGTAGATATGTTTCAAGATCAAAGGTTAGGGTTAGCATTTTAAGAAATTCTGCAGTATTCACGGTTCTGGCTGGCTGGAAAGTGCCATCCGGATAGCCATTTATAATGCCTTTTTGAGCAGCTGTTACAACAAATGATGTATACCATTGATTATCCAGAATATCACGGAATTTTCCATCGTTACGCACGTTAGTTATGCTTTCAAAACGAGCTAAAAGCAGGAACTTTGCTGGTGCTGCACGATTAACCGGCGTCCAGCCTTTAAATTCTCCATCCGGATACCCCCCAAGAACAGCCCTGCGGTAAAGCTCTGCAGCTGCCATACCCTCAAGATCATTGGTGTCAGTATCCGGAAAAGGGTTATTATAATCATAAAAAGCCGTGATAACTTCGTCTTCATAACCCGCTGGCGGTATTACTTCTTTTATAATAGTTGGAGATACTGTCGTTAGTCTTACGCATTCATTTCCTGATCTTGCGTAACCGCTGATACAGTTGAATTTGTAACGTTCAATTCGCTCTCCATTTATGATTTTATCTATACAACTTGATATCATGGAATTTTTCGGTGGATTTTGACAAGGCGGATACTCAACTTCTTCTGTTGTCGCTTCAGCACATTTAAATTCCGCATGCTCAGCATTACCATCTATTGTAGTATACGCATAACCTCCACAGGAGCTTTTCCAGGTTATTTTTTCCCCTTTCCACCCTGCGACATCAATAGCACAGTTATCAATACCGCTACAACTGCCCTTTAGGGTGTAGCATTTTTGTAGCTGACTTGAATTAAGGAATACGCATTTAACTTGTTCTTTGACGATTGGCTGCACATATACCGATGGCACTTCTGTTGTCGCTTCAGCACATTTAAAATTCGCATGTTCAGCATTACCATCTATTGTAGTATATGCATAACCTCCACAGGAGCTTTTCCAGGTTATTTTTTCCCCTACCTGACCTGTAATGTCAACAATGCAGGTTTCAATACCGCTACAGCTGCCTTTTGGTGAATTACATTTCTGTAGCTGATTTGAATTGTAAAATACACATTTAACTTGTTCTTTCACTACTTCGCTGATGAAATCCAATGACTTACAACCGCCAGTTTCAGAAACAATGCAATCAGTCTCCGGAACATTTTCTCCTGGCGCATAGCACTTTCCATCCGACATAATAAATCCTTTTGATCCATCTGTGGTATTGCAAAGATTGTTAGTGGTTGTATCGTCAGTAGTAACATCAGATATGGCATTGCTTGGATCTACATAGTCCGCACCACATTCATCTTTCATGCTGATGTAATCGACTGAGCTGTCTGTCCAGCCGTCTTTACAAATAACGCTCCCATCACTGTCGGCACCAACGCTACAATTAACACCATCATGCCCTGAACATGCGCCAGTTGTGGCGTAAGCAGGCAGGTTAATTTGTGTTGCTAGCATCAAAAAAACCAAGATGCCGGTAAAACGTTTAATAATATTACTTTTCATGGTTTTTGTAATTAAAAAATAAGCGCACTTAAAAATATACACGATAAATAGTATAAACGTTACAATGGTTTTTTCAATAAAAATAGCTTGAATATAAAATTTGTTCAACTTTAGAATTTTGGGTTTCCGCGAAGTGGCCTACATCTTCTCCGGAACCTCTAATCCCAATAACCCAAAAGCATCTTCCATAATCCTGATAACTGCGCCAGTTATAAGGAGGCGGCTTTTTTTAAGGTTTTCTTCGGCTTTTATGACTGGCAGGGCGTTATAGAACGTGTTGAAATCCTGCGCCAGCTGATAAAGAAAATTGGCAATATGATTGGGTTTATACTCTTCAACAGCCCGCTCAAATGCATCCGTATACTGAAGTAAGTCCAGTACCACTTTTGTTTCATGATCGTCAGACAGAACCAGTTTGTAATCTTCCACATCTGATAGTTTTACATCTGCTTTTCGTAAAATGGATTTGGCGCGCGCCACGGTGTACATGAGGTATGGAGCGCTGTTTCCGTCCAGACTTAACATATGATCCCAGTCGAACGTCATATTGCTTATGCGGTTCTGATGAAGAATACTGTATTTTACTGCGCCGATCCCTATAATGCGGGCTAACTCTTTTTTCTCATTTTCGGACATCTCCACGCCTTTTTCTTTGATAAGATCAAGTGAGCGTTTTTCGGCTTCATCCAAAAGGTCATTTAAAAGGATGATATTCCCCTTTCTGGTGCTCATAGAACCTTCTTTAAACTGCATACGCCCGAATTTCACATGAACATTTACGGAGGTTGTGAGATTTAATTTGTAGGCCGATTCAAAGAGTTTTCGGAAATAAAATTCCTGAGCCACGTCTACCACATTTACCATTAAATCCGGATGCCATTCGCTCTCCCAGTATTTAATTCGGGCAAGATCGCGGGTTATATAAAGAGTTGCCCCATCGGATTTCCGAACCACTGCCGGCACATCCTGCGGATCATCCGGCTTTATGATCCATGCGCTTTTTTCGCCATCCACAATAATGCCACTCTTACGCCCATCATCCAGGATCGCCTGCATTTTGTCCTCGTAAAAGCTCTCACCGTTCATATGGTCGAATTCCACTCCTAAACGGTCGTAAATGGGCTGGATTTCCATCAGGCTCCATTTCACGATCTTTTCCCAGAGCTTCCGGTTTTCTTTATCCCCTTCTTCAAATTTTTTGTATTCCGCACGCGCCTCGTCATCCAGCTCCACATCCTTATCCGCTTCAATGTGATACTGGACGTACAGTTTCTGGAGAGCGGGAATCGGATCTTTTTCAATTTCCGAAAGATCCCCCCAGGATTTGATCGCATGGATCAACTTTCCGAACTGGGTGCCCATATCGCCGATAAAGTTATCTGAAATCACTTTATATCCCCTCTTCTGATAGATTTTTTTGATGGAATCGCCGATTATAGTTGAAAGAAGGTGATGTACGCCCATCGGCTTAGCGATGTTGGGATGTGAGTAGTCAATCACCATAGATTTATCTTTTGCTACACCCAATTCCTCTTTTAAGTAATCTTTCAGATCGCCAACTATTTCCTCTAAAATTGTTGAATAAAAATTTTGTTCAACCCAAAAGTTTACAAAGCCAGGTCCTGCAACATCAACTTTAGTGAATAACTTATCTTTTTTCAGCTCATCCGCGATCTTTTGGGCGATTTCTCTGGGATTCCCATACTGCCCGGACAGCATAAGTGAGATATTGGTGGCAAAATGCCCATGTTCCAACGTTTTGGTTTTATCCAAATGCAAATCCCCTTCCCTTACTTCAAAACCTGCCTCTTTAATGGCTTTAAAAACAATACCTGTGAGCTTTCTGAGGGACGATTTCATACAGGAGGGATTATATCACATTTCGCATTTCTGATTTTGCATTCAATTTTTACATTTTGTCATTTTTTCATTCATTGCTAGATGAAAGAATGCCAGATGACATTGCGAAATCTCGAATGCGAAATGCGAAATGATATTGCGCTTCCTCCTCAATTTGCTAAGATAAATTGTACTTCATTTAAACAAAATAAACCGTGACTTCACAGCTTTTGCTCCTCATATTTCTTATTATTCTTTCAGGAGCGTTCTCCGGAGCCGAAATCGCCTTAACTACCCTTTCTCCCGCCAAAGTGCGAGCCATTGGAAAGGATGGAAAATTCGCCAGCAAAGCGATTCGTAAATTAAAAAGCAAGCCTCAGCGCCTCCTGATCACCATTCTGATCGGTAATAATTTAGTGAATGTGCTTGCCACTGTTATTGCTACCATCTGGGGAATGGAAGTTTTTGGAAGCACGGCAATCGGTATCGTAACAGGAGTTCTGACGTTTGTAATTCTCGTTTTTGGTGAAATAACTCCCAAAACCTTTGCCCAAAAATATTCGGAACGTTCTGCGCGCCTACTGGCCTATCCCCTACTCTGGCTCACTAAAATCCTTTTTCCGGTTATCTGGATTCTTGAGAAGTTCACCGACGGGCTCATCAGTGGACTGAAACTGCGCGAATCACTTCATTCCGTGAGTGAAGATGAACTATTGGCACTGGTGGATATCGGCACAAAAGAAGGTGTGATTGAAGAGCAGGAGCAGGAAATGATAGAAAATGTTTTGGAATTCACTGACACCACGGTAGAAGAAGTGATGACGTTTAAAAAAGATATGGAAATGCTCCGGGTGAATACCTCAATTCGTGATTCCGTTGATTTCTTTCTGAACCATTCCCACTCCCGCATTCCTGTTTACAAAGACACCATACATAATATAGTGGGGATTGTGACCGTCCATGATATTTTGCGCTTTTTGCATGCCCCAAACAAAGATAAAACGTTGGAAGAATTTAAACTCAAGGCGCCCATTGTGGTCCCCAAAACCAAATCCATCAGCAAACTCTTTCATGAATTCCAGCGCCGTCGCCAGCATTTGGCCATTGTGGTGGATGAACACGGGGAAACAGCCGGTTTGGTGACCATGGAGGATATTTTAGAAGAAATTGTGGGCGATATTGTGGATGAACAGGATCGGGAAGAGCGGTTGATCCGGTCCATCGGCAAAAATGAATGGGAAGCAAATGGCGAAGCGGATATTGAAGAGCTGAATGAGGCCCTGGATGTGGAGCTGAATTACCCAGAACACCAAACTATCAGTCTCCTGATCCTCGAAGAACTCCACCGTTTTCCAAAACTGGGTGAAAAAATTATATTTGAAAACCTAATTTTTCAGGTGAAAGAAATGGGGAAGAAAAAAATCGAAACGGTGCAGATCACCAGGCTGCCGGAACCGAATGGAGAGGAGGAGGTGGATTAGAATTTTATCAATAGGGAAACACTCTCCGATTGCACCCCGATGAATCATCGGGACACATCGGAGCCCTCACTGCACTGCAGGCCGTCATAAATGCCGGCCCTACGTTCCGTTCGGAACGTGTTTCTCGCTACTTACTATGGAACACTTAATGGAAATTGTCAGGGAAGTTATTCAGAATTACGGTTATTTGGGGATTTTTTCCCTTACAGCCTTGGAGCAATTCATTTTCCCGATTCCAGCGGATATTTTTGTGGCAATTGGAACTTCCATGGGCCTCCCGTTTAGGAATGTATTGATGTATGTCCTTTTTGCCGCCCTGATTGGTTCTTATATCGGATATTTTTTAGGAAAATATTTGGGGCATCCGGTTATGCGGTGGCTGTTTGGAAAAAGTCGATTAGAACATGGGGAAAAATTCATAAAAAAATACGGTGTCTGGGGTGTGATTATCGCGGGATTGACCCCTGTCCCTTTTAAACTGATCACCTGGACGGCCGGTATTTTTGAAATGCCTTTGGGGCGTTTCACGATCGGCGTCCTCCTTGGCCGAATGCCACGATACATCATCACCGGTTACGCAGCCGCCTTGATTTACAAGACCAAATTTTACGCGTCTACGGAAATGAGCGCAATTATTCTTGGTGCCCTGCAAGGTGTGACGGAATTTTTACCCATCTCAAGCTCCGGCCACCTGGCGATCGCCGAACATTTCCTGAAACTCCCAGCTGCCATCGGCGCCACGGATCTGGAATTATTTGATATCTTCCTGCATGGCGGATCACTTTTGGCCATCCTGATTTTCTTCTGGAAAGACTGGTTACACGTTCTAAAAGAGTTATGGCATATGCTCGTCAAATGGACCTTCGACAGAAACAGCTTAGCCGCAAAGCTTATTATCGGTACTATTCCAGCTATTCTGGCGGGCCTGATGTTTGGAGGAGCTATCGGCAATCAATTCAGGCAACTGGCTTATATTGCCACTTTCTTAATTCTACTTGCACTTTTTTATCTGCTTGCAGAATGGAAAGGAAAAGATAGTGATAGTGAATCAGTTGGCATCAAAAAATCTTTGATCATCGGGGCTACTCAGGCGTTCGCCTTAATCCCTGGCGTTTCCCGATCCGGCTCAACTATAGCTGTTGGTATGCTGTTGGGATTAAAAAGGCGCGCGGCCGCTAAATTTTCTTTTATGCTGGGCGGGATTGCTATTTTAGCCGCCAATGTGTACGCCCTTTTTTCCATCCGCCACGGAGCCGTCATGCCTGACCTTACGTTTACTCTGGTTGGAGCGAGCACTTCCTTTTTAATCAGCCTAGTCTCTATCAGCTGGCTTCTTAAATTCCTTGAAAAACACACCCTCCGGTCGTTCAGTATTTATCTGATGATTGTAGGGGCGTTGATCTTGATGGTGTTTTAGGTTTTGGATATAGTGGATAAATACTAGTTGTAGTAAATACCCAGTAAACAATTACCCTTATCCAGATAACAATAAAATAGCCAAATTTTATGCAAATAAGAAATGGCTATTTAAAAAATTAAATTACATTAAGCTGATTTCTCTTCAAGTAGTGAGTCAAAATATTCACGTCTCTTAGCTACATCCTTTTCGGCTTCCGCTTGAGTTTTAAATTCATCAACAAGATTAGCATGACCTTCACGACTGCCACGCCAATTCCCTGAAAGATTATCTTCTTGTGACCAATGAACTTCACCTGCTGGACCATTTTCAAAAACTGCGAAAACTGGTTCACCTTTTTCCTCTTCTATTGCAACATCAAGTTCTTCTTGGGTGTCAAACAAACCCACTTCAGTATAATGACCTTCTTGTGTTCTGTAGCCTGAGTTTTCCCAGTCTTCTAATTCTTCTTCTGTCCATTCGTTAACTTTATATTCACCAGCCGCTGCATTAACCATTAATTGATACTTTACTTTAGGCTTTTCACCACTTTCATCGTGGGTTGTTTTAGCAACATTTAAACTCATAATATTTATAGTTAAATTTTATTCTACATTATATCATATTTATAGAATAAAGTAAAGTACAATTCTTAAATTTTTTATGGTCAAAATACGGCCGGCAAAGATTAAAGATGCCAAAAAAACGCTCTCCCAAATTGGCTAATATTGCACTTCGTGATATTTTAACATCAGCCAACTTCGCACAGTGCCGAACGTTGTACGAAATACATTTTTCCTTATTTCGACGAATTTACCGAGATTTTTTAGTTATTGATTTAAAATAAAATTTATGTTATAATAATACTTAAAATAAAAAATTTATTCAATAATTTACTAAACCATGGCCAATTCAATAGAAAAACCACAAGGAAGATTCAAAGTTGAATCTGACTCTTCTTATTTAAACTTTCAAGGCGTTGAAGTTACCGAGGTTGACGAAAGTAAGCCATGGAAACCACCTTTAAAAGTAAAAGTAACAAAAGCTGATGGCAGTGAAGAAGAAATAGATGCTGCTACACCTTTTTTTACCTTCAAAGATGCTGACTTAAGGGAATTAAGAGTATCAGCTGCCGCAGCCGGCCATGTAGACAGTCTTCATATTAAAGGAACAGATGCTGGAAGCAAATTCGACTATCCATCACTAGAAGTACTAATGCTTGATGTAGAAGAAAAGCTACCAGATGACATTTTAGATACGCCTGGTCCTTCTGCTTTTGATATTGAGATGGGAAAACATATGGGCAATGAAGGCTTGGCAACTACAGAGGAATTAGCAGCTGATGGAACCATCAAGACAGAAGATGTTTCTACCCTGCAAACAGTACGAGATGAGGTGGCAACAGCTAATAAATCTGGAATTCTTGAATCCAGGGCAGAATTAGTAGAAAGATTTAATTCGGAACACCCTGATTGTAATATACAACTTCAAGTAATCCGAGATGGAGCTGTAATTGTACCTACTGTTAGTACACCAAAAAGAGCAACTACCAAATTATTTATGGTCTTCGGTCCTACCGATCCACCACAAGAAGGAGTTAAAACACTTTGGACAGCTGCCCCAGGGCGCAATATGCCACGACATCCCATCCCAGCTCAATTCACCGAAGAAGAAGGCGGGACGGAAGGAGCTGCTTATCAGGAAGCTTTGGACGCCTGGTTTAATACTGTGATGTTAACGGGTTAAGCAAAATTATTTAAAAAAAGCCTGATCGCTAAGATTGGGCTTTTTTTGATAACTTAACAAAAATCTAGGTAAATTCGTCGAAATAAGGAAAAATGTACATCCTACAACTAACCGTGTTTACGCAGTTCAGCAATCGTAAAGTGGCTATTTATAACTGCAGAACCGCAAAATAAACCTCTCAATGGCCATGGTCAGTTCATCCTGATCCTCGGTGGTAATGCGGATGCCGCTGGTTTTTAGGGCTATATCGATTTCCAGCAAACGCTGATAGGCGGTTTTTAATTCAGATATATTGAAATGTTTCAATTGATTAACTGTATTTCGCGCCACAAAAGGGTGGATTTTGAGTGATGTAGCAATATTAGCCGGAGTGGTATTGGGGTAATTAGCCAAATATCCACCAATTTGTAAAAAAAGGCGGAATTGGCGGACAATCATGTAAAACACCTGACGAAGGTTTTCGCCAGCCGCTACGGACCGATGCAGATTGCGGATGGCTTTTCGGTGGTCTTTGGCGCCCAGGGCATCCGTTAAATGGAATACATTGGCTTCGATGGTCGGAACCACGAGCTTATCAATACTTTTCCGGTCAACCGGCTGACCCTGACAGTAAGCGGACAGTTTTTGAAGCTCCTGATTCATCCGCCACAAATCCTGTCCTGTGAGGGAAATTAGATATTCAGCCGTGTTGGCATCGATCGAGGTATTGTATTTTTTGATCCGATTCTGCACCCATTGATTCAAGGCTGCCCCCTCCAAAGGCTTAAATTCCTTAACCGTGGCAAGTTGAATACATTTTTTATACAAACTTTTCCGCCTGTCCGGATTCGGCTGAACAAAAACCACCACGGATGTGTCGGAAATTTTCTCCAGATAATCAGCCAATTTCTTTAATTCCTCATCACGCGCTTCGTCTTTTTTAGTTACTTTGTCCGCATTGCGGGTCTTGGGAGCCTCCGGTAATCCTTCAACAAAAATCAGACGTTTTTCCGCTAAAAACGGCATGGCTTCTATTTGGGCGATCAACTCCCCCATTTCCGACTCCCGGCCATCAATAGTAATCAAATTCATATCCCCTTCATATTTTTCCTTAAAAGACTCTTTCCACGAATTGATCTGCTCATGAAGCAGAAAAGTTTCTTCGCCGGTGAATAGGAATAGATTATTCATAAGTTTGTAATTTGTAGTACGTAGTGAGTAGCAGCTACAAACTACTCACTACAAACTACTCACTGGCATACGAATTAATTCGCTTTAAAACTCTCTGCTATTTTATAGAAAATCTCAACGTCTTTATTCTCGCTGCCATGAGCATTGAAATAGTGAAGTACTGCCACCTTACCATCTAATTGATAGGTATAAATGGTAATGTTTTCATTCTCACCTGTTGTACGGCCATTTACAACGGTGCCACGCGGGGCGCGGAAATGACGTTTAAGAGCCTGCACTCCATTAATGACCAACTCCTGAGATGAAACAAGCGGGTGATCGAACCAAACGGCTGTATTCATGTTTGAGCCAGCAACTGTATAAACATTAAGGTATGTGTCTACCGCCATGTAATTCGGAGTATTCAGATTTTGATAAAAATCCAGCTCCTCCGTTAAAATATCACGTCCCCATTTTTCCCCCTGATACCAATTGGGATGATAAAATGAAAAACCACTTCCTGAATACTGTTTCCATCCAGCATAATCGCCGCTATCCATTGTAACCGGACCTTCGATCAGCTTTATGGAATTCTGCGTGGTTTTTTGTTCTTTGATACGCCAGATCATCTCTGCCATTTCGCCGCGGGTTATTGGCTTGTCTAAATAGCTGACGGTCTGCGGGATGTAATTTTTTTCCTGTAAAGTTTTTACATAACCTTCATACCACGCCCCGCCAGACTGCACATCCAATTGGTAGATGAGGGCCAGTATTTTAGCGGCTTCCACAAAATTGATTTCCCGGGCCGGCTGAAACGTCCCATCCGGATAACCGCTTAAAATCCCATTTTTTTTGGCAAAACAGACATAGGGGGCATACCAATCCGAACGGACATCGGCAAAGCAGTTATATTCATTGCCGAGTGTATCCTGGCCATACTTGGCGCCAATTAGCATTTTAGTGAACTCTGCCCGGTTAATTCCGTAATCCGGCTTAAAGGTCCCATCCGCATAACCTTGAACAATATTTTTGTTCAATAAATACTCAATGGCGGGTTTGTAATTATGATAAGCAATATCACTTATCCCCTCTTTGGAAGTCGTGTATACGGTTTCTTTAACAGTTGCTTCCTTAACACTTGTGAAATCACCCGGGATCGAAAGGGAAATGGCATTACTGTAACTGATGCAGCTGCCGGCGCCGTTGTATTGGCACACGCGGTAGTGATAAGTTTTACCGGCTACCACATTAAAATCCCTCAATTGGCGGGTATCCTGGCTGCTCATATATTTATATGTATCCCCTTCCATTGGCGGATAGGTCGGCATTTCATTCACCTTGCTTTTGGCGATCTTGAAACCTTTGGGCGAATCGCCTTCCACCAGCCATTCGAGCTTTAAAAAGCCTTCTTCTATCTTTCCGGCCAAAGTGATGGTGGCCGGTTCGATAACAACCGGTTCTTTGGTGGATAATGATACGCCTGGAGCAAGAAGCGATACTGAATTGCTGTAACTTATACATCCTCCGGCGCCATTATACTGGCATACGCGGTAATGATAAGTCTTGCCGCCCTCCACCTTATCGTCTAAAAGCCCTTTTGCATCAGGGTCTGCCAAATAACGATAGGTATCCCCACTCATTACGGGATAGGTCGGATTTTCATTCACCGTACTTTTGGCGATCTTAAACCCTTTTGGACAGCTACGATCGGTTGTCCAGCCTAAACGGATTTTTCCATCTTCCACTTTTCCGCTCAAGGTGAGGTTGGCGGGTTCTATTGAGCTCTCGTTATCGGAAGCCGCAGGCTTATCCGATTGATAGTAAACGGATTCTCCTGAATGGGTAATGGCCACCACATTACTGCAATACCGGTTAGGGCTGGCGATTGAGCAAACGCGGTAGTAAGCGGTGCCGGACTTGGGGCTATAATCGATATAACCGGATGCATCCGGATTACCGTCAGCTTTTATATAGCTGTCATCCGGATAAACCGGATTTGAATTGGTGGTCGAACGGATGACTTTGTAATAATTAAATCCGTCTGTCGTATAAGGTGTCCAGTTCATATGGACCGCCCCATTCTCTAAGGTGGCCGTAAAATTCATGCTATTCAAATACGTGGGGGCATTGTATCCACTACTAGTAGATGTATATGTAGCTGAAGCTGCTGGAATTAGGAGAAAAACCCCAACTGTAAAGGAAATTAGTTGTATAAATTTTTTGTTCATAAAACTTGATTATTATGATTTAAATAAAGGGAATAAATATAACTTATTTTAATTTTTTTGCCAAACTTCCCAAATACGCCTCCTGAATGTTATCCAGAAATTGGATTACAAAAGGCTCGCCGCTATGTCTGATTTCAAAAGCCGGTTCCGAAGTTACTTCTCCTAAAAAGATAGGGTCTGTCTGATGATCCCCGCAAAGTTTTTTGAATTGGCCTACTTCATCGTGCTTAACCTCTACCACAAACCCACCGGTTTCGGAAAACGCTTTCTGGAACGGCTTCATTTCTTTTGAACCCGTACTGGCGATATCGACCCGTAGGCCAAACTTCCCTCCGCCAATCCGGTCATGCGGCATGGTCATTTCAGCAAGGGTTACGAGAAGGCCACCTTCGGAAATATCGTGGGCGGACTGAAGAAAGCCGGTGTCAATCGCATCAATGACGGTATAAATTTCATTTTTAGCTTTCTTAAAATCTATTTTCGGTACATTAGCGCCCAAATGACCTAATTGCCGGTAAAACTCACTGCCGCCCAGTTCATTCTTGCGTTCACCGATCAGGAATAAACGATTCCCCTCTCCTTTTAGCTGCATGGTGATCGCCTTATCAAAATCTTTAATCACGCCCGCGCAGCCGATCATGGCCGTGGCATCAACTTGATTATAAAAGCTCACATTCCCTGAAATGATAGGGGTGGGGCTTTTCGGATGCTCTTTCAATGGAATGCCTTTACAGGCATCAACAATTCCCCGCACCCCTTCCGCAAATTCCCACATCAGCTCCGGCTTTTCGGGATTGTTGTAATTCAAACAATCAGTTAAGGCGATAGGGGCGGCGCCGACCGCGGACACGTTGCGCATGGCCTCCACCACGGCATTAGCAGCCTGCCAGTAAGGGGAAATTTTTGAATAGCGGGAAACGCCATCCTGCGTGATGGCCACACCGGTTTTTTGTACGTCTTTACTCACCCCCTTTTTTTCAAGCAGGGGGGCAAGAACTCCCGCATCCGCCTCACCTGCTTCGATGATACTGTTTCCCTGAACGTTTTTATCGTATTTGTTGTAAATATGATGCCGGCTTGAAATGTTCTCGGATGCCAAAAGTTGAACAAATAATTTGTTCATTGTACGCGGATAATCATCCGCGCCTTCAATTTCACAAATTTTTGTTTCTATCTCGCTGATGCCTGGCTCCTTTCCCTCAAATTTCCTTTCCTGAACCGCACGGTCGTAATGCAGGCCTTCGGTAATATCTGTGGCTTTGGCATCGCAGACTTTTTCACCTTTAAACCAAAGCACGTAGTGGTCGTTTTTGGTCACCTTGCCCACCAGTGCCGCGCGCGCCCCTTCGGCCACGGAACCCAGTTCCCATTTTTTGTTGTAATGGTCCAAAATCATCTGCGTGAGATCAGGATGGCAAGCCCAGGCAAAACGCTCCTGTGTTTCACTGCACGCAATCACGCTGGGGTGCAGATTTTTCATGGAAACGGAAATTTTTTCCAAATCGATCTCCGCTCCCATGCCTTTTTTTGCCACCAGCTCCACCGTGGAGCACATATTGCCGCCCGCGCCCATATCTTTAAAGCCCACCTTATCGAGCTTGCCCATCTCTTTAAGGCGCCTAAAAAGATCATAAGTGGCGGCGAGCAAATGACGTTTTAAAAACGGATTGGGTTCCTGGACCGCGCTTTTGTTAACCTCTTTTTCCTTTTCGTCCAACTCTACACTGGCAAATGACGCGCCGCCCATTCCGCTGTTATCCGTTGGCTTCCCTAATATGATGAGGTCATAACCGACCTTCGCGGCCTCATCCGGCACATAAGAATGGATGATTTCACTTTCTTTTACAATTCCCAGTGTCAGCACATTGACCAGGCAATTATCGTTAAACGAATCCTCAAAGCGCGCGTCGCCTCCTAAAATCGGCACGCCGATAGGATTTCCATACCCTGCAATCCCCCGCACCACCTCATTGGCAATCAGGCGGCATTCATTGTTTTCCAAACTTCCAAAGCGCAGGGAATCCAGGCATGCGATTACTTTTCCGCCCATACAGCATACATCGCGCACATTGCCGCCGATTCCGGTAGCCGCGCCTTCATAGGGTACAATCTGGCTGGGATGGTTGTGGCTTTCATGGGACATGATAAGTCCCCAGCGGTCCTTGCCGTCTCTTGCAATCTCCACCACACCGGAATCTTCCACAGGCCCTAAAATCACATTTGGCGCGTCGGTGGGGAGCTGTTTTAAAAACGGCCGTGAACTTTTGTAAGATGAATGTTCAGAACCCTGAATCCCCCAGATCACGGCCTCGGTGAGGGTGGGGGGGCGCCCCAAAATTTCCTCAATGTGCCGCGCCTCCTCTACCGTGAGACCAATCCGGTATTCTTTAAGCTTGCTCTTCACTTCCTCATCACCCATTTTTGAAAACTCCAAATAGTCGACCATATTCTAAAAACTTATAAGTTAGAAATGAAAAGTGAGAAGTTATAAATTAGAAGTGATAAATGTTTGTTTCTACCTTCTCACTTCTACATTCTCACTTTTCATTTCTAACTTCTCACTTCAAAAAAAGCACGACCATTATAGAGGAATAATAGAGATGGCTAAAGGGGAAAATTATCGTGATTCACTCTCCGCAAAATCCTGGTAATACCCTTGGCATTCATGGGGGTCATCTATGCCATTCGTTTCAAGCATAGTCCGACTGAGGAGGTATACTGTCTCTAAAAACTCACTCAAATCCCCCTTATCAATATCACCCCATTTTTCCCACCCGATATCCCGTACCATATTATGCCTAGCGGCATGGATTCTGCAGGCGGACTTAATCATTTCGAATGCGGTCATTTTACCTTTGGTTTTTTTAACAACCGCCTCTACCTCTTTCAAATATTTTTCAACCTCATAGTCTATATCCGCTTTTTTGGCAGCTTCTCTGGCCCGCTCAAAATCTAAGTTATCAGTGATTTGACTCCATTTACCCTGCCTTGCCAATTCAATGGACTCTTTCAATCTTTGCTCCTCTTCTTTGTCTTCTTTTTTTAGCTCTTCTTCTTCAGTGGTAATAGGCGGCCTGCAAGGCGGTTTTTCCTTTAGCCACACTGCATCCGAATCTAAATTTTCATTATTTCTTAGCCATAACCAATACCCTCTACCCACATCCCTGAGCGATTCAAATTTGGTATAGCCCTTTAAAGCAGCATTGTAAATCGCGTTCATGTCTTCTGGATTACTGATGCAAAAATCGTTAATAATTTTTTCAGCGGCTGCTTCACCCCTTTTCTTTGCCAATTCCTTGCACTGCTCGTCGATCTCTTCAAGCCCAATAGCAACACGATGACCAGTCACCCTAAATATAAGTTCGCGGCATTGGTCAACATCCACATATTCTTCAGGTGCTTCGTCAAATTTATCTAAAGGAACTCGATTAGAAGGCCAGGGTTTATCATCATCCGGCGGCCCATCCCCTCCTTCACTTTGACCTCCGCTTGTATCAGTTATACCGGGTCGTTTTGGCTGATCGGCATCCGAACACTTACTGACAACGATGCCACCGGCTACCAGTCCCAAAATAAAGGTAACTAACAAACGAGATTTCAATCCAAATTTGGATTTTTCATTATTTGCCTCCCGATGGTTTTGTGAGTTGGGGCTTTTTTGCATGGTTATTTATTATACAAAATTTTTTAAATTTGTCAATTAATACTATTTACCATTATTCTGGCTCCTCAGGAGTTATAAAATCCCCGAAAAATTCTTTTAGGAATTTTTCAAGCTCTTTGTCTCCTTTTGGGCCGTCCCGATATCCATGTAAAGCATCAAGATTGTCTTTTTGAATTATCTGGCAAGACAAATAGAGCGTAAAAATTCTTTTTTTACCAGTAATGTTGATAAATATTATTGTCTCTTTGAATTCCGTCCAGCCCCCTGTCTCCTTGGCGCGCTTATAGATTTCAAACAAATCAAAATCAGGCAGGTCCAGCTCCGGGTCACTTTTCCGTCTTCGCTCCATCTCCTCTTGGTATGAAGCAAAAGATGACACTTCATTCTTCATTGCCCAATCCCGAAAATGATTTGCTATGAAGTAAGCTTTAAATTCTGATTGTATTCGAAATGAAAAGAATTCGCAGAGTTTCATTGGATCCTCAATGACTCCATTACTTGGTTTTTCAAAAAATCTTGATTTTTGACCATCTAAATTATCAAAGGCATGGCCGTAAATTTCATGAACAAGCGTCTGGGCAAGCCGAAAAGGAGAATCTCCCTGTTTAACTGGCGGTAATGCAATTAAATGGCCTTCGCCATCCGGAGAAAATGATATCTGTCCATTTTCATCCATTTTCATTTTTCTTAAATACCCGCCAAGCTTACTTTCATTCATCCGATCATCTGTGATAACAAATATCTTATCTAATATCTTTGATTTTTCCGGATCGTATTCTTTAAGCATTGATATAACTTCTTTGGGGATTATGTCAGGCAATGGGGTTATTTTTTCTTTGACTTTATTCAAATTCTCTACTTCATCCTCATTCAATAAAATCTCTTTAACATATTGCATTGCAATTAAGTCTCTGATTATCTCTTCCCTTGCCATCTCCTGGGAGTCATTTATTTCAACTTTTGCCTGGACAGGTGCTGGAGGTTTTATAGTTTTTGCCTGCTCCGCCTGATTGTCAAAAAACCATTTTTTGCAGACATGGGCGCTGACACCCAAAAGCACGCCTAATACCATAATAGCCAACCAAGTGCGCCTTGCTATTATAGATTTTTCTATACTTTCTGCTGGTTTTGGACTGGAGTTTGGCTTCTCACTTGCCATTTGCGAGGCTTAGGAATAATAAGGTTGATATATTATCATATTTTTTAAATATGTCAAAAATAAATCCATATCTTAAAATCCAGTTTTCCAATCTGTTGAATAAGATTATTCGAATTGTTTCAAAAGCCCTTTGATGTCGACTCTTCCCACTTCTTCAACTGATGTGGTCTTCACGCCTTGCCGATTCACCAGCCGCTCCAGATAATTAGGCATTTTTTTGTCCTGATATAAAATTCCCACACTGATTTTCTGATCAAGGTCCGCGCAGGCTTTACGGGCGGCTTCGATGGTTTTGGGGGTGGTTTTTAGGTAATTGATGCGTTCCAGATACCACTCTTGTGGCGTGGCGCGGTTGTAGGTGGGGCAGACCTGCATGATCTCCACAAACGCAAACCCGTTATGCCGCAGGGCGGCGCGGAGGATGTCGGTCATGTGCTTCACATCGCCGCTGAACGTACGGGCGACAAAAGATGGGTTGAGGCCTAAAGCAAAATCACAGCAGTTCATCGGCGGGCTGATCACCCCATCCGGCGAGCCGTTCATGGGGCGGCCCTGACGAGTGCAGGCGGAGGCCTGGCCGGTTGTAAGGCCGTAGTTTTCGTTGTTGTGGAGGATAAAAACCATCGGATAATCGGATCGGACCGCATGGACCAGATGATTGACCCCTTCCGACATGGTCCCACCATCCCCTCCTTCCGCAATGACTTTGATGTTTGAGTTGGCCACCGCCGCCCCTCCTGCTACCGGGATCACCCGGCCATGCAGGCCATGCAGGGTGTAAACCGTTTTGTCGCCAATTTTATCCGACCCGTTCCCATGACAACCGATATCGTAACAAAATAGAGTGTTTTTCGGCTTAATCCCTTCCAAAACCAATGCGCGCTCCAACGCTTTTTGTATGCCGTAATTTCCGCAACCCCCGCACCACGTGATGACTTCCGTGCCCTCGTAGGCCAGGTATTCGTTTTTCCGATCCGCCAGTGTTTTGTAGTCTTTGTTCATCAGGATTTTTGTTAGGCGCGGAAACGTTTCCGCGCTTTCAGTATATCAGGGGCGCGATGACGTCATCGCGCTTTCAGTATATAGTCCATCACATCCTCCAAAAAGAAGTGGCGGCCATTGTATTTCAGGAAGCGGCCTTTAAATTTAAGTCCGGTGGTGCCCTCGATCATATTAGCCAGCTGTCCTTTGTAATTACCTTCCAGAATATGGACTTTTTTGTTGTTTTTGAAGAACCGGATGGCGGCCTGTTCTTTGAGCGGCCAGAGGTATTCGTAATGCAGGTAATTGACTTTCACGCCTTTCTTTTTCATTTCTTCAATCACATCCAGCATTGCCCCTTTGGTACTGCCCCACCCTACAAATGAGATGTCTGCTTTGAACCCTACCCCATAAACAACCGGATCGGGCAGGGCTTTTTTAAGGGTTTCCATTTTACGCAGGCGCTTGGAGTACATCGCTTTACATT
>Ga0114920_10000413_pt1 | contig 18700 bp, 11 predicted proteins | sample ChitaG_FD_88683 | JGI IMG/M metagenome (GOLD analysis project Ga0114920, IMG submission 88683) | Deep subsurface microbial communities from South Pacific Ocean to uncover new lineages of life (NeLLi) - Chile_00310 metaG | ecosystem: Environmental > Aquatic > Marine > Oceanic > Sediment ... | reverse complement strand
TCTGTCCCGATATACACCGGCGGCCGGCTGGTCTCAGGTTACAAACAGGCCAGATATAACCATTTATCCTCCGAGGAATCCTTGAGACAGTCTGAATATATGACAGTATTCAATACGAAAAAATCTTTTTATGGCGTTCTTCTTGCCCAGGAGTTTGTTAAAGTTTCAGAAGAAGCCGTGAGTGTTGCCGAAAAACATCTTAGCAATGTGAAAATCCTGTATGAAGTTGGCATGGCCTCAAAATTTGACCTTTTAAGATCAGAAGTCCAGTTGGCCAATTTGAAACCCCAGCTGATTCGCGCAAAAAACAGCATTAAAGTTGCCGAGCTCAGTCTAAAAATTCTTCTCGGTCTGGATCTGGCTCAGTCTTTAGAAATTCAAGGTGAATTGACCTATGAGCCCTTCGATCCAAACCTCGAAGAGGCGTTGATATCCGCCCTCATAAGAAGACCGGAAATTCAGCAGCTCAAGTACCAGAAGATGATGGCCGGAGAAATGCTGAAAATATCTAAGGCCTCTAAATACCCGACTGTGGCCATTCAGGGCGCTTACAATGTTTGGGCAGACAGCTTGACGTTTAAGGAGGAAGACTGGCAGTCCTACTATTCTGTTAATCTGGCTTTATCCGTTCCGATTTTTACTGGTTTTATGGCCGCAGCCCAGATCGAGCAGTCAAAATCCATAATCAAAGAACTCGAATTCAGCAAAAAAGGTTTGGAAAACATGATTCTCTTCGAAGTCCGACAGGCTGTTTTAAAGCTGTCCGAAGCCAGAGAGTCCATTATGTCTCAGGAGAAAAATGTGGAACAGGCTGTGGAGAGTCTGCGGATTGCCGAGCTGAATTATTCGGAAGGGCTGGCAACAACCCTTGATGTCAGCTCGGTTCAAGCGGCTCTGACTCAAGCCAAAACCAACTATTCCCAGGCGCTCTATGACTATGTTATGTCCAGAGCTGAACTGGATAAAGCCGGAGGTATTGGGTTTAAAAATTAACCGATTGGAAGAATATGATGGTCAATGAAGATAAATGAAATACGGAGGAAAATGATGAAGAAATCTTTAATAACAAAAATATTTATTTTTGCTTTTGCTGCACTATTTATTATTTCTTGTCAACCTCCTGCATCTCAGGAGGAGACAGCGGCGGAGGAAAGTTTTGGAGCCGCCCCTGTCAAAATCTATAAAGTCAAAAGGCAGAGAATTTCAGAAAACCTTTTTTACACGGGTTTGATAGACGCCTGGAAGGAGATCAATATCACTCCTGATGTTGCTGGAAAGATTGCGGCGATCCATGTGGAAGAGGGAGATAGAGTCCGGAAAGGACAGCTGTTGGCTGAACTGGATACGCGGGCCATTCACCTTCAGCTTGATCAAACCAAAGCCGGTGTAGCCGTGGCTGAGGCCAACTATAACGACGCCAAGCGGAACATGGACCGTATGGAGCGGTTAAGCCAGGAAAATGCGGTCTCTAAACAGCAGGCTGAAAAAATCAACCTTGCGTTTGAAGCGGCAGAGGCTCAACTCCAGCAGGCTAAGGCAGCCTTGAATTTAGCCAATCACCAGCTGGACGTATCTCTTATGAAGGCCCCGTTTAACGGGATTATTGCGGAAAGAAGTGCTGAAGTTGGCGATATGATCAATCCAATGATGGGTGGAGCCGGCGTTTTGACATTGGTGGATTTTTACCGTGTCAAGATTGGTGTCGATGTCTCACACCAGGATATTGTCCGTATAACCAAAGGACAACCTGCCCTGCTTAAAGTCAGCGCTTTCCCGGAAGAAATATTCAATGGGCAGGTCTCTTTGGTCAACCTGGCTGCAAATAGTTTGACAAGAAAATTTCGTGTTGAAGTCCGCGTGAATAATCCGGATCTCGTTCTTAGACCGAACACGTTTGGCGAAGTGATGTTTGAAGTGGAAATTCATGAGAATGTTTTTGCCGTGCCGCAGAAAGCCGTGGTCGACAATAAATTTGTCTTTGTGGCCGATGGCAATAAGGCTGAGAAAAGAGAGGTGGTTCTCGGCATTCAGAATGCAGAGATGGTGGAAATTGTCAGCGGACTTCTGGAGGGAGACCTCGTCATTGTCGAAGGCAATTACAGTATGGACGATGGTACGGAGATCGAAATCAAAGAGGTTGTCCAATGAAGATACCGGAGTTTTCTGTCAATCGAAGAGTTACGACTGCCATGCTGGCGATGATCCTGGTTGTTCTGGGAGGACTCGCCTTTACCGAGTTGGGGCTCGATTTTTTCCCTGAACTCGAATTCCCGACTGTATCTGTCATCACCACCTACAGCGGAGCCTCTTCTGAAGATATTGAAAACACGATCACAAGGCCGCTCGAACAGATCACTGGGACTGTCAACCGGGTGAAAAAGGTCAGTTCAACAACGAGCGAAGGTGTTTCTATCCTCATGATCGAGTTTGAGTGGGGGACGAATCTGGATTTTGCCGCTCAAGATGTCAGAGACCAGATAGGGCTGTATGAAAACTTCCTTCCTGACGAAGCTTCAGAACCCCTTGTCGTCAAATTCAATATCTCCCAATTCCCCATCATATTTGGCGGCATAACGTCCGATATGCCCACACAGGACTTGAAGGACCTGATTGAGAATGAGGTAGCCCCGAGACTGGAAAGAATTGATGGAGTTGCCTCTGTTATGGTGTATTCCACCGATGTCAGGGAAATTCTTGTCGATATCGACAAAACAGCGTTGGAGTCGAGAAATATTTCCATGGATCAGATTCTTCTGGCTCTGCGTATGGAAAATTTAAACCTGCCGGCCGGTCATATCGTCGAGAGGCATTCTGAGTTTTTGGTCCGGACGCTGGGAGAATTCAAATCCATTGTTGATATCGAAGACACGGTCGTGGGTACCACTCTGACTGGTTTGCCCGTCTATCTGAAGGATGTGGCCGAAGTCAGGGATACGCTCAAGGAGAGCCGGTTCAGGGCCAGAATTCAGGGTTCAGACGGGGTTATCTATATGATCAGCAAGCGCTCGGGAGCAAACACTGTCACAGCGGCCAAGGCTGTCAATAAAGAGCTGGCAGAGATTCAGAAAAGGCTTCCCCCTGATGTGCAGTTTTTTCCCTGGATGGACCAGTCAGAGATGATCCAGATGGTCACACGCCAGACGGGCAAAAACGCCATGGTTGGAGGTCTTCTGGCCATCTTTTTTATTCTGGTGTTTCTACGGAACTGGCGGCCGACTTTTACCATTGCCCTGGCCGTTCCCCTTTCGGTGATCACGACATTTATCGCTTTGTATCTTGCCGGGTACACTCTGAATCTTCTCACCATTGGAGGTTTAGCCTTGGGTGTCGGGATGCTGGTGGATAATTCTGTTGTGGTGATCGAAAATATCTTCCGGCATCTGGAAGAAGGGGCCGATAAAAAGGAGGCGGCAAAACGCGGGGCTTCGGAAGTGGGGATGGCCATAACGGCGTCAACGCTGACGACGATTGCCGTGTTTTTCCCCATGATCTTTGCAAAAGGGATTACAGGAAAAATGACGCAGGCGCTGGCGCTGTCTATCGCTTTTTCACTGCTTGCCTCACTGTTTGTGGCGCTGACAATTGTGCCCATGGTGGCGTCTGTTTTGTTTAAAAATAGAAATAGCAATAATGCCGTAAGCAAGGTAAATACACGAGCGAGAGAATTTGGACGGATGAGAGATTTTTACAGAAACATGCTCAACAAGACTCTTCGTCGAAGAGGCCTGGTTCTGTTGGCGACGCTGGGCGTCTTTCTGCTGTCATTGGCTCTTATTTCTTTTGTGGGAACGGAATTTATGCCGGCCCAAGACATGGATATGATTATGCTTCAGGTTAAACTGCCTGTGGGAACTTCTCTGGAAGAGACCGACCGTGTGGTGAAGGTTGTGGAAGGAATTGTCGCCACTTTCCCTGAAGTGGAATCGATTTCTGCACAAGTCGGATCCCAGGCTGAAGAGAACCCCTCGGATGCCGGGGGGGGATTTAGCGCAACCGGCACCCATGAAGGGCTGCTCTGGATTGGCCTTGTTGGTCAGATGGAAAGAGAACTATCTGATGTGGAAGTCCTTGAAGAAATCCGGAAAAAACTTCCCAAAATGAAGAATGTCAAATTTGAAGCCTTGGATATGAGCCAGATGATGATGGGCGGCTCTACGGCACCCATCGACATCAAGATATTCGGCAGCGATCTCGATGTGCTTAAGGACATAGGCAACACGATCGTCGCTCAAATCCAGGACGTGGAAGGGTTGAGGGATGTCGTCCATTCTATGGCGGAAGGCAAACCTGAATATCAAATCACGATCAACCGGGAGGAGGCCTCTCGGTTGGGCTTGATGGTCAGTCAGATTGCCAACACGGTTCAGACAGCATCCTTAGGAAAAATTGCTACGCGCTTCAGGGAAGGCAGCGACGAGATCGATATCCGTGTTCGCTTCAACTCTTTGTACCGTGACACTCTCGATGACATAAGAAACATTCCGATTAAAACCCCAACCAATCAGATGATCCGGTTAGACCAGGTGGCCTCAATTTCCAAGGGAGAAGGGCCGATTCAGATATCCAGAGAAAATCAGGCAAGGAATGTCTCTGTTCTGGCCAACATTGTAGGGCGAGATCTTGGGAGTGTGGCCGCCGATATCAAAGAGAGGATTGCCCCTATCGAAAAGACACTCCTTCCCGGTTATTTTATTGAATTTGGAGGCCAATATGAGGATATGAAGGAAGCCATCAAGATCATGATTGGAGCCTTTGCCCTCGCCACCTTGCTGGTCTATATGATCATGGCCTCTCAGTTTGAATCTTTCAAGCATCCCTTTATCATCATGTTCACTATTCCTTTGGGCTTTATTGGAGTTGTGCTGGCCTTGCTTTTTACCGGCAAACCCATCGGTCTACCAGTGATGATCGGATTTGTCATGCTGGCCGGGATATCGGTCAACAATGGAATCGTTATGGTGGATTATATCAATCAGCTAAAACGGAGAGGGATCGAGAGAAAAGAAGCCATTCTGCAGGCGTGTTCCGTCCGGTTGAGGCCTGTTTTGATCACGGCTTTGACGACAATTATGGGAATGCTGCCCATGGCCTTGAGTGTGTCTCAAGGATCTGAGATGAGAGCGCCCATGGCGATCACTGTTGTCGGAGGATTGATGGCAACGACCTTTCTCACGCTGTTTGTGATCCCCATCATCTACAGCTATGTCGACCGCGTGAAATTCAAAGAGAAAAAAATAAAAGCTTGATTTCTATATTTTGTATCTGAGAAGTGCGCCGATTTTGCCGTATCTACCGAGTGTGAGCGGGGGATTGATGTGCTCCACCTGGCAGTTTTTGTCCATCGCTTTTTCAATGGCTTCGTCGATGACATCTACGAGTGGATCTGTTTTTATCCGGCAGGATGGGCAGCGCAGTTCGTCAATGAAGAGGAACTGGCATTTTGGACATATTCTCCCTGCCTTCGAAAAATGACGGGTGACAAGCAGAGTTTGGGCCTCTCCTCTGTTTAAGCTTTTCAAAGTATTCTTTACTCCTGTCACAGCTCTGCCGCCTTTTTCCAATTCGGAGACAAATCGATGGAGAACCTTTTCTTCATCTTGTTTGACTAGCTCCTCGATGAAAAGCATGGATTCCTTGTGCACTTTGGTGGAGGAATGGCTTGGATTTATTTTGATGTAGCCCCTAAATATTTTTTTGATATACGGATGGAGAAGGGGTTCAAAAACTGAGACATATTCGTCGGGACAGCCGACGAGTAGCCCATTGAAACGATCTTCCTTATGAAGTGTGAGGGTTTTCTGGACAATCTTTTTGATGTATTCATGGAGGAGCGAAGCGATATGTCTTTCGATTCGTTTAGAATCATAACCTTCCCGACCGCCTTCTTTCACTTTGCTGGGGACATCTCCTTTTAATTCTGCAAGGAGAGTGATTTCTCCCATAAAAACTTCGAACCATCTGGCTTCCTTTCGGTCGAAGGTGAGGGAGCAATATTTTTTGTGTGTGTTCAGGATGGCTGAAAGAGGGCGCACATAGGGATTTTGATCGAAAATGATCCTGTTTCGAGGAGGGGAAGGGAGATTAAAAATCTGCCAGAATCCCTCTCCTTTACAGGAAAATGCGGCCAATCCGGAAAAATTGTTGGAATTAAGAGACTTGCCGACAATTGTTCGGATCTGTTTGAGATCCTGGGAAAGAGAATCTTTTTTTGTCTTGCTCAAATTCATGCTTTCAATCTGTGATTTTGCATCATTGAGCAAGTTCTTGAACTTGAGAGAAATTTCTTTTTTGTTCAATCCGCTCTTATCGGAATTAAAGAAAAAAGACGTCGCTAAAAAGTTCTCACTTTTTACTTTAGCCAGAGACTCGATTTGCTTCCGGCTGGAAAGTTTCATATTGCCTCCTTAAATAGATGGGTGGTGTTTGGAAAAATATCGTGGAAATAACAGACAAAAGAAGGAATTTGTCACGCCCTTAAAACATAGGCCCGGCATGCTCATTTGTCAAGGTTGAATAATTTGTGGAAACGAATTAGAATAGCTTCTGCTCCAGTTCGTTCTTCTACTAAGAATTGCTCCAGATTTTATGAGTGCGGAAGTGGCGGAATTGGTAGACGCGTAAGCCTCAGGAGTTTATGGCCCTAGTGGCTGTGGGGGTTCGAGTCCCCCCTTCCGCACCATCCTTTAACACGGACATATGCCCTCCCCAACCGAGGTAGCGTAAAATTCTTGAGGAGTTTTAATTGAAAAAGACAGCCGCTTTTGTTCTTTTCCTCCTGCTATCTCTGATGATCTCTGGAGAGACCGCGCATCAAAAGATTCAAAAACATAGTCTCCCTGAGCGGTTTGCAACATGGCTTGAGGAAGAAGTTGTCTACATTATAGCTCCCTTAGAGGAAGAAATTTTTCTCCAGCTCCAGTCTGACCGGGAAAGGGATCTTTTTATCCAGGCCTTTTGGGCTCAGCGCGATCCATCGAAGGGTGACAGTGAAAATGAATTTAGAAAAGAACACAACCGCCGTATCAATTATGCCAATCAATATTTTGGCAGAGCCACTCCCAAAACCGGATGGAAGACCGATCGGGGGCGTATGTATATCATCCTGGGTGAACCCAATGACCGTGTACGGTTTGAAGGTAAGAATCAAGTCTACAACACCGAAGTTTGGTTTTATCAAGGGCTCTCAAAAGTGGGACTTCCCCCCGGGTTCAACCTCGTTTTTTTCCAGCAGGGAGGAGCAGGCGAATACCGGCTCTACAGTCCGTTAAGGGACGGACCCATGGCGCTTCTCACGTCGGATTTCGGTGACCAGACAGACCATCTGTCCGCCTACCGGAGGCTACAGGATCTCGAGCCAGAATTGGCGAATGTTTCTCTTTCTCTGATTCCGGGAGAAGGCCCGGATATTTCGGGACGTCCGAGTTTGACATCAGATGTTCTTTTACAGAGGATCGAAACCACTCCCATGAGGACCGTCAAGGATAAATACGCGCGGAAATTCCTCGATTACAAAGATATAATCGAAGTGGAATACACAGCCAATTATATCGACAGCGACTCATTGGTTAAAGTTATCAAAGACCCCTCAGGGATCTATTTTGTCCATTATGCCATTGAACCTGAACGACTCTCGGTCAACCAGTTTGAGGACAAATACTACACTACGTTGAAACTGAACGGTTCGGTTTCAGATTTGGACGGCAGAACTATTCATCAGTTTGAAAAAGATATCGGTTTAGAATTCGATCAAGAGCAGCTTCAACAGATCAGTCAACGTCCCCTCAGCATCAGGGATATGTTTCCCCTTATTCCAGGCACGTATAAAATGTCCATTCTCGTCAAAAACGAAGTCTCCAAAGAGTTCACGTCGCTGGAAAGAAATCTTCTCATTCCCAGTGAAAAAGACTCTTTTCAGATGACCTCCATCCTTATGGGATACAGGAAGAGAGACAATCCGCCTCCAGAAAGACGGCTCCGTCCCTTCCAAATGGGGAAATATCAGATTTATTTTCACGCGAAAAGAGTGTTCCTCATGCAGGATGATCTGGTGTTGACGTTTCAGATACACGGAATGTCCCAGGAGTTGAAGGATAGAGGCGAGCTCAAATACACCTTTTTTAAAAACGATGAGGAATTCAAGAGTTTTACAAAACGGATAGCCGAATATGAAGGAGTTCCTGATTTTGTCGAACAGGTATCGCTCCAAGAGTTTTTCCCTGCGCATTATCGGGTTCAGGTGACTCTCTGGATCGAAAAGCAGGAGGTCCTGTTCGAAACAGATGAATTTGATGTCACGCATGTTGAGTCCATCGCTCGCCCCTGGATTTATTCTCAACTCTTGGCGGCGACGGATGATCCTGTCTATGCGTACGTTATTGGCCAACAGTTTTTTAACAGCGGAAAAGCCCAAGATGCCCGGCAGTACTTGGAGAACGCCTGCGACAAAAAGCCGGACAATGTGGTATTTGCCCTAGGTCTGTCCCGAATCTATGCGGAGCTAAAGGAGTACACGAAAATTGTTCCGATCTTGGAACCCCTCATGAACCTTCCCGAATCACCGTCCTATGATGTTCATTTCCTGCTGGGAGCAAGTTACCAGGAATTGGGAGAGTTTGGTAAAGCCATTGAAGTGTTCGACAAAGCTATCCAACGGTTTGGAATCAACACCCTGGTATTGAATGTCTTGGGCGGGTGTTATTATAGATTGGGACAATTATCCGAGGCCCTCACTGCCTGGGAAAAATCCCTGGAGATGAATCCCGAGCAGCCTGAAATCCGGAAAAATGTTAAAGCCATTAAGGAGAAAAGATGATAAAAAAACCACTGACTTTGTCCATCTCTTTATTTTTGGTTTTTTGCCTCCTCCTCACGGCATCCTCCTGCCGCTATTATGCGTTAGAAAAAAAACTTGATCCTGATGACGCCGATTTTATCAGCAAAGTCAGATATATCATTTCGGAGAAGGAAAAACGGGTTTTTCTAGAGGTCCCGAATGATGAAAAAAAAGCATGGATAGAAGAGTTCTGGAAACAGCGTGATCCCGATCCCGGGACGGAAGAGAATGAGCTGAAAATGGAGTACTTCAACAGAATCGAACAGGCCACCGAGATGTTTAGAACCGAGCCCAAACCAGGGTGGATGACGGATCGCGGCCGGATCTATATCCTTTTTGGTCCTCCCATGGACAGGATTTTTTATCCTATGGGCAGCGGCCCTCAAGGGAAGTGTGGAGAAACCTGGTATTACGGGGCATTTCCCGTCGCTTTTGTGGATGAAACCTGTACGTCGCAGTTTAAACTTATCACATATGACCTATCTGGGGCGCGGGAATACAATTTGCTCTATATGCATGCACTGAATCTTGCCCAATCGCGTTCTCAGCAGACTATCCAGGGAGATCAAAAAATTTACAACTTTATCTGGAGAGTGAAGAAAACTCTTATACAGGAAAACCGTGTAGAAGGGAGCGTTTTCATTCAGGTTCCCTATGCAAGCATTTGGTTTTCGGACAAGGACGATAAGCTTGTCACGACTCTTGATCTCCATCTGGAATTACAGAATTCAAAGGGTGAGGTTGTCTGGGAGTTCACGAAGGATTATAGTGTAGAAACGACAGTGGACGAATTGAAGAAGCACAGGGCGCGACGGTACGATATTGAGGTTCTTTTTATTCTGACCGATGAACTGGATACACTTAGCGAAGGGGGGAATAAACTTATTGCTTACCTCGTCAATCAGACGGGCGGAGAAGAATTAAGGAAAATTATGGACTTTAAGATCAACTGAATAAGTTGAAATATTTTTATCATCTCCAAAAGAGTTGACAGAATCCTCGAATCCTTTGCATAAACTGCATCTACTAATCGAGAGAAGAACCAAATATTTTTATGTCTCTCAACTCTAAAATGTGAATCTTAGGCTGAATTTGAAGGTTCTGTTTCCATAGGCGCTCGTGATATCTCCGTAGGTGGAGTATCTCTCAAAAGTTGGGGGTTGGTCCAAGCCTGCAGAATAGTCGATGTATCCGCCGGGATTAGACGAGATGACGTATCCGCTTCTACCCAGAGCGTTGAGAATGTCGATGTATCCGCCAACGGTGAAGTTCTTTCCCACATGGAATCGTTTTTCGATTCTGATATCGAGAGTCGTCAGAGAAGGAAAACGGCGGGTGCCGATCTCTTCCGTGGCAACAGCGTAGACGTCTCCATCCCATTTGTATGTCGGATCGTCAGGCAGATAGACTGTGACAGATCTGGCCCAGGGGGCCCCGGACCTGTGGTTGAAATAGGCGCTGAAAGTGATGTCCCACGGCAGGATGACCGTACTCTGGATTTTGATGTTGAGCGGACGGTCCTGCCCTAATCTTCCGTCAGAGAAGACGAAAGAGTTCGGCGTGTTGAAGCTTGCGGAGATACCGGAAGAGGCTCCGTAATCCCCGCCAATATTGCCCCAGGTCTTGCTCCAGACAATAGAGGCCAAAAGCTGCCAGCGGTCGGACATTCTTTTATTGAAGAGCAGCTGAAGAGCCAAGTATTTTCTGTAGGAACTCGTAACATTTGTTAAAAAGTAATGGGTATCGGGAGCATCCGCCAGTTCAACATAGGCATAGGAATCTATGTCATCTTCCGTTTGGAATAGCCCATCGTCACCTGGATCGACAAAGTTGAATTTTTCCCAATAGGGGCTGTTTTCAGCATAACCCTTCCAGGCATCGTCTTTTCCTAGTCCATAATCATTGACGTCTTCAAAAATATTCTGTTTGTGTTTGTAAATGGCCATGAGAGTGACACTAAAGTCTTTGGCCATTTCTCGATCGATACCGAAGGTGAGCTCATCGGTGTAGGGGGCTGTTGCATCGAGGTCGACTTCCCTTTCGAGTGAAAAGGTGAATGGATCGGGAGGCAGGTAAATCAGGTCAAATCTGTCGGCAGCTGGATCGATGGTTCCATTCTGATTGTCATCATACCAGTACCACTCTCCGGAATTTGGATAATTGGGATTGGCAAAAGAGTAGTACTGGATCATCAAATACTCATTGTATCGGGACCAGGAGCCTTTGACGTTGGTTTTGCCGTCCCCAAAGAGATCATAGGCAAATCCCAATCTGGGAGAAAAATGAGTCCAGGTGAGAACATCCATTGCCGGGAGTGTGTAATTGCTGAAAGGGGACTCTCCTAGGGTGGCAAGCAAACCATAGGGATCGGCGGAGGCTGCCTTGACCTGTTCGGGAAACGAACCTTTGGAGGTGTCGAATCGGACGCCAAGATTCAGGGTGAGCCTATCTCCAATGGTGATACTGTCCTGGATAAAGGCCCCTATGTGTGTCATGTTATTTTCCTGGACAGAGCTTCCCTCGATCGGTCCGCAAATGAAAGAATAGATGGTATGCCGGTATGGTTCGGACGGAGTGGGATAGGAGGGGCCGCCTTTATAATAATTGATACCGAATGGATTTCTTCTCCACCAATCCCACTTTCCGCTTGTGGCTTCGAATTCCGCCCCGGCCTTGAATTCATGAGAGATACCAAAGAGGTTGTCCTTGAACAAGGTGACCGTGATATTGGGATTAAATCGTTTCCGGAGATAGGTTTCTTCATACCGAGGATTATTTCTGTAAATATCGTAGTACCTGTCATAAAACTGAGGCGCATTTGGAAGAGCATATTCGCTAAAGGGAATAGGGAAAAAGCGGCGGATGTAGCCCATGCGTATATCTACAAACAGGTTTTGGTTGAGAACCCAGTTTATCTGTCCGGAGAGGATGTGTCCTTTTTCTCCGTTCCAGGTTGTCGTGGCGGTTATATCCCTGAATAAATCGATGCGGTTGGTGTAGAAATCCTCGGTGATCGTGCTCAGATTGAACGTGGTCATCAAGCGGATGTGAGAGGCGAGCTGGACCGTCAACTTTCCAAAAAGATTGCTTTCTTTGTGAGGAGCTCGATCCATTGTGTAAATCCTTTTCCCCATATCTTGAGTATCATCCCAAATGATGTGATTAAAATCTCTTTCCCAGGTGAAATAGCGGCCGTTTGTAAAGAACCAGACTGTGTTCTTGATGATAGGGCCGCCAAAAAACAGGGAGAAATCTTTCCAATTATTCCACCCTGAAGGGGTACTGAGTCCAACGGCTTCGAGGTCGACTTGGCTGAGAAGATCTTCCACCAGAGCGCCGCTGTAATACTCAGTTGTCCCTCCGCCGTGAAATTCATTTCCACCGGATTTGGTCACGATGTTAATGAATCCTCCATCGGCAATTCCCACTTCGGCCGGGTGTCCGAATAAACCCATCTCGACCTCTTCATAGACATCGATGTTGATATTTATCATGGGGTACATAACCACCGGATCGTTAATGGTCACTCCGTCGATGGCGTATTGATTGCCGCGGACCGTACCTCCTGAAATATAAGATGTTCGTCTATAGCTGACATCTTCGGAGACTGAGCCCGGCACAGAGTTCAAGATATCATACAGATCTCGGGACATGGGAATATTGTAGATGTATGACTTTGGGTAATTGACGGCAGTTTTGGATGTGATGACATCGACTGTGGGCGATTCGCCGGCTACTGTCACCACTTCTTCGAGGGCGCTCATGATCAGAATGATATTGATGGTTGTGCGTTTCCCGACGCTGACTCTGAAGTCCTTTCGGATTGTGGACTGAAAGCCGGGCATATCAAAAGTCAGTTGATAGCCATCACCGGGAGGAACTGAGGGAAACCTGAAGGACCCGGTGGCCGAAGTGACAAATGTCATCAGGCCCTGCAGTTTGGGGCCCTCGAGTGTGACCGAACAGCCCGGAATGGCATAGTTTTCATTGTCGACAACTCTACCGCTGACTGAACCGGAGAGTACTCCTTGAGCGCTGGTGAAAGAAGTGAGTCCTATGGTAAGCAACAGCAACAAAAGGACTTTGATTGAGTTCTTAATCAATTTTTCCTCCTCCAACGATATATTCGTTAAATATTTTTAATTCCGTTTTCTTTTGCGTAATAGGCGGAACCGATGAATCCGGCGTGATTGCCAAGAACAGCTCTTTCTATGCTGCAGCAGTCGAATCCGGCTTTAAACGATCTTTTTTGAGCTTCATGGATGGCCGGTTTGACAAGGAAGTCTCCGGCCTTCATAACCCCTCCTCCGAGAAGGATTTTTTCGGGATTGAGGAGATTGATGGCGATGGAAAGCCCAATGCCCAAGTAGCGGCCCGCCATGGCAAATGCCTCCTGGGCCGCCTTTTCGCCAGCACGGGCTTTTTCATAAACCTGTTCCGCATCCGTTATGTTATCAATAGGATTGAGCAAGTGGTAGTTTTTAACAATCTTGGGTGCCGAGACTTCGGTTTCTAAGCACCCGCGGCTGCCGCAGTTGCAGGGCTCTCCGTCGGAATTGACGGCGGCATGGCCCAGCTCTCCGCCAAATCCGCAAACACCCTGCCAGATCTTTCCTTCCAGGATGATTCCCGTTCCTAATCCTGTCCCAATGGTGAGGAAAACCATGCTGTGGACCCCTTGTCCCGCCCCTTTTTTGTATTCTCCAAAAGCAGCCATATTGGCATCGTTGTTGATAGTGAAAGGGACTTTAATAAATCGGGAGAGGGCCGGCACGAGGTCGAAGTGATCGATATCCGGATAATTCGGGGATTGATAAATCTTCTGTTCCTTTTGGTTGAGTACTCCCGGGAAACCAAAACCCACGGCCGTGATGGAGAATTTTTTTCCTTCGCTCAGATCTTTCATGATGTTCTCTATGAGTTGAAGCAGGCCCTTGATTTTTGATGGGGAGTCTTTTTTGCTGTGATAAACAAGGTGACCGGTGTCATCGATAAGGCCGTACTTGAGTTGAGTCCCACCTAAGTCAAAACCGGCATATAGTGGCATTTGGTTGGCCCTTATTTTTTCTGTCCGATGGCGGCATAGTTTGGAGCAGAATAGAGGAGTTTGTTCAGTTTGTCGACATTTCGATTCAAAATGGTCGATCCCTCATCTGCCGAGGGGAGTTCTTGGAGTTTTTCCTGTTGAAGCTCGGACAAGAGTTTGATCTCAACGTCCTCGAATCCGGCATTTTCAAGAAGGAACTTGAGAGCCTGGGGATGGATAGGCTTTTGGTGAGAAAGATCCAGATAATAGATCTGAACGAGAGCAAATACAGAGGTGGGGTTGATAGTCTCGAGCACGATATAGCTTGATGGGGCAAGTTTGTGGAAGGCAAGTTCGATAACTCTTTTTAAGTAATTTGGAGGCATATGTTCAATCACCTGAGAAGAAAAAATGCCGCCGAGACTTTCCTCTTCATGTTCTGCGAGTTTATCCAAGATGTCGGCTTTCGAGCAGTTCAAATCTCTCTCCCGACAGATATCGATCATCTGTTCGTTGATATCGATGCCCTCGGCCGTGATCCCGTTTTCGGCCAGTAGAGTGAGGAACTCTCCCCTGCCGCAGCCTAAATCCAGCACTTTTTTTTCTTGTCTGAAAAAATTGATATAGTTTTCCAGCTGTTTCTTGACCTCGTCTTCAGAACCTCTATACCTATTCTCGAAACTGGCATACCGCCAATCTTCGAGAGGGACCAGCACGTCCTCTACGAGCCGAGGGGAGGGCATCTTGTTGTCTACAAGGATAGAGAGGAGTTCGTTGAGTTTTTCTTTGAGAAGAAGAAATTTTTTCATGAGCATGTTCACGTCTTTGTATGCGGCGGCCAAATCGTTCACCCGCCATTCCATGCTCTTGAAAATCTGGCCCACATGATTGCTGCCCAGAGCATCCCACTCTTTATCCTTGGCATCCATGAGCTCTGTATGTGTTTCCATCAGATCGGTTAGAGTCGACACGAGTTCAGAGGTGAGGCTCATGTTTTGCTCGAGAGTTTGATGGAATCCGGAAAGGAGAGTGGTGATCTGATCTCTATGAAGTTTTTGGGGCTTTTCCCCTCTTGAGGATTTCGATAAAAATGATAAGGGGCGGTTTTTTTCAGGTAAAGCAGACAGCTCTGTTATTTGTGCGGAGATATTTAGGGAATCAAAGGAGTGCTGGAGTTTTTTAAGGTCCTCAGATTTTTTCTTAAGTGTTTTGAGCTTTTTTGTGAACTCTTCTTCTTTCTTCCTGCGCTGTTGAGTCAGGTTTTCGATTGTACGCTTCATTCGTCCTTTTTAGGAGGATGAGGCTCATCGGTGGGCTTGTCTTCGTCTTTGTCCCTTGAAGTGATTGATCTTTTAAAATTCTTTATGCCTTCTCCCATGGATTTTCCCAGTTCGGGAAGCTTTTTTGCACCAAAGATGATGACAATGATCAGGATGATGAGTATTAACTCGGTGGGACCTAAGGGGCCAAGAAAAAACATCTAAACCTCCACGAGAACTAATCGTCGAATCTACAATCGTTTATCGTACAAAACTTACTTCACTCCCCTTAAAAAGTCAAGCTCAAGAGTTTGGGGCCATCAAGAGATTGGGGTCAGACATTTAAAACATTTAAAACTTTGTTAATTAAAAAGGAGAGTTAATGATAAATTTATTCATTCTCGAACGTCCAATATTTATAGAATGGCTCGAAAGGTAAGGATTGAGTTTCCTGGCGCTATTTATCACGTTTATGCGAGAGGGAACAATAAACAAAAAATATTTAGTGATGACTCAGACTATTTCACGTATCTTAATCGAATAGCAAGATATCAAAAACGGTATGATTTCATCCTTTACTCATTTGTTTTTATGCCAAATCATGTGCATTTTATCATTGAGACAAAAGAAATACCTCTATCTAAAATCATGCAGGGCTTGCAACAAAGTTATACAATATATTTCCATAAAAAATATAAAACTTTAGGTCATCTCTTTCAAGGGCGGTACCAAGCAATTCTGTGTGATCGAGAAGATTACCTCTTAGCATTGGTCCGATATATTCATCTCAATCCCATCCGATCTGGATTAGTGGAATCTCTAGAAGAGTATTATTGGAGTAGTCACCAGGTTTTTATTGGGAAGTCAATATTTCCAATTATAAACAAGGAATTGATTCTTGATTTATTCTCAAACGATGAGGAAAAAGCGAAAAATGAGTATTTATACTTTTTAAGAGATGGAATGAAAAATGGAGGACAGAGTGATGAAATTAAAATTACTGACCAGAGTTTTCACGGGAGCAAAATATTTATAGAGCAGGTTAAAGAAAAGCATGTCGATCTAAAACGATCATTAAATGAGCCTTCTAATACAATGCATAAGAATCCCTTGGATGAAAAAACTATTGAGAGAATATTGAAAATCGTGTCGAAAATCACTAAAGTGTCTTCTGAATGTATATTGAGTCGAAGTCGTCAAAAAACGATTTCTTTTGCCAGATTAATATTCATTTGTGTGGCTGCTAGATATTTTGGCTTTGCGAATAAAACTATTGCGGATTTTATAGAAATGGATCAAAGTAATATAAGTAACTCAATTCGAAGAATTGATGAAAAAATGTCAAATGATAACGATTTTGTTAATTGTTTAGAAATAGTTTTAAAAGTTTTAAATGTCTGACCCCAAAATGTGAAGGCCAGGCCCCAATCATGAAACTTAGGAATTTTTCGATTATTGCGCATATAGATCACGGGAAGTCTACTCTGGCCGATCGGCTGTTAGAAATAACCGGGGCTCTTCCTCCGCGCGAGTTAAAAGAACAGGTTTTAGACACAATGGAACTCGAGCGAGAGAGAGGCATCACGATCAAGGCCCAAACGGCCCGCCTCCGCTACAAAAGCAAATCTCGTGGCGAATTTACCCTCAACCTGATCGATACTCCCGGGCATGTGGATTTTTCCTACGAAGTGTCAAGTAGTCTGGCCGCCTGCGAGGGGGCGCTCCTGATCATCGATGCCTCCCAGGGTGTCGAAGCTCAAACTCTAGCCAACACATACTTGGCCCTTCAAAATGATCTAACTCTCATTCCCGTTATCAACAAAATCGACCTGTCTCAATCCAATCCCGAGCTGGCGCTTGAACAACTGGAAAATATCATCGGCATAAACAGGGATGAAGCGCTTTTTGTGAGCGCCAAAAAAGGCACCGGTGTGGAGGCTGTTCTGGAAAGTATCATCGACCGGATTCCACCTCCGAAACAGGATATTCGAGCTCCGCTCAAGGCCCTTGTTATCGATTCTTGGTTTGATTCCTACCGCGGGGTGATCCTCCTCGTCCGGCTGTTCGAGGGACAGGTCCACTTAGGGACTCAAATTGAGCTGATGTCCAAAAAGATTTCCTACGAAGTCGAAGATGTGGGATACTTGACTCCCAAAATGAAGCAGACAGACTGCCTCTCAGCCGGTGAAGTCGGTTATATCATTGCCGGCATCAAAGATCTCGGCCATGCCCGTGTTGGGGAAACTCTAACGGATAAAAAAAGACCAACCAAACAACCCCTCGAGGGTTTTAAAGAAGCCAAACCCATGGTCTTTGCCGGCATGTTTCCCGCAGGAGAAACCAGTATCGAAAATTTGAGAAAAGCCATAGAGAAGTTGAGACTCAATGATTTTTCTTTTCACTATGAGCATGAAAGTTCACCCTCCCTTGGGATCGGCTACCGATGCGGATTCCTTGGCCTCCTCCATAGAGAAATCATCCAAGAAAGGCTGGAGCGGGAATTTGATCTCAACCTTGTCTCCACCGCTCCCAGCGTCGGCTTCCGCATCACTAAAATAGACGGAAAGGTCATAGAAATTCGCAACCCATCCCAACTTCCCCCACCTCAAGAAATCCAGAAGATCGAAGAGCCTGTAATCGAAGCCCTATTTCTCACTCCCGACCGCTATCTCGGGGCCGTCCTCAAACTGCTCGACGACCGCCGTGGAGAGCAGAAAAAAATGGAATACATAAGCTCTCAGCGTATCTTGCTCACCTACATCCTTCCCCTGAACGAGATCGTCTTCGACTTTTACAATCAGCTCAAATCCGTCTCTCAAGGCTATGCATCCATGGACTATGAATTTTCCGGTTACAGAGAAGCTGAACTTGTGAGGCTCGATATTCTTATCAATCGAGAATCCGTCGATGCTCTCTCCCTCATTGTCCATAAAAGCCGAGCCTATCCAATGGGACGCAAACTCGTCAAAAAAATGAAAGACGTGATTCCACGCCAGCAGTTTGAAATTTCCCTCCAGGCGGCGGTGGGAAAAAGAGTGATTGCAAGGGAGTCCATTGCTCCTTACAGAAAAGATGTCCTTGCTAAACTTTACGGAGGAGACTATACGCGAAAAATGAAGCTTCTGGAAAAACAGAAGGGCGGCAAGAAACGTATGAAAAAAGTCGGCCGCGTGGAAATCCCCCAAGAAGCCTTCCTCGCCCTCCTGAAAGTAAAAAAATTGGAGCATTTCAAAAACTAACCTGGATTATTCAGTTTGACTATGAATTCCATTCTTTGTATTTTTGAGGAGAGGGTATCATGCTGCCAACAATAAAATGGGAAGACAATAAGGTTATTATGATCGATCAGAGGAAACTTCCACTGGAAGAAGTTTATATCGAATGCACAGATTATGACGAGGTGGCCCAGGCCATAGAGAAGATGATCATTCGGGGAGCTCCCGCCATCGGTGTTGCCGCGGCCTTTGGAATCGCATTGGGCGTTCAACAGATAAAAAACTATGCCTTAGTGCATGAGGAGTTTGATCGAATTTATTCGCGGTTAGAAAAAACGCGCCCAACGGCCCGCAATCTTTTCTGGGC
>Ga0114920_10000412_pt1 | contig 18700 bp, 12 predicted proteins | sample ChitaG_FD_88683 | JGI IMG/M metagenome (GOLD analysis project Ga0114920, IMG submission 88683) | Deep subsurface microbial communities from South Pacific Ocean to uncover new lineages of life (NeLLi) - Chile_00310 metaG | ecosystem: Environmental > Aquatic > Marine > Oceanic > Sediment ... | reverse complement strand
GCGACACCAAGGAGGTCAGGAACGGGCTGTCGTTGACCAGGGAGCCCAGGAACACAAACCCGCCCAGCTGGGCGAACAGGCTGTTAGGTGGCCCGCTCGTCCGGTGCACTGCCAGCTCCATCGACTCCTCGGTGTTCCAGTCGCCCAGGGTGTTTCGGGCGGCGATCAGGGTGGAGCCGGAGGTCAGCTGCAGATGGTTGGTCTGGCCGGGCGCTGCGGGTTCGCCGCTGACGGTGATGACGAACGAGTCGTCCTCGCTGATGTCGAGATCCTGCAAACTCAGAATCGTCGACGTGGTGCCGGCCAATCCCTCGAGCACGCTGAAGGTGGTGTCGGCAGGGATACCTTTGTATATGCGGCCGGTGAGCACGTACTCCGAAGTCTTGTTGACCGGGGTGAAGCGATAGATGGTATCCGGGTTGTCGTACAGCAGGCGCGAGCCGTCGACATCGAGTCCGTACCAACTGTGCGGGGGAGCGATCTGGGTGACGACCGCCGGGTCCATGGGGTTGAGGATCTGCTGCTGGAACGCCGCACCGAGCGCATATTCGTCGATCGCGCCGTCCAGTGCATCCAGATTCGCCGCGTCGGGCCCGCCGACAAGGGCGAACTGCTCCTTGGCAGCCGCGAGGAAGCCCCATCGCAGAAGCACTTTCATGACCGCCACCGGTAGTGATTTTTCGGTCTGTATAGCGATCCGCTCGCGAGCGATCTGCTCCGGTGTGCCTAGTGGACTGACTTGATTGCTGATCGCGCTGCTGGCACTGTCCCGCGGCACGGCGGTCTCAAGGGTGGCATGGGTGTCAGCCTCGACGCCGATCTGGCGCCGGGGGTAGGACGCTGTGGCCGAGTCCGACGGCAATCCCGCCGGACTCGGTGGGTCGCCAGTCTCCGACCGGGCGAATTCGGCGGCCGGCACCTCGTCCACGGACGCCTGCGTGACGGCGGTCGACTCCACAGCGTCGGGCTGGTCGTCGAGAACCGCCGATACCTCCGGTCCGCTGCTGTCCGTTTCCTGCCGGCTCGAGTCGATGACTTCGGCGGCGGTGGCGTCCGATTCGTCCTCCGAAGTTGTCGAATCGATGACGTGGGAGTTATTGCGGTCGGCGTCGTCCCCGGAGGCTCCCGAGGTCGTCGGCCGGGAATCTTCGTCGGGCTCGCCCCGGGGTGAGCGCGCAGAGTCGGAGTCGGAGTCGGAGTCGGAGTCGGAGTCGGAGTCGCTCGTCGAGTCTGAACGTGACTCACTTGATGACGACGCGCCTGAAGACGACGAGCCTGAAGACGAGGCGCCTGAAGACGACGAGCCGTCGGTGGCGGCATGCGCAGTCGACATGGCGAGTGCTGCGCCGACGCCGAGGAATACTGCGAGTGCGCCGACTCGACCGACGAACCTAGCGTGCCCAACAGCGGGCCGGGACTCTTCGGCGAGCCCTTCGGCCCTGTGGGTCTGTGGACGACGCATGCCGCCTCCTCAAACGAGTGGGACAATTCCCTTCGATCAGACCATTAGGTGTAGCAGGAGTCACAATCAAGAGCAACAGTCTCACTACGATGTCTCACCTGTGCGACAGATAGCCGCTAAATGTCTACCAGTGGAATCACTGATTTGCCGACTGTTGGTTGGGCCCAGGATCACGAAGCCGTATCGAAGGACTTCGGAAAGCCGCCAGTAATCGTGGACTGCTCGCGCCGAGCGCGTTTCGTGGATAGTTTTTGTCTGTCATGACAGAGACGGCTGAGCCCTCAGGCTTTCGCGGGCAGGATACCGACGTCCTGCCGCGGGTGCGCCCGCCTCGCCATCGTCGGGCCCTTCGTACAGGGCGTCGTCGGCTGCTGGCCGGGGGGCGGGTGCTGGCCGGACTGGTCACGGTGTTGGCGCTGGTAGCCACTGGTGTTGGTTGGGCGGGTTATCGCAGTCTGGCCGGTATCACCCTGTCCCAGGCACTCGCCGGCGGGCCCGGCTCGACCGGCGGCGAGCAGAACATCCTCATCATGGGGTTAGACAGCCGTCTCGACCAGTACGGCAAGCCGTTGCCCCAAGAGATGTATGCGGCGCTGCACGCCGGCGATGAATCGGTGGGTGGCTACAACGCCAACGTGTTGATTTTGCTGCACCTGCCCGCCGGAGACGGTCCGGTCATCGCGATCTCCATTCCCCGCGACGACTATGTCGATCTGCCCGGCTGCCCCAGCCAGCAATGCAAAGGAAAAATCAAACAGGCCTACGGACTGGCCTACCAGCAGACCATGAACAAGCTGGCGGGTGAGGCCACCTATGAATCGGATACCAGCTCAACGGGTTCGAGTAAGGCGCTGGCGAACGAACAAGCTGCGCGAGAGGCTGGGCGCAAAGCCGAGATCAACGCGGTGCGCGCGCTACTCGGGGTACCGATCGATCATTTCATCGAGGTCACCCTGGGTGCGTTCTTCCAGATCGCCGAAGTAGTGCAACCCATCACGGTGTGTCTAAACGACGCCACCGCCGACACCTACTCAGGTGCCAACTTTCGCGAAGGTGTGCAACAAATCGACGCCGCGCAGGCGATAGCGTTCGTGCGGCAACGCCGCGATCTGAACGACGCCCTGTTTACCGACTTGGATCGCACCAGGCGCCAGCAGGCGTTCATTGTGTCTCTGATGGCCGCGGTCCGTCACGGCGGGGCACTGTCGAGCCCCAATGCGCTACGTAACTTGTTGCGGGTTGCTCAACAGAACGTGGCGGTGGATGCCGACTTCGATCTGGCCGGCTTCGTCGACACTGACTCCGCCCTCACCGGGCGGCCTATCACGCTGTACACGCTGCCTATCAGCGAATTCAGCCAAGATCCTGACGGGGAAGACGTCAACCTCATCAACGTTTCGGCTATCCGCTCAATCGTGCGCAACCTGTTCGCCACCGGTTCGCCTCTACCGGAGGCCACGCCGTCGGCAATGCCCCCGGACTCAGCAGTGCTAGACGTGGTCAACGCCACGAGCTACGACGGCCTGGCCACCGCGGTTGAGAACAGCTTCGCAACTCGCGGATTCACCGCGGGCGAGGTCGACACGGCCGATTCCCTAGCCGATGCCAGCACAATCGAGTTCGGAGCCGGTTCCGAACAGGCCGCCCAAATGCTCGCTGATCAACTCCAACTGACGGCAGCTGCTTCCTCGTCGGTGGCCCCCGGCACCGTGCAACTAACGATCGGGTCCGACTTCCCAGTCAATGACTACCTAGACAGCGACGGCACCCCTATCTACGTCGCGCCCCCTGCGGAAACTCCCACTGCGGCGCCAGTCGATACCGTGGATGCCACCGCCACCGGCGCCCAAGCCCCGGCGCCCACCGACCTGACCAAGATGACCGGCACCGATATTCCCTGCGTACGTTGACGGCTGCCCATCTTGGGTGGAAAACAGACATCGGATTGATCAACATCGTGGTGTTTCGTGAAACAGCGAGGCTGATCACGGCCAGTCCGCTCGAAGGGATGGAGGGTCGTCACCATGGGTGAACATCACGGCGAAGGCGGAGACAGCCGGTGGAAAAAGCTGCTGACGCTCTTGGCGGCGGCCACGTTCGCAGTCGGCCTGATCTTCACCGCCCTGAACCTGCCGTACACCCACTGGCTGTTCGCGGTAGCGCTTGCCGCAGGCGGGGTTCCAGTGGCGCTGGCGGCACTGCGGAGCTTGGCGCGAGGGAAAATCACGATCAATCTGCTCGTGACGGTGGCGGCCCTCGGGGCGCTGTATCTTGGCGAGGTCCTCGAGGCCGCTGCCGTGATGTTCTTCTTCGCGCTTGCCGAGGCGTTTGAAGAATTTGGCGAAGCGCGTTCACAGAAGGCTATCGCCGCGCTCCTTGAGCACTCACCGAAAATGGCCCGCCTGCAGGACGGTCGTGAAGTCCCGGTAGAGGAGGTCTCGACCGGCAGCATTGTGGCCGTTCGCCCCGGCGATACCGTGCCACTGGACGGCATCGTGGTTGGCGGTGAGTCATCGGTTGACGAAGCCGCAATCACTGGTGAAAGCGTGCCAAGCGAGAAGTATGAGAGTGAAACCGTCTACGCGGGTACGTCGAACCAGAGCGGGTACTTGGACGTCGAGGTCACCCGAAGCTCCGAGGACAGTGTTCTGTCGAGAATCGTTGCCCTGATCGCGGATGCGCAGAAATCGCGACCCGAAATGCAGAAGTTCTTAGATCGGTTCGCAAGCTACTACATCCCCGCGGCCGTGGGCGCGGCCGCTCTGGTCGCGATCCTGCCGCCCCTACTGTTCAACCAGGCCTTCAGTGAATGGTTCACGCGCGCGTTGATCTTGCTCGTGCTGGCCTGCCCGGATGCTCTGGTCGTTTCAGCGCCCATAGCGGTGGCCGCGGCCATCGGAGGCGCGTCCAAGAAGGGCGTCCTGATCAAAGGCGGTCGCCCTCTGGAGGTACTCAGCAAGGTCAAGGCGGCCGCCTTCGACAAGACCAAGACGCTGACCGTTGGAGTCCCGGCAGTCAGCGAAGTCGTGCCCTTGCACAATGCGAGTGAAATCGATGTGCTGAGCGACGCCGCCGGCCTGGAGAAATTCTCGTCACACCCGCTGGCGCGTGCCATTGAGCGGCACGCTGCGGTGAGCGGAGTCGAGGCCCACGCCATGGACACCTTCGCCAACGTCGCCGGCCGGGGAGCGACTGCCAACTGCCTGGTCTGCTCCACCAAAGAGCATGCGATAGGCAATCTGCACCACATTGGCGCCAGCGCCACCGCATGTGACGAGGTGGTGGCGGTAGTAGACCGCCTGGAGTCAGGCGGTCAGACCGCCGTGCTCGTCAGCGAAGGCCCAACCGTAATCGGCGTCATCGGTGTCACCGACGAGCTGCGCCCCGAATCACCTGAGGTGATCGTGGCGATAAAAAAGCTTGGAGTCACGCCGGTCATGCTGACCGGCGACAACGAGCGCGCCGCATACGCGGTGGCCGAGCGGGTTGGCATCAGTGAGGTCCATGGTGCGCTGCTGCCCGAACAAAAGGCCGATCTGGTCGATGAACTGCAAACGACCTACGGCAAGGTGGCCATGATCGGCGACGGCGTTAACGACGCGCCCAGCCTCGCGCGCGCCGACGTGGGGATAGCGATGGGCGGCGGCTCTGACGTCGCGATAGAGACCGCCGACGTCACCTTGATGAATGACACCATCGCCACTATCCCCTACCTGCTGAAGCTTGGGCGGACGACCTTCCGCGTCGTCAAACAGAACGTATACGGATCGCTCATCGTCAAGGGAATGATCCTGATCGCCGGCATGGCTGGCTTAGTCGGACTGACCGCGGCGGTCGCTATCGACGCAGTCACCGCGATTCTTGTCGTGCTCAACGGATTGCGACTCTTCCGCGCGGGCAACACACCCATCGCCGCCGCGCGTTCCACCGCCGAGAACTCGCCCGCAGTCTCGACCGCTCCATAGCGGCTCGACGACAACCGAACCCCTGCCCAACCAGCGCCGGTATGGTGACCTGGATGCGGACACTGGTCACCGGCGCAGCCGGATTTATCGGATCGACCCTGGTAGATCGCTTGCTGGCCGACGGGCACAGCGTAGTCGGGATCGATAACTTCGCTACTGGAAAAGAGGCCAACCTCGACGCCGCCCGCGAGCACGACAGTTTCGAATTCGTGGCCGCCGACATCGTCGACCATGACCTGGACGCGCTACTCGGCGACGTCAAGCCCGAAGTCGTGTTCCACCTCGCTGCCCAGATTGACGTGCGCCGCTCGGTGACTGAGCCGCAGTTTGACGCCATGGTCAATGTCGTCGGAACTGTGCGGCTGGCCGAAGCTGCGCGGCAGGCTGGGGTACGGAAGGTAATCCACACGTCCTCGGGAGGGTCTATCTACGGCGTCCCGACAGACTTCCCCACCCATGAGTCGACCCAGCCCGATCCGGCCTCACCGTATGCGGCCGGCAAGTTCGCCGGCGAGATCTTCCTGAACACCTTCCGTCACCTGTATGGGATGGACTGTTCGCACATTGCGCCGGCCAACGTCTACGGTCCGCGCCAGGACCCGCACGGCGAGGCCGGTGTGGTGGCGATCTTTGCCAAGGCGCTGCTGTCGGGCTCGCCCACAACAGTGTTCGGAGACGGATCGAACACCCGTGACTACGTGTTCGTCGACGATGTTGTCGAGGCTTTTGTGCGGGCCTCGGGTCCCGCCGGCAGTGGACAGCGGTTCAACATCGGCACCGGGGTGGAGACCAGCGATCGAGCTCTGCATAGCGCGGTCGCCGAAGCTGTGGGCGGACCCGACGACCCGCAGTTCGCGCCGCCCCGGCTGGGCGATCTGGAGCGTTCGTGCCTGGACGTTCGCCTAGCCGAAACAGTGTTGGGCTGGCGCCCGCAAATGCCGCTCGCCGAGGGCGTGCGCCGCACGGTCGACTACTTCCGCGGCCAGACGATCGGCGCCGAACTCGTCACGTAACGGCGAAGACGCGCCACAACCCATGCCGGCAGGTCAAGCTCGCTAACTGTTCTGCGCGAATGGGCACGTACGCTGCTCTGAACGAGTGCGCCCTAGGAGACCCGGTCTGATGAGCCCCGCCGATGATGAACGATCCTCCGAAGCCGCCGGTGAGCAGGAGCCGGACTACCGCTTCACGCTCGCGAACGAGCGGACCTTCCTGGCGTGGATCCGCACTGCGCTGGCGCTGATCGCCGGCGGCATCGCCGTCGTTCAGTTCGTGCCCGAGTTCGGGGTAGTCGGGGTGCGGCATGGCCTCAGCATCGTGCTCACCGCCGGGGGCGGTCTGCTGGCCGCGCAGGCGGTTCGGCGCTGGCAACTCGTACAAGCCGCGATGCGACGAGACGGGGAACTGCCGCGCACCCATGTGCCGTTGATGCTCGGCGGGGCCATCTTCGCGGTGACGGTGATGGTGCTCGTGGTGGTGGTCGTCTGGCCGCCGGCTGGGCCGTGAGATGCCGGGCCGGGAATCCAGCAAGCCAGGTCTACAAGCGGAACGCACTCTATTATCCTGGGAGAGAACCGCATTCGGCTTCCTAGTCGGCGGCGCGCTGGTGTTGCTGCGGTCGCACGGCCCTCTTGGTCCCGGGCGAACCGCGCTGGCGACCGCCGCAGCGCTGCTGGCGTTGCTCGTATTCGGGCTCGGCCATCGGCGATCGCGGCGGATCAAAGCCAGTTCGGCGATCGCGGACCGACCCGTCGTGGCCGTCCCTCGCGTAGAGGTTTTTCTGGTCGGTGGTGCCACAGTTGGCTTCTCGGCGGCCATCGTGGCGGCTCTGCTGCTGTACGCGCAGTGACTTGTGCTGCCATTCGCTAGCGACGCCGTTGTTCCCTTTCTTCGGGTGTGCCTGCGAGCAGGGGGCACAAAGACCCTATTCTGACCAGGCCTAAGAAACTGTCCCCGCGCGCGTCGCTGTGGGACGGTGGAACATGTGAACACAGCACTCGCCGTCGCCCTGATCGTGGCCTGGATCGTCGTGGGACTTGTGTCCGGACTGTGGATGGCGCGCCATGGTCACGACCCGTTGTGGACGCTGATCGCGGTGGTGCTGGGGCCGTTGTTCGTGCCTATCGCGATGGAACGGGTACAGCGCCGTCCCGAGGTCGCCAGGTTCGGATCGAAGGGAGCCCCGTCGCAACGGACGGAGGGCAGAACCGAATTGCGCGTATTGGTCGGGCTCGACGGATCGGTTGAGTCCGAGCGTGGGCTGGCGACCGCCCTACGCCTCTTCGGGCGGCACTGCGGAACGCTGGTGTTGGCCGAGGTTGTGCATTTCGAAGCAGCCGAAGCCACCTCCAGCACCGACGTCGACGCCGCCGAGCGGCACCTGTCAGGGTTGGCGAGCGGTGTTGAGATCGCAGGTGCGGTCCATACCGAGGTGCTCGCCGGTGCGCCCGGTCCGACGTTACGCGGATTCGCCGAACAGCAGGACATGGATCTGTTGGTAGTCGGCCGACGCGGACAAGGTCTGTCCACGCGGCTACTCGGCAGCGTCTCGGCTGACATTATTCAGCACTCCTCGGTCCCGGTCCTCGTCATCGAACCGGAGAGCGACATGGACCGAACATCGCTGCGCCAGGAAACAGATGCGCTTCTCGCCGAGGACAGTGCTGGGGACAGTGGCCAACGGAACACTTGATGGGTGCGCCGAAGTTTGCCTTGCTTCAGATGGCGCCGCGATTGTCGTTTCGGCGCCGCGGCCAATACAGTCGTCTGAAGTGACCGATTCCGCCCCAGGTGTGTCGACGACGGCCGCTGGGCCTCAGGCAGACCGTATCTCCGCCGAAGCGCGACGTCGCAGGACGTTCGCGGTGATCAGCCATCCCGACGCCGGCAAGTCGACGTTGACCGAGGCGCTGGTTCTGCATGCCAAGGCCATCACCGAGGCGGGCGCCATCCACGGCAAGTCCGGTCGGCGCGCCACCGTGTCGGACTGGATGGAGATGGAGAAAGCCCGGGGAATCTCCATCACCTCCACGGCCTTACAGTTCCCCTACAAGACCCAGAGCGGCGAGACCTGCGTCATCAACTTGCTCGACACCCCTGGTCACGCCGACTTCTCCGAAGACACCTACCGAGTACTGACCGCTGTTGACTCCGCGGTGATGCTCATCGATGCCGCCAAGGGTCTGGAGCCGCAGACGCTGAAGCTCTTCCAGGTCTGTCGGCACCGTCGCATTCCCATCATCACCGTGGTCAACAAATGGGACCGGCCGGGCCGCCACGCACTGGAGCTGATGGATGAGATCCAGGCGCGCATCGGGCTGCGGCCCACGCCGTTGACTTGGCCGGTCGGTATCGCTGGCGACTTCAAAGGAGTGCTCGACCGGCGCGGTGGCAATTTCATTCGCTTCACCCGCACAGCTGGGGGTGCCACCGCTGCTCCCGAGGAGCACATCGAGCCCTCGCAGGCCCACACCGCCGCGGGCATCGACTGGGAGACCGCGGTGGAGGAGTCTGAGCTGCTGACCGCGGACGGAGCCGACTTCGATCCGGACTCGTTCCTGGACTGCACCTCGACACCGGTTCTGTTCACCTCGGCGGCCCACAACTTCGGCGTCAATCAGCTCTTGGACGTCCTGGCTCAGCTCGCGCCGCCGCCGAACGGGCAGGTCGACATCGATGGCCACACGCGGGAAGTCGTAGCGTCCTTCAGTGCGTTCGTCTTCAAAGTCCAGGCTGGCATGGACTCCGCCCATCGCGACCGCATCGCCTTCGCCCGAGTGTGTTCGGGAACTTTCGAGCGCGGCGAAGTGCTGACCCATGCGGCCACCGGCAAGGCGTTTGTCACCAAGTACGCGCAGTCGGTCTTCGGCCAGCGGCGATCCACCTTGGATACTGCGTGGCCCGGCGACGTCATAGGGCTTGCCAACGCCGCCACGTTGCGCCCGGGGGACACCCTGTACCGCGAGGCGGCCGTGGTCTACCCACCGATACCAAGCTTCTCCCCTGAACATTTCGCCGTCGCACGGTGCACCGATCCGAGCAAGCACAAGCAGTTCCGCCGCGGGATCGAGCAGCTTGAGCAGGAAGGCGTCATTCAGGTGTTGCGTTCGGACCGCCGGGGTGACCAGGCGCCGGTTTTCGCCGCCGTCGGGCCTATGCAGTTCGAGGTGGCCAGTCACCGGATGGCTGCCGAATTCACGGCGCCGATCCAGCTCGAGCCGCTGCCCTACACAGTGGCCCGCGCCGCCGATCCGGTCGATGCCGAGTTCCTTGGGAAACAAGCGTCAGTCGAGGTGTTCACCCGAACCGATGGCGTTGTCCTGGCGGTGTTCTCGACGAAGTGGCGCCTGGAAAACGTTGAGCGGGACAATCCCTCGGTGCACCTACGTTCCCTGGTCGCAGCCGGGGACTAGGCATCGCGGCGGCCTCGGCACCGGTTGCGCAGTGTTGACCGGGCAATGACACCGGGGAGAGCCAGGGCAGTCAATCCCAACGCCCTGCCTCAACCAGGCGGATCACTGCCGCACCCTCCTCGTCGGAGGCCTCCAGGTCCACCTCCACCTCGAAGCCCCAATCATGTTCGCCTGCAGGGTCGTCCAGTATCTGCCGCACCCGCCACACAGCACTCTGCCGATCGATGATGAGCAACGCCGGACCGCGGGCGTCGGCACCAGTACCAACATCGTCGTGCTCGTCGAAGTAGTGGTGCACGACCTCTTCCCAGCGATCGGCGGTCCATCCGGCGTCGGTATCCAACTGGCCGAGGTCATACCAGCGACGCCGCGCGAACAGCTCCACCCGCCGGAATAACGCGTTGCGCACCATTGCGGTGAACGCTCGCTCGTTCCCGGTCAGCGGGCGGGGCCGGGCCGGAGCCGCCACCGGAGCGTCTACTGACTGGTCGGGGCTGGTGAGCTGCTCCCACTCGTCGAGCAGGCTCGAATCGACCTGGCGCACAAGCTCGGCGAGCCACTCGACGATATCGGTGAGCTCCTCGGTGCGGGCAGTGGCAGGCACTGAAGACCGCAGTGCCTTGAAGGCGTCGGAGAGGTAGCGCAGCACTGCCCCCTCGGAACGGGTGAGCCCGTAAACGCTGACGAACTCCCGGAACGTGAAGGCCCGCTCCCACATCTCGCGCACGATGGACTTCGGCGAAAGCTGCGCATCAGCTGCCCATGGGTTGCTTTGCAAATACACATCGTAGGTGTGGCCGAGAAGCTCTTGGAGCGGCTTGGGGTAGGTGATGTCGTCGAGCAACTCGATGCGCTCGTCGTACTCGATGCCCTCGGCCTTCATCACAGCGATGGCCTCGCCCCTAGCTTTTTTCAACTGCGCCGCCAAGATCTGACGGGGATCCTCGAGGGTCGCCTCGATGATCGAGACAACGTCGAGCGCAAAGCTTTCCGAAGCCGTGTCGAGAACATCGACGGCTGCGAGGGCGAAGGTCGACAGCGGCTGATTGAGGGCGAAGTCGTCGGGAAGGTCCATGGTCAGTCGGTAGCGGCGTCCGCCGCCGGGTCCATCCAGGGGTTCGTCGAGGCGCTCCACGACGCCGGCCTGAAGCAAGGATCGGGCGATCCCGACCGCCTCACGGACAAGCTGAAGTTGTCGTTTACGCGGCTCGTGGTTCTCGGTGAGCAGACGGCGCATCGCGGCGAACGGATCACCAGGACGATCGACGACGTCGAGGATCATCGCCGTCGACACGCGCATGTTGCTGGCCAGCGGCTCCGGCGCCCCGTTGACCAACCGGTTCATGGTGGACTCGCCCCACGGCACCATTCCCTCAGGTACTCTGCGGCGCAACAGCTTTCGACGTTTCTTCGGGTCATTGGCCACCTTGGCGAACTGTTTGAGGTTTTCCACCTCATGATCGGGGGCCTGGACAACGACGGCGCCGACGGTGTCGTAGCCGGGGCGCCCGGCGCGCCCCGCGATCTGGTGGAACTCGCGCGCATTGAGAAGCCGGGTGCGGATACCGTCATATTTCGAGAGTGCCGCGAAGACAACGGTCCGGATCGGAACGTTGATGCCGACGCCGAGGGTGTCGGTTCCGCAGATCACCTTGAGTAACCCGGACTGGGCCAGCTGCTCGACCAGCCGCCGGTACTTGGGCAGCATCCCGGCGTGGTGCACACCGATCCCGTGCCTAACCAGTCGAGACAGCGTCGACCCGAACGCCGTTGAAAAGCGGAAGGCGCCAATTGCCTCGGCGATCGCGGCCTTCTCAGGCTTGGAGCACACGTTGATGCTCATCAGGGCCTGCGCCCGCTCCAGGGCTGAGGCCTGGGTGAAGTGCACGACGTAGATCGGTGCCTGCTGGGTGTCGAGGAGGTCACCGATCGTCTCGTGCATCGGAGTGGTCGCATAGCTGTAGAACAGCGGGACCGGGCGTTCTGCGTTGGCAACCAGCGCTGTTTGTCGGCCGGTGCGCCGGGTCAGGTCCTCGCGTAGGAACTTGACATCGCCGAGTGTTGCGGACATGAGAAGGAACTGGGCGCGTGGCAGCTCCAGCAGCGGTACCTGCCAGGCCCAGCCGCGGTCGGGGTCACCGTAAAAATGGAACTCGTCCATGACCACCACGCCGATATCGGCCTGCTCGCCCTCGCGCAACGCGATGTTGGCCAGAACCTCGGCGGTACAGGCAATGATCGGCGCGCCCGCGTTGACCGCCGCATCGCCGGTGAGCATGCCGACGTTGGCTGCCCCGAATATTTCGCAGAGGGCAAAGAACTTCTCACTGACCAAGGCTTTGATCGGCGCGCTGTAATAGCTACGTCGTGTCGCAGCCAGGGCTGCGTACAGCGCGCCGGTGGCCACCAGGGACTTGCCGGAGCCGGTTGGGGTCGCCAGCACCACGTTCGAACCGCTGACCAGTTCGATCAGCGCGTCCTCCTGCGCCGGGTACAGCTCGGTGCCGTTCGCCTCGGCCCACTCCGCGAATGAGGTGAAGAGCTCGTCGGGGTCGGTGCTCTTGGCGCGTAGCGCGGACAGGTCGTCGGGATCGTCGAGCAGGGAAGCGGTCATCGGGTGGGGTGGTGGGAAAGATCCCGGGTGGGGTGGTGGGAAAGATCCCGGGTGGGGTGGTGGGAGAACATCGTGGGGACCAGCCTGCCTGCCATCGCACGATCCGACCGCGGCGGGTGCGGTTGGGGCGGATGGATCTATGCGGCCTGGGCGGAGGGCGTCGAGTTTCCGAACACCGCGCGGGTGATAGAGGTGACAGACACCGTCGCTTTGGCCTTGTTCGCGAAGTCGTTCGGTAGCGAAAGGGTGAACACCTTCTTCCAGGCCGATGCGACCTGTTTGGGAAGTGAACCGCTGACGTAGGTCAGGCCATAACGCTCGAACAGCTCCTGTACCTGCGGTGCGATCTCGGCGTAGCGGTTGCTGGGTAGATCAGGGAACAGGTGGTGCTCGATCTGGAACGACAGGTTGCCGCTCATGAAGTGCAGCAACGGACTTCCCGAGATATTGGCTGAGCCCAACATCTGGCGCAGATACCACTGACCGCGAGTCTCGCCCTCGATAGACTGCTTCTCGAAGGTCTGCACCCCCTCGGGGAAATGCCCGCACATGATGACCGAGTGCGTCCACAGATTGCGCACCAGGTTGGCCGTCAGGTTTGCGGTCAGCGTGCTCACTGCCGACGGACCGGACAGCAAGGGGTGCAGCACGTAGTCGCGCGCCATGTGGCGGCGGATCTTGGCGAGCACCTGCTTGCCGTTGTGGCGGAACCGCTCTTTGTCCGCGCGACCCTTGAGGTACTTACCGATCTCGAGGTCGTAGGCGGCGATGCCGTACTGGAATAGGCAGGCGTTGATGAAGTTCCACAGCGGCTGCGCAAGGTAGAAGGGCATCCACGGCTGGTCTTCGTCGACCCGCATGATGCCGTAGCCCAGGTCGTGGTCCTTGCCGAGCACGTTGGTGTAGGTGTGGTGCACCTCGTTGTGAGAGTGCTTCCACATATCCGACGGTGAGGCGTTGTCCCACTCCCAGGTGGTTGAATGAATTTTGTTGTCGCGCATCCAGTCCCACTGACCGTGCATGACATTGTGGCCGATCTCCATATTTTCGACGATCTTGGAGATCGACAGCCCGACGGTGCCCACGATCCAGGCGGGCGGGAACAGTGAGAACAATAGGACAGCGCGGCTGCTGAGTTCGAGTTTGCGCTGGCCGTCGATGACCTTGCGGATGTAGGCGGCGTCGCGCTCACCGCGGCTGGCGATAATCTCGGCGCGCATGGCGTCCAGTTCGGCGCCGAGGTTCTCGATGTCCTGGGCGCTCAGGTGGACGGTCGGGTCTGGTCGAGTGGCTTGCAGGGTAGTCATGTCGGTGACTCCTTTAGAGGTCGATGTCGCAGGCGCCTGCTGCTGCGGAGACGCATGTCTGGATTTGAATGTTGTCGCCGTCGGTGGCGGTGGTGACCTCGCCGGTACGCAGATCGCGTACGGCGCCCTGGCGCAGCGGCGCGACGCAGCCGAAGCAGATCCCCATCCGGCAACCCGAGGGCATCAGGACGCCCGCGGCTTCTCCGGAGTCGAGCAGTGGCTGGGCGCCGTCGTTCTCGACGACGGTTCCGGTCTTGGTGAAGGTCACCGGGCCGCCGTCGCCGGTGGCGATGACGGTGGGCCGGAAGCGTTCGGTGTGCAGCCGGTCAGCGATGCCGTCGTCGATGAAGCGTTGCTCGAGGGCGCTGAGTAGGCCCGCAGGCCCGCAGGCCCACGTCTGACGCTCGGTGAGGTCGTCGAGGATATCGCCGAGGTGCCCGACGTCGAGGATGCCGTCGGTGTCCGTGTGCTTTTCCACCAGTCGGATGCGGCCCTCGGCGTGGAGCTGGCGTAGTTCTGCGGCGAAAATCACGTCCTCGGCGGTGGGCGCGGAGTGGACGAGTACGACGTCGAGGTTCTCGTCAACGATGTTGCGCAGCATGCCCATCACCGGAGTGATGCCGCTACCGGCTGTGATGAACAGGATCTTTCGCGGTGTCTGCGTGCCGAGGGTGAATTCGCCGGCGGCCTGGTCGAGTTGCACGATGGTCCCGACCGTCGCGTGGTGGACGAGGTGATTGCTGACGGTGCCGTCTGGGATGGCTTTCACGGTGATCGTGATGTAGCCGTCGCGCCGGTGGGTGTGTGAGGTCAGCGAGTATGCCCGCCATTGCCGGATGCCGTTGACGTCGACGCCGATGCGGACGTATTGACCGGGGGTGTGGGTGCGCCAGGCGCGCCCGGGCTTGATGACCAGGGTGGCCGCGTCCCGGGTTTCGGGGTGGATCGCGACGATCCGGCCGCGAAGTTCGGCGCCCGAACGCAGCGGGTCGATGATGTCCAGGTAGTCGGCCGGGACCAGTGGTGTAGTAGCCAGTTCGGCGAGCTTGATGACCCGTTCACGCAACGCGCCGACCGCCGTGAGTCGGGGTGCTGTTGTTGTCATAGCCCAATGGTCGATTATCGACCGCGGTATATTCTTGACAATAATGCGTGGATTGTTGACTGATATTTGTTCGATAGGAATAGACATGTTGGATCCAGAGCGTCGATTCACCGGATTAGAGCTGGCAGATAACGTGGCCGAGGCGTTGCAGGCGGTGCTACCGCGGATGGCGGAGCGCACTGTTGCGGCCGTCACTGTGGAGGTTCCGAGTTATGCCGACGGGTTCAGCGGGCGGATGGGGCAAAACATCGAGAACGCCGTGCAGATGGCGCTCGGTGCCTTCCTGCGACTGGCGACTCGCGCCGAAGGCACTGCCGCTGGAACGCAATTGTCGCCTGCCCTGGAGGGTGCCTACGAACTGGGCCGCGGCGAAGCACGTACCGGTCGCTCCATTGACGCCCTACTGGCCGCCTACCGGGTCGGTGCCGGCGTGGCCTGGCGCGAGCTGTCCTCGACCGCAGTCGCCAACGGCCTTCCCGCAGCGGGGATCGCACGGTTCGCCGAGTTGGTGTTCGCATTCATCGACGAACTGTCGGGATCGAGTGTGGCTGGACACGCCGACGAGCTGGCCACCACCGGCAGGGTCAGGGAGCGTTATCTTGAGCGGCTCGGTCAGAACCTGGTTGCCGGCGAGCCGATCGAGACTCTGCAAGCGAGCGCGGAGAGGGCCGACTGGGAGCCACCGAAATCTCTCACCGCGGTGCTCCTCCCCTCAGTGCAGCTCCGTCGGCTGGCGTCGGCCTTCAATCCGTCGACCTTGCAACTGAGCGAGGAGCTGCTCGGTGTGGACTCCGCGGAGTCGCTGTCCCTGCTGTTGGTACCCGACATGGAAGGGCCGCTACGGAGCCAGCTGCTGCGCACCCTGAAGGGCAGACAAGCGTGGGTCGGGCCGGCGCGGACGTGGACACAGGCCCAGACCTCCTACCGGCGGGCTGTCCAGTGCCGGGCCTTGGTCGTTGCCCCTGGTGCTGAAGTCGTCGATAGCGACGAACACCTCGTCGAGTTGGTACTCGGCGCCGACGCTGATGCAGCCGAGGATCTGCGCCGCCGAGTGCTGGCGCCGTTGGAACAGCTGCGGCCCAGCGCCGCGGAACGGCTGACCGAAACTCTGCGCTCGTGGCTACTGCATCAAGGCCACCGCGATGCCGTCGCAGCCGATCTGTTCGTGCACGCACAGACGGTGCGCTACCGCATGACCCAACTGCGCGACCTTTACGGCGATACCCTCAACGATCCGAAGACCATCCTTGAACTCACAGTGGCGCTGGGGATTCCGCGTAGCAATACAGATTCAGAGAAGGGCGACGCTCAGTAGACTATTGGTGTCAGGGAGGCCCGCGTAGGCATCGGACCGACCAAATTCGATGGCCGGCACCACAGCGTCACCGTCAGGGTCAGCACCGCTGCCACCGCGAACGCCGTCTGAACGCTGAGCAAGTCGGCAGCTCCGCCGAGCAGCATCGCCGCGATGGGTCGGGAGCCGAGAAATCCGACAAGCCAGAGTGCCATGATCCGGCCCCGCAACTCCTCGGGCGCACGCTCTTGCACAACCGTGCTCAATCCAGTCATGGCGCAGCCGAAGCCCAAGCCTGCCAAGGCGAACCCGGAGATCGCAACAGCTGGCCCTGCCGGGACGGCAAGGACCGCACACCCGGCGCCAAGCCCGGCCAGGCCGATGGACGACACCTGGGCCGAGGCCATCCGGCCACGCATCAGCGCCAGCACCACCATCCCGACCGCTGCGCCGATACCGAATACCGCCGACAACGTTCCGACGAGTTGGGCTCCGCCGCCGAGTTGATCGGCAACCGAGGGCGTCAACGTGATCGACGGGTCCGATGCGAAGCCGACGGTCGCGACTGCGGCCAATGCCAGCAGCAACGGGCGGTCGGCCCAGACATACTTGAAGGCGGCACGCACGCGGTAGTCGGTTCCGGACTGTCGCGCTGGCGGTGACGGGAAACGCACTATGACGAGAAAGAAGACGAAGATGAGATTCAGGCCGGCGCTGACGGCGAAACCAGTAGCCGGGCCGAACTTCACGGCCACGTAGGCGCCGACGGCGGGGCCCAGGATGCGCCCGATCGTCATCGGAATGTTGTTGAGCGCCATGGCCGTGGGCAGTTCGCCGTCGCGGATCAGGGTTGGCACGATGGACTGCATTGCGGGACCTCCCACAACGAAGCCAAAGCCGACCAGCGCGGTCCCGATGAGTATCGGCATCGTCGTGGATATCCCGTGTATGCCCGGGTCGATGAACAGCCAGGCCGCCGCGAATCCGGATCCAGCGACGCACATCACTCTGCCGAGCAAGATCTGACGAGCCGGGTTCCCGGTGTCGGCCCATTTGCCGCTGGTGGGGCTCAAGATCAGCTGTGGCGCAAACTGTAGGACACCGACCAGGCCAACCATCACTGCTGAGCGGGTCGCTTCTTACATGACGATCGCGGCGACAATGCCGTGAGTCCACACCGCGACGACGGCGAACATCTTCCCCCAGAAGAGGGCACCGAAGACCGGGTCGACTATGAGCCCGAACGCACCGCGTGGCTGACGCGGGGTACCGGCTTCTGCGGTCACTCGTCAGCCGCGCGTTCGAAGCGTTCGGTCAGTCGGGCGAGCAGGTTGGCCAGGGTCTCGACATCGGCCTCAGGCCAATCGGCGATCGTCTCAGCGACCAGATCTCGCCGTCGATCCGTGACGGTGGATAGTGCCTTGCGTCCGACATCGGTCAAGACCAGGGCACACCGCCGCTGATCGTCTCGCGCGGAGGTCTTGGTCAACAGTCCGGCCGCGACGACGGTCGCTACGGTGCGGCTTGCGGTCGAGTGCTCAACTGCCATGAACTCGGCGACGTCGCGGACGGACGCCCCACCGCTTGTGCGCTGGCACTCCTCGACGGCGCGCAGCACCCGCAGCGCCGAAACAGTCGTCACAGGACCGGCCGTGTCGAGGAGGCGGCGACGCCATGTCGGCCGTTGTCGCGCGAGGTGAATGCGTGTCAGCAGCTCATCGAGCTGCTCGTATCGCGACTCCGCCATTATATATGCGTAGCACATACATGTTTATGTCTATGCATTCCTCACAGACGTTGGTTTGCCTCAGTGGGCCTTCCACTCCGGTTTGCGCTTCTGGGCCCAGGCCTGAAGGCCTTCCTTTACATCGGTGGTAGCTCCGGCCACCTTGCGCATCACCTCACCGAAGCGAACCGACTCGATCCATCCCATATTCGCGGTCCGCCACGCCACCTCCTTGGTGGCTCGCTGAGCGAGCGGCGCTGCCTCGGTGAGGGTTTCGGCCCAAGCGCGCGCCGCGCCGGCAAGTTCTTCGGGCTCAACCAGTTTCCACACCAACCCCACCTCCAAGGCCCTCTGTGCGCTTATCGGTTTTCCCGTCAGGAGCAACTCCATCGCGTTCGCCCAGCGAATCCGTTGAGGTAGTCGGATCGCCCCAACGATAGTGGGTACGCCAATAGACACTTCGGGGAAGGAGAACGTCGCTTCGGTAGTCGCGATCACGAAGTCGCAGAACAGAACTCCAGTCAGCCCGTAGCCGATACACGGACCGTGCACCGCGGCAATCGTCGGCTTGAACAGCTCCATCCCGCTCTCGAACGAGTTTATCGTCGGTTTCTCCCAGAACGTGCCCCCGAACTTACCGACTGCGTTCTTGCCGTCCTTGAGGTCGACGCCGGAGCAGAAAACACTGCCGCTGGCCGTCAGGATCCCGACCCACGCGTCCTGGTCGTCGCGGAATTGGTTCCATGCGTCGTTCAGCTCTACGCGCAGATCCCCATTGATGGCGTTGCGCGCCTCCGGACGGTTGAGGGTGATGG
>Ga0114920_10000411_pt1 | contig 18706 bp, 20 predicted proteins | sample ChitaG_FD_88683 | JGI IMG/M metagenome (GOLD analysis project Ga0114920, IMG submission 88683) | Deep subsurface microbial communities from South Pacific Ocean to uncover new lineages of life (NeLLi) - Chile_00310 metaG | ecosystem: Environmental > Aquatic > Marine > Oceanic > Sediment ... | reverse complement strand
GCTGTGGTCAGCGACCAGGACAACACGAATCGGGTCGACCACACGACTGGATAGCGTGTCGCGCGACGCCGAGCAGTAATCGATCGCCAACGCCTGGTCGGTGCGCACCGCGGTCCGTACCGCCGCGGCTGCCTCGCTTTCGGACGGTGCAGGCCCGTCCCTCGTACCTTCGGCGTCGTGAGCGGCTTTGCCCGTCGCGGATTCGATCTTGGCGATTGCGCTGCGCGCCGCCTCAGGATCCACCACCCCAGGCACGTCCAGGAGCGCACGTAGGGCCACCAGCACGCCCGTGGCCTCCGGTGACGTCAGCTTCAGTGGATGGTCGATTCCCGCCGTGAACGTGACCTCAATACTGTCACCGGAGAACTCGAAGTCGATCAGATCGCCCGGTCCGTATCCGGGCAGACCGCACATCCACAGCTGGTTGAGATCATCGCGGAGCTGCTTGACGCTGACGCCAAGGTCCGCGGCCGCCTCGGAGTAGGTGATCCTCGGGTTGGCCTGGAAGTAGGGCACCATGTTCAGCAACCGCACCAGCCGCCTGTTGACAGCACTCATGCGCGATCCGCCTGCGCTTCCAACCGGGTGATGACGTCCTGGCGCAGCGAGGCCGGCTCGAACACCACCGCGTCGGCCCCGTAGCTGGCGATCTCCCGCGCCAACCGGTCGAACATGTCGATGTCCAGCGTGAGCTCCTCTCCAGCTCGCCGGCCTAGGGTCCGCGCACCCCCGGCCGTGGCCCGACGACGCAAGGTCGTCGCCTTTCCGTCGGCAACCCACACGGTGGCCTGCCCGGCCGCCGGCCAGTCGCCCACCACCCTGTCGACGATTTCGCGCAGGTTCGATCCCTCGGGCCTGCTGACCGCGCCGGGCTCACCGATCGGCGTCAGTTCGGCACCAACCCGTGAGAGCCGAAACGTGCGAACGGCATCGCGGTCGCGGTCGTGGCCGACCAAGTACCAGCGGCCTCTGTCTGTGACCACACCCCATGGCTCCACCGTGCGCAGGACGTACGGTTCGGTTATCGATGGACGGTGCGGGAACTGCACAACGTGCCCGGAGTCAATGGCGGACAACAACATTCCCAGCACTTCCTCCGAACCGCGCAGTCCGGGCAGTGCGGCGGTCGAGGTGATCGCGATATCGGCGTCCGCGGCTTCAATGTCTATGCCGGCCGCCCGCAACTTCAGCACCGCGCCCTGGGTCGCGGTGATGAGGTCAGGTGACTCCCACAGCTGCGTCGCCACGGCGACCGCGGCCGCTTCATCGGCGGTCAGCTTCACCGCGGGCAGCGCATAAGCCTCGCGGCTGATGCGATAGCCCTCGACCGGGTTCGTCAGCGACACCCGCCCGGTCTCGAGCGGGATACCCAGATCCCGCAGTTCGTTCTTGTCGCGTTCGAACATCCGCGAGAACGCCTCGTCGTTGGCGTCCTCGGAGTAACCGGACACGATTTCACGGATCCGGTCGGCAGTGATGAACGTGCGCGTGGACAGCAACGCAATAACGAGGTTCATCAGCCGTTCGACTTTCGAGATCCCCACGGGTTAGAGCTTAAGGGGTATCGAGGATCCTTCGGACAGGTGATGTTGCGCGTCGACAGGTCCTACTCGATGAGCACCCACGCGAAATTGAGCCCCCACACGGACAGCGCTGAAATTCGGATCTGTGCGGCGCGCACTCGCACGCCGACTGATCACATGCTGGTGATGAGTCTTTTGACCCGCTCATCGACAGATCGGAACGGATCTTTGCACAACACGGTTCGCTGCGCCTGGTCGTTGAGTTTGAGGTGCACCCAGTCGACGGTGAAGTCCCGGCCGGCTTCCTGCGCCGCGCTGATGAATTCGCCGCGCAGCTTGGCTCGGGTGGTCTGCGGCGGAGTATCGACTGCGGCCTCGATCTCCTCGTCAGTGGTTATCCGAGCCGCCAGGCCCTTGCGTTGCAGCAGGTCGAACACCCCGCGACCCCGTTTGATGTCGTGATAGGCCAGATCGAGCTGGCTGATCTTGGGGTCGGATAGCTCCATGTTGTAGCGGTCCTGATAGCGCTGGAACAGCTTGCGCTTGATCACCCAGTCGATTTCGGTGTCGACCTTGGCGAAGTCCTGGCTCTCCACCGCGTCGAGTTGACGGCCCCACAGTTCAACGACTTGGGAGATCTGGGCGTTCGCTTCACGGGTCTGCAAGTAGTCCACCGCGCGCGAGTAGTACTCACGCTGGATGTCCAGCGCGCTAGCCTGCCTGCCGCCGGCCAGCCGCACCGGCCGCCGACCGGTGAGATCGTGGCTGACCTCGCGGATAGCGCGAATCGGGTTATCCAGCGAGAAGTCACGGAACGCCACACCGGCCTCAATCATCTCCAGGACCAACGATGCCGAGCCCACCTTGAGCATCGTGGTGGGCTCACTCATGTTGGAGTCGCCGACGATGACGTGCAGGCGGCGGTACTTTTCGGCATCAGCGTGCGGCTCGTCGCGCGTGTTGATGATCGGACGCGAGCGGGTCGTCGCGCTCGACACGCCCTCCCAGATGTGCTCGGCCCGCTGCGACAGACAGAACGCCGCCGCTTTGGGAGTCTGCAGAACTTTGCCCGCGCCGCAGATCAGCTGGCGGGTGACCAGGAAAGGCAGGAGCACATCGGATATACGGGAGAACTCGCCGGCACGCACGATGAGGTAGTTCTCGTGGCAGCCATAGGAATTACCCGCGGAGTCGGTGTTGTTCTTGAAAAGGTAAATGTCACCGCCGATGCCTTCGTCGGCGAGGCGCTGTTCGGCATCCACCAGCAGGTCTTCGAGCACCCGTTCACCCGCACGGTCGTGAGTCACCAACTGCATCAGGCTGTCGCACTCGGCGGTCGCGTACTCCGGGTGACTGCCCACGTCGAGATACAGACGGGCACCGTTTCGGAGGAAGACGTTGCTGCTGCGGCCCCACGACACGACCCGCCGGAACAAATAGCGGGCGACTTCGTCGGGACTGAGCCGGCGATGGCCGTGAAACGTGCAGGTGACACCGAATTCGGTCTCAATGCCCATGATTCGTCGCTGCACCCCATTGAGACTACTTGCTGGGATGCGGGCACCTCAGCTGGACCACGCCGATGAGCGGCAACCACGCCCCTGCTACCAGCTCAAAACATCAAGAGCTGTCGTCGTCTCCAGTGTCGGCGGCGGGCACCGCGTCTTTCGATTCACGCTCGGGCAAAAGCGCTTCCAGCGCCGCACCGGTAATGCGGCGGAACGCCCGCCGAGGCCGGTCGGCCTCGAGATGTGCAATTTCCAGCGTGGAAGGCCCCAGCGCGCGAGGCTCGCTCCCGTCGCTGCTGGCGCTGAGCGCCCCCACCGCGATAGCCACCGCATCAGCCAAGCTGGCGTTCTCAGCATAGGTACTGTTCAGCGCCGCGGCGATCGGCTCGGTGGCACCGCCCATCACGACAAAATGTGGCTCGTCGGCGATCGAGCCGTCGTAGGTGATGCGGTACAGCTCAGGGGCTTTGGTCTCGCCGTGGTGGGCGACTTCGGCCACGCACAACTCCACTTCGTAGGGCTTGGCCTGCTCGGTGAAAATGGTGCCTAACGTCTGGGCGTAAACGTTGGCCAGCTGACGGCCGGTCACATCGCGGCGCGAGTACGCATAGCCCTGGGTGTCGGCGAACCGGATTCCGCCGCTGCGCAGGTTGTTGAACTCGTTGAAGCGCCCGACGGCGGCGAACCCGATCCGGTCATAGAGTTCGCTGACCTTCTGCAGCGACCGAGACGGGTTCTCCGCGACGAACAGCACACCGTCGGCATAAGCCAGCACGACCACGCTGCGACCCCTGGCAATGCCCTTGCGGGCGAGCTCGGAACGCTCACGCATCGCCTGCTCAGGCGAGATGAAATAAGGGAAGCTCACAACTCCTCCCCTAGGGCCTCGGCATCAACGCCGAATGTGTTTACCCGCGAACGATTCTCGATGATCTCCCGGCAGACCGCGGCAATTTGCCGCTCAGCCACATCGGCGGCGCCATCGGCACCGATTGTCACAGCGGTCGGATAGATGCCCCGCACCAGATCGGGCCCACCAGTCGCCGAGTCGTCGTCGGCGGCGTCGTAGAGCGACTCGATCGCGACCCGGAGCGCCGAGTCGGTATCCCCTACCCGTGAGTAAAGCTTCTTCATCGAAGACTTGGCGAATACCGACCCGGACCCAACCGACTGATAGCCCTCTTCCTCTAAGTTCCAACCGCCGGCGGCGTCGAACGACACGATCCGGCCTGCGCCCTCGGGGTTCGAGTCGTCGAGGTCGTAGCCCGCGAGCAAGGGCAGTGCGACGAAACCCTGTAACGCCGCACCCAGGTTGCTGCGCACCATGGTGGCCAGTCTGTTGACCTTGCCGGGGAACGTCAGCGCGACCCCTTCGAGCTTCTCGTAGTGCTCGAGTTCGACGGCGTATAGCCGAGCGAACTCGACCGCGATAGCAGCCGTACCCGCGATGCCCGTCACGGTGTAGTCGTCAGTGATGTACACCTTCTGCACATCGCGGCTGGCGATCATGTGCCCTTGGGTTGCCCGCCGGTCTCCGGCCATGAGGACGCCGCCCGGGTACCTCAACGCCACGATGGTGGTGCCGTGAGGCACTGCGTCCGTCGGCACCGGCCCAGCCCCGGGCAACAGATGGGGGGCCTGATTGCGAAGGAAATCAGAGAATGATGACAAATTCACCCCACCCTGTGACATGCCTTGCCGAAAGGCACTAAACGCTCCGGGTAATGGTGATTGTTCGTGGTGCGGCCAGCTCACTGGCCGCCCTTCTGGACGTACGCACGCACGAAGTCCTCGGCGTTCTCCTCCAGCACATCGTCTATCTCGTCAAGCAGGTCGTCGGTTTCCTCGGTCAGCTTCTCGCGTTGCTCCTGGCCGGCGGCCCTGCTACCGGTGGGGTCTTCGTCCTCTCCGCCCCCACCGCCGCGCTTGGTCTGCTCTTGGGCCATTGCTGCCTCCTGCGTATGTCTTGTCCCGTGGAGGCGCGTCGTGCAGCGCACCCGGGTTCCTTCACACTACCGGTCGGCAGCGAGGTCGCCGGGTCCGGTCGTCAGCTGCTCAACGAGTTCGGAGGCACTGTCGACGGCATCCAGCAATGCGCCCACATGCGCCTTGCTGCCGCGCAAGGGCTCGAGTGTGGGGATCCGCACCAGTGAATCTCCGCCGAGATCGAAGATCACTGAATCCCAGCTCGCGGCGGCAATGTCGGCACCGAACCGCCGTAGACACTCGCCACGGAAGTACGCACGGGTGTCGCTCGGCGGGTTGTCCACGGCGTCGAGCACTTCCTGCTCAGTGACCAACCGCTGCATCGAGCCCCGGGCCACGAGCCGGTTGTAGAGGCCTTTGTCAAGGCGGACGTCGGAGTACTGCAGGTCAACGAGGTGCAGTCGCGGTGCCGACCAGCTGAGGTTCTCCCGGTGCCGGAAGCCGTTGATCAGCCGTAGCTTGGCCGGCCAATCCAACAGGTCGGCGCACTCCATGGGATCGCGCTCAAGCAGGTCGAGAACATGCGCCCACGTCTCGACGACGTGGGCGGCGCGCGGGTCGGGATCGCCGCTGTCAACGAGCTTCGCGACCCGGTCCAGATAGATCCGCTGCAACGCAAGGCCGGTGAGTTCGCGACCGTCTGCCAGGGCAACGGTGGCACGCAACGACGGGTCCCGGCTGATGACGTGCACGGCGTGCACCGGACGGGCCAGCATCAGGTCGCTGAGGTCGATCCCCTCCTCGATGAGGTCGAGCACCAACGCCGTCGCACCGACCTTCAGGTAGGTCGAGGTCTCGGCCAGGTTGGCGTCGCCGATGATGACGTGCAGACGCCGATACTTATCGGCGTCGGCGTGGGGTTCGTCGCGGGTATTGATGATGCCGCGTTTGAGGGTCGTCTCCAGGCCGACCTCGACCTCGATGTAATCGGCACGCTGGCACAACTGGAAGCCGGGCTCATCGCCAGAAACGCCGATACCAACTCGACCCGACCCGGTGACCACCTGGCGAGACACCAGGAACGGCGTCAAGCCTGCAATAACGGCTGAGAACGGCGTCTGGCGCGACATCAAATAGTTTTCGTGCGATCCGTACGACGCGCCCTTGCCGTCGACGTTGTTCTTGTAGAGCTGCAGCTTGGCCGCACCCGGGACGCTCGCTACATGACGAGCAGCGGCTTCCATCACCCGTTCGCCGGCTTTGTCCCAGATCACGGCGTCCATCGGATCTGTGCACTCCGGCGCCGAGTACTCGGGATGGGCATGGTCGACATAGAGTCGCGCGCCGTTGGTCAGGATCATGTTGGCAGCGCCGACCTCGTCGGCGTCTACCACCGGCGGCGGACCTGACGAGCGGCTCAGATCAAATCCACGTGCGTCCCGCATCGGGGATTCGACCTCGTAGTCCCAGCGGGTGCGCTTGGCGCGCTGGAGTCCGGCAGCCGCCGCATAGGCCAACACTGCCTGGGTGGAAGTCAGGATCGGATTGGCGGCCGGGTCGGACGGCGATGAGATGCCGTACTCGACCTCCGTTCCGATGATCCGTTGCATGCCAGCCAGCGTAGAGGGACGGCCACGCCGCTGATGCGACGGGTTTGGTGCCGAGGTGATCTACCAGCCAGGACAGCGCGCCGGAGTGCCCATACCGGCCAGCGCATACTCAGCCACCACCGACCACCTCCCAGCTGTCCTCGCTGTCCGGCCCTCCGGCGGTCACTCTGACCGGCCGGGTGTCGCCACCTCGATCCGATGCCTCACACTCGAACGACTCACCGACGGCCACCACCTTCAGACCGCGGCCGCAACTGACCTTGACGCCGAACCCGTATTTTTTCGAGACCTCCCTGGAAAGTCCCTTTCCTGTTTCGGCGAGGTCGAAGACCACGTCGAGTGTGGCGAAGTCGACGTTGTATGCGTCGTCGGTGAACTTCACCTCCACACGCACATCGTTGCCTTCGAGATCGGCAATGCAGTTGAAGCTGGAACCAGCTTTGGGCGAACCTGACGGCCGGGGGCATTCGACCGTCGACACCTGCCGCGCCATTGGCGCGTACTGCTTATTGAGCTCGTCGACGATCGCCGATTCAAGTTTCTTGTAGTCCGGACCACCCGATGAAAGGGAGAACTGGCATCCGGCAGCCACCGGGACCAGCAGCAGCAGGGCCAGCAGCGAGCCTGGGCTTCTCACATCTCGTACGGTACCGTCCGCAGTGCCCAAACTGAGTGACTGAGAAGTGTTTAGCGGGCACCATCTGAATCCCGCCAACTCGAATCCAGAGGCACTAGATTTATTGCGGTGAAGGATTTCCGAGGCAGACGCTACGGCGAAGTCCTCCTGGTAGGTGTCGGCACCGACTCTGGAGACGGACCGTACGCCACCGTGTACAACACGTTCGGGCTCAACGACTGCCCAGCCGAGCTGTGGTCGCAACTCGACGCAGAAGCGCTGGCCAAGGATCACGATGCGGCGGCAGCACTACTCAACGGTCCGCGGTACAGGCTGATGGACAGCGTCGAAAAAGCCCCGTCCAGCCAGCCAGAGATCGCGACGTTCGGCGGCATCGACATGTTCCGATCGGCCACCGTGAAGTTGACGTCGATGAACCCGGCGCCCTATCGGCCCAACATCGTCACGCGCAACACCGTGTTCGTGTTCAATTCAGGCGAAACGGTTTTCGAGCACATCGATCCCAGTGGCCAACACTGGGTGATGCAGACGTGGAGTCAGGTCGTCGACCCCACACTGGCTTACGAAGACCTCGCCACTCTCGCCACTCGACTCAGCCTGCCCGACGGCTGGTCATACCGCGCCCGCGTCCTCGAGGAGGATCTGCGGATCGATACCCTCGCCGAGGCCGCCCAGGTGCTGCAGGACGACCTGACCAACAGCTACTCGCTGGCGACTGAACTTGTCTAAAGGTACTGCCCGAGATTGGACTCGGTATCTATAGCCCTGCTGGCGCTCGATGACTTGCCGGTGACCAGTGTGCGGATGTAGACGATCCTCTCGCCCTTCTTACCCGAAATCCTTGCCCAGTCATCAGGATTGGTGGTGTTGGGCAAGTCCTCGTTCTCGGCGAACTCGTCAACGATTGAATCCAGTAGATGCTGGATGCGTAGACCATGCTGGCCGCTCTCGAGCACTGCCTTGATGGCGTTCTTCTTGGCACGGTCCACGACATTCTGGATCATCGCACCGGAGTTGAAGTCCTTGAAGTACATGACCTCCTTGTCACCGTTGGCATAGGTGACCTCCAGGAACCGATTGTCGTCAATCTCGGCGTACATGCGGTCGACGACCTTCTCAATCATCGCCTTGATCGTCAACCCGCGGTCACCGGAGAACTCAGCAAGATCTTCGGCATTAATCGGAAGCTGTTCGGTCAGGTACTTGCTGAAGATGTCCTGCGCCGACTCGGCGTCCGGCCGCTCGATCTTGATCTTGACGTCCAAGCGGCCGGGCCGCAGGATCGCGGGATCGATCATGTCCTCGCGGTTCGACGCACCGATCACGATCACATTCTCCAGTCCCTCCACGCCGTCGATCTCGCTGAGAAGTTGAGGGACGACAGTGGTTTCGACATCGGAGCTGACTCCGGTGCCACGGGTACGGAAGATGGAGTCCATCTCATCGAAGAAGACGATCACCGGAGTGCCCTCCGAGGCCTTCTCCCGCGCCCGCTGGAAGATGAGTCGGATGTGACGTTCGGTCTCACCGACAAACTTGTTCAGCAGCTCGGGGCCCTTGATATTGAGGAAGTACGACTTCGCCTCGCGGGCGTCGTCGCCACGCACCTCGGCCATCTTCTTGGCCAGCGAATTGGCTACAGCCTTGGCGATCAGGGTCTTCCCGCACCCGGGCGGACCATAAAGCAGTACCCCCTTGGGAGGTCGCAGTGAGTACTCGCGGTAGAGCTCCTTGTGCAGGAACGGCAGCTCCACTGCATCGCGGATCTGCTCGATCTGGCGACCCAAACCGCCGATGTCCTTGTAGCTGACATCGGGAACCTCTTCGAGCACGAGATCCTCGACCTCGGCCTTCGGAATGCGCTCGAAGGCATAACCGGCCTTGGTGTCCACCAGCAGCGAGTCACCGGGGCGCAGTTTGCGTGGCCGTTCGTCGCCGGGCTCGTCGTCGTCACTGTCTGGCAGATGCTCGGCCGCGACCAGCGGTTCGGCAAGCCAGACGATCCGCTCCTCGTCTGCGTGGCCGACCACCAGGGCCCGATGACCGTCAAAAAGGATCTCGCGCAGCGTGCAGATCTCGCCGACGGATTCGAAATAGCCGGCTTCCACCACAGTCAGCGCCTCGTTGAGACGAACCGTCTGCCCCTGCTTGAGTTCTTTGGTATCGATGTTGGGCGAGCAAGTCAGCCGCATCTTGCGGCCCGAGGTGAACACGTCGACGGTGTCGTCCTCATGCGCGGCGAGCAGGACACCGTAACCACTGGGCGGCTGACCGAGCCGGTCCACTTCTTCCCGCAGCGCCAGCAACTGCTGGCGGGCTTCCTTGAGAGTGTCCATGAGCTTGGAGTTCCGCGCGGCCAGTGAGTCGATCCGGGCCTCCAGCTGTTGCACATCACGCGCGCTGCGCAGTCCACTTTGAGGGCCTACCGCGTTCTCCAGCTGTTCACGTAAGATGGCGGCCTCGCGTCGCAGTTGTTCCAGATCTCGGGCGTCTTCTCGAGACAGGCTGTTATCGGGGGACGTACCCGGGACTTCAGAGGCCTCAGACCGGTCGGACTCACTCATGCTGAGCTCCTTTCCCACACCCGATTCTGGTGCGGTAACAACTTCAACGCTACCGGCGATTCACTCTATTGTGTGCGCTGTAGGAATTCGACACACCAGCAACACTGTTAGCCTCTGATGATCAGCGGGCCGAACGAAAGGACAGCCGTGACCCTCAAAACCCTCTATACCAGCTTGATAGCTGGAGCGGCGGCGGCCATCGCGGTGGGCGCTGCGGCGGCCGGTGTGACGTCAATTGCAGTCGGCTCCGGGACGGTGGCGCAACCTGTGGTTCAGCCGGCCGTCTTCGGCGTCCCTTTGCCTGCGGCGCCAGCCCCCGAACTGCAGGGACCACTGGTGTCGACGCTGAATGCGCTGTCGGGACCGGGTTCGTTCACGGCGGAAAAAGCCAGCTATATAGAGGGCGGCCTCGGGCGCATCGAGGCCCGGGTGGCCGACAATGGCCTCGCCAACGCCGCGGCCAAGGGGTACTTCCCCTTGAACTATTCGATCGTCGACATCGACCAGAACGGGCCAGTCGCCACAGCAAACGTCACTGCATCGGCTGCTAGCGGTCACCTGGCCACCCAGCCGCTGACGTTCGTGGCCGGGCCTAGCCCGACCGGTTGGCAACTTTCGAGGTCATCGGCGATGGCCCTCCTGTCGGCAATGGGCTGATCTGTTCGCGGCCTTACCGAATAATGACGTTCTTGCGCCGCACCGTCTTGATCCGCATCGCCGCCACAATCGTGGCGGCGATCGGATTAGGTGCCTGTAGCGAGCCGACACATCCGGCCACCGCGCCCTCGGTCGAGACCTCACCGGCGTCGGCTGGTGTACCCACGCCCATCGCCCCCGCGCCCGGCGGGCCTCCACTTCCGCCGGACTTCGCGCTGATCGACGTGATGAGCAGGCTCTCAGATCCAGCTCTCCCCGGCGACCAGAAGGTCGCCCTGATCGAAGGCGGCACGTCCGACGAAGCTGCCGGCCTGGACAGCTTCGGCATCGCCCTTCGTGACAATGGTTCGCTACCCCTGGCGTTCGAGGCTCGAGACCTCGCCTGGTCACAGTCGCATCCCGGCAACGTAGTTGCCACGGTGCTGGTCAGGACGGCCAACCCACTCGATGGTGAGTTCACCTATCCGATGGAGTTCGCCATGGTGGACGGCTCCTGGAAGCTGACACGGCAGACCGCCGAACTGCTGCTTCAGCTGGGCAACGGGGAAAGCGCAGCCCCGCCGGCAATCGAACCACCGCCGGCCCCTCCGGCAATCGAACCACCGCCGGCCCCTCCGGCCGTCGAATCACCGCCGGCCCCGCCGGCACCCACCCCGACGCCCTGAACGCATGTGGATCGGCTGGCTCGAGTTCGACATCCTGCTCGGTGACGTGCGTTCGTTAAAGCAGAAACGCTCGGTCATCCGGCCGATCATCGCTGAGCTGGCGCGCAGGTTCTCAGTGTCGGCTGCCGAGACAGGAGCTCAGGACCTACATCGACGGGCAGCTGTCGGTATTGCTTTGGTCTCTGCCGATCACGCTCATGTGGTGGCTGTGCTCGACGCGGCCGAACGACTGGTGGCTGCGCGGCCAGATATCGAACTCCTGTCAGCGCAACGCGGGCTGCGGCGGAGCACCGACGGCGCTTAGGTCGGATCCCCTCTTCCCTCAGCGCGTCCGCGGTTCTTCTTGCGCAGCGGAACCGGTGCGACCGCGCCGGGAGCCAGTTTGCGGGCACTGATCAAGAATGCTGTGTGCCCGCGCATCGAGTGTTCGGGGCGCACCGCCAAACCGACAACGTGCCAACCCCGCTGCATGCTCTCCCACGCCCGTGGTTCGGTCCAGCACTGTTTCTCGCGCAAAGCCTCTACGGTCTTGGACAGTTGAGTCACGGTTGCGACGTAGATCATCAGCACCCCCCCGGCGACGAGTGCATCTCCGATAGCGTCGAGCACCTCCCATGGCGCAAGCATGTCCAGGACCACTCGATCGGCCTCGGGCCCGGAGTACTGACCGACGTCGGCGATCACCAATTGCCAATTCGGCGGGTGGGCACCAAAGAACGTCGACACGTTGCGCACCGCGTGCTCGGCATGGTCCTCGCGCACATCGTAGGACGTCACCTGCCCTTGCGGCCCCACGGCCCGCAGCAACGAACATGTCAACGCCCCGGATCCGGCACCGGCCTCAAGAACTCGAGCCCCTGGGAAGATGTCCCCCTCGTGCACGATCTGCGCGGCGTCCTTGGGATAAACGACCTGAGCGCCGCGGGGCATCGACATCACATAGTCGACCAGCAGCGGCCGCAACACCAGGAATTGATCACCGTTGGTCGATCGAACGACGCTGCCTTCGGGCAGCCCGATTACGTCATCGAGGGCGATGCTGCCCCGGTGGGTGTGGAACTCCCCGCCGGGCTTGAGCAGCATCGTGTAGCGCCTGCCTTTCGCATCGGTGAGCTGCACACGATCACCGACAACGAACAGACCGGTTGGGGCTTTCTCTGGCACGGGCCATCAGCCTGCCAGCAGACTCGTCACTTCCTACGCCCGGGTTGCCCAGATATGTCTGACCGCGGCCCTAGGCTTGGCTCATGAACACGCAGACGGAGCGCCCGGCGCGTCGCCCGGCGCTGTCTCCGTCCCGAGCGAGTGACTTCAAGCAATGTCCGCTGCTGTACCGCTTCCGCGCCATCGACCGGCTACCGGAGCCTTCGTCTGCTGCGCAGGTGCGCGGATCGGTCGTGCATGCCGCCCTCGAACGGCTGTACGCCTTGCCTGCCGCCGAGCGCGGCCCCGAGACGGCGGCGTCATTGGTGGAGCCTGCATGGGAACGGATGGTTGCTGAACAGCCCTCGGTGGCTTCCGATATTGATTCGAATGTGCAGATCGAACTTCTCGAGCAGGCGCGCAGTCTGCTGTTGGGCTACTACCGGTTGGAGGATCCCACCCGCTTCGACCCGCAGAGCTGCGAGCAGCGCATCGAGGTGGAGCTGGAGGATGGCACCCTGCTACGCGGGTTCGTCGACCGAATCGACGTCGCGCCATCGGGTGAGTTACGGGTTGTCGACTACAAAACGGGCAAGGCGCCACCGGAGGCGCGCGCACTTGCCGAGTTCAAGGCCATGTTCCAGATGAAGTTCTACGCCGTAGCCCTGCTGCGCTCGCGAGGAATGATGCCTGCACGGCTGCGGCTGCTGTACCTGGCCGACAGTCAAGTGCTGGACTACACACCCGACCACGATGAGCTGCTGCGATTCGAGAAGACCTTGATGGCGATTTGGCGGGCCATCCAATCGGCCGGTGCGACAGGGGATTTCCGGCCGCGTCCGTCTCGGCTGTGCGATTGGTGCGCCCACCAAGCCCACTGCCCGGCCTTCGGCGGTTCTCCCCCTCCATACCCGGGTTGGCCCGAAGCGTTCGACGAGGTTGATCCGGACGCGGCGTTAGAGGCTACGGGGCCGGTTGCGTGATTGATTGTCTGTTCCGTCGGCAGCCCGTTGCCGACGGTGGGGACCTGGTCTTCCTGGCCACCGACGGCACCCGCAGCAACTGGGATCCCGAGATCCAGCACGGTTCTCCGCCGTTGGCGCTGTTGACCAAGGCGATCGAGGACCTCAACCTCCAAACAGCCGGCGACGGACTGCGGATAGGGCGGCTCATGCTGGACATCCTCGGCCCCATACCCGTTACGACCGTGCGGGTCCGGGCCCGGGTGGATCGGCCGGGACGTCGGATCTCGCTGATGACCGCCGAGATGTTGACCGACGGCACCGGTGACAGCCCGCGTGTGGTAGCCCGCCTCACGTCCTGGCTCCTCTCGCCCAGTGACACCCGGGACGCTGCCACCGACCGGTACTCGCCGCTCACGGAGGGCCGCGCGACCAAGTTCGCACATGCTTGGGATGGCGAACCGGGATATCTGGAGACGGTCAGCTGGCGCAGGCAGGCAGAGCCTCAGAGTGCAGACGCCGAGGTGTGGCTGAGTCCGCTGGTACCGCTGGTGGATTCGGAGCCGACGACACCGCTGCAGCGTCTGGCGATGGTGGTCGACTCGGCTAACGGGATCGGCGCTGTGCTGGACCCACAGCAGTTCGTCTTCATGAACACCGACACCGCCGTGCATCTGCACCGACTGCCCACGGGTACGGATTTCGGGCTACGCGCGAGGGCTTCGATAGGCCCAGATGGCATCGGCGTGACCACCGCAGAGATCTTCGACCGTCAAGGATTCATCGGCACCTGCGCCCAGATGCTGCTGGTGCAGCGGCGCACATGATCTGCAACGTTGGGTGGTACCAGTATTCGGCTTGTCGGCGGTTGACCAATAGATAGAACCGGCTCACACAGGAGTCGCCAGGGATTTCTGGTCCTCGTCGGCAAAGGTGTCCTCCAAGAGCAGCGGTGAGTAGTCGACGTCGATGTCGGCCAGCGCGCGCCCGCGTGCGCTGCAGATGGTTCCGAAGCGGCGCATTCCCTTTTCCGCCGCGTATTGCGCGAACTCCTCCTTCATCAGGCCGAACGGGGCCTCGTCGTAGAGGGCGAAGTTATCTTCGGTATTGCGCAACGCCACTGGGATTAGTTCGTTCATCCGAGCCTCGAACACTGCCCAGTTGTTGTCGTCGGCGGCGACATGACGCCGGCAGGTGAAGGTCCCCCACGCCATGTGGCGGCGTTCGTCGTCCCCGATTCGCCGCACCAACTCCTGCATGCCAGGAAGAATGTTGCGATCAACGCAAATCCGGTGCCAGGCGTAGTAACCCGTCAGGGCCAACATGCCTTCGATGACGTGGTTGTAGGTCGCCGAAGCCCGAACCTGGGCCGCCGGCGACGGGTCGCGTGACAAGGCGTCGAGCGAGACGGGCAACTCCTCGTAGAACATCTGGCGGTACGCGGGGAGATCGTCGAGGTAACTCTGCAGATCGTCGGTCATCCCAACGGCATCGAGCCACATCCGAAAGACCTGGGTGTGCTTGGCTTCTTCGAAGGCGAACTGAGTCAAATACATCTCGTCTCCGAGTCGGCCCTCGGCGCGCATCGCCGCCATGAACGGCTGAATGTCCTGAGTAACCGCTTCCTCTCCGGCGATGAACTGGGCAGTGAGGCGGGTCGCCCATTCACGTTCTAGATCTGACAGCAATTCCCAATCGGCCCGATCACGAGAGAAATCGATGTCGGCTGGGTTCCAGAACTTGGCATTGCCGCCGGCGAAGAGCTTCAAGGGCAGGCTGTCCCAGTTGAGGCCGCCTGCGGCTAGCGTTTCCGAACGTGTCCTAGCCATCTGATCGGCCTCCTTGGGTGATTGCGGTTGGGCGGGTTTGGGGAACAGCAGTTGTGAAGGCAGCCTTGAGGACGGCGACGTACCGTCGCACCACCAAGGCTGGCTGCTCGGGCGAGAGTTCGTCGAGTCCGAGAATCGGGTCCATACCCCGCACATACGGCGCCAGCGCCAGCTGCGGCATGATCATCAGGAGCAGCGACAACAGCGCCTCGATATCGGCGTCTGCGCGAAGGTCCCCGCGAAGCCGCGCGTCGTGCACCAACGGTCGAAGCACCTCCAGATAGTGGCGGTGTACGACGGCCCGCACGCTGACGCGCGCGTCGGTGTTCACCTCGAAACTGGCAGCGGCGTGCAGCGCTCTGTCGCGGGGATGATCGGCGAAGTAGACGATCCACACGTCGAGTAGATCGGTGAGGAAGTCGAAGAAGGGTCGGCCAGCATCGAGGACGCGGATCTGGTCCTCGACGTATGCCCGTACCCGCTGGCTGCCGATCTCGGTGATGTATGCGTATAGGTCTCGCTTGTCCGCGAAGTACTGGAACAGACTGCCTTTGGCCACGCCGGCGTGTCGGGCAATGACGTTCAGGCTGCCGCCCGAAAATCCGTGCGCCGCGAACTCAGCCTCCGCGGCGGTTACCACCGCGGAGCGGCGATCTCCACCGAGACGAGACCACGTCACCGTCGGCATCAGGCCTCCCTATATGACCAGTGGTCATATTACTGTGATCCGGGCCACACTACAAGGGTCTGCAGGGCCTTGGCCATGTGTTTGGGGGTGCCGGCACGCCGATGCCGCGGGTGACCTTCGGCGGCTGCCGCTACTGCAGCGGCTTGAGTTCCTGCAGCATCGTCGGCACCAACTCACTGACGGTCGGATGGATGTGCATAGTGCGCGAGATCGCGGTGTAGGGCAGTTTTGCCGTCATGACATCGAGGATGTCCTGCACCACTTCGTCGCCGCCGACACCCAGGATCGAGGCGCCGAGTATCTCCTCGGTCTCGGCATCGACGACCACCTTCATGAAGCCCTGGGTCTCGCCTTTCTCGACCGCCCGACCGACCCGGGTCATGGAACGCTTGCCCACCAACGCTTTCCGGCCCGTTCGACGGACCTGCTCGGCCGTCATCCCTACCCGCCCCAGTGGAGGATCGATGTACAGCGCGTAGGTGGTGATGCGATCGCTGACCTTACGGGGATCGTTGTCGAGCAGATTGGCCGCCACGATCTCGAAATCGTTGTAGGACGTGTGAGTGAACGCGCCGCGTCCGTTGCAGTCACCCATCGCCCAGATGTGCTCGACATTGGTGCGGAGTTGATCATCGACCATGATGTAGCCACGGCCGTCGGTGTCCACACCCGCGACCTCCAGCCCCAGGTCATCGGTGTTGGGTTGCCGCCCGACTGCGACGAGCAGGTGGCTGCCCGCGATCGGTGTCGCGCCGTCGCGAGGCGTGACAGTGAATCCGTTGTCCTGCTTGGTAAAGCTGATCGCGTCCGCACCGAGCACGATATCGATGCCCTCGGCGTCGAGGATGTCCTTGATGGCGGCCGACACGTCCTCGTCCTCCCGCGCGGTCAAGCGCGGCCCCCGCTCGACGACCGTCACCCGGGCACCAAAGCGCCGGTACATCTGTGCGAACTCCAGCGCGATGTAGCTGCCGCCGATGACCACGAGATGTGCAGGGATGGTGTCGAGTTCGAGGATCCCGACGTTGGTCAGGTAGTCCAGTTCAGCCAAACCGGGCATGTCAGGCGCGACCGCGCGACCGCCGACGTTGAGGAAAATGCGATCGGCTTCCAGGAGTTGATCATCGACCCGGAGGGCGTGCGTCCCCTCGAAGCGGGCGTGGCCGCGAATCAAGGTGCAGCCCTTCATGCCTTCCAGCCAAGTCTCGAGGCCTTCACGGTCGCCGCCGCTGATGCGGTCTTTGCGTGCCTTGACCGCGGCCATGTCGACTATCACTTCCCCGGTGGCTATCCCGAAGTCGCCGGCCCGCCGGGCCAAGTGTGCTGCGTGCGCGCTCGCCACCAGCGTCTTGGTGGGGATGCAACCATAGTTCACGCAGGTTCCGCCGACGAGCTTGCGCTCGATCACCGCAACCGTTTGGCCGACAGCGGTGAGCCGTCCGGCTAGGGCCGGGCCGGCCTGACCCGCGCCCACAATGATCGCGTCGAAACGTTTCGCCATCTCTGGGTTTCTACAGCAGACTGACCAGGAACGCTACCAGGAATCCTCCGCCGAGGGCCAGAACATCCTCACCGAATGCTCCCCGACGGTCATTCCCGTCATTGGCAGTGGCCACCAGGCTGCGCAGTGCGGCGCCACCGAGAGTGCCGAGCACCGCACCGATGAGGCCGGCGCCGGTCGCACTGAACGTGTGGAAGAACGCGCTGCCGATCACCGCACCGGCGAAGCCTCCGGTGATCAGGCGAGCGGCAAACTGCGGTGGCACCTTGCGACTCGGAGTCTTGGGTAGCTGGTCGGTGACCAGCTCGCCGAGAAGCAGAATCGTCAGCACGGTCACGGTAATGGGATGGGCCATCCACTCCGACCACTTGTCGGCGACGTCGATCCACCCGAACATCGCACCCCACGCCACCAAGGCCGGAGCGGTCATGGCGCGCAGACCGGCGACCACACCGATCATCAAAGCCAGAAGCAGAACGAGAACCTGGGTCATCGACCCTCCCAGCGCTGGATGGACATCGCGACGCTAACACGAGCGCTCACGTGGCGCCCCAAGATCAGAAGCGGCAGAACCTGATGTCGGAGGCGAGGATCGCTTTCGCGCCGATCGCAGAAATTTGATCCATGATCGTGTTGACATCGCGTCGCGGCACCAGCGCGCGCACCGCGACCCAGGCCGGATCTGCCAACGGCGCGATCGTCGGGGACTCCAATCCTGGGGTGACCGCGGTAGCCCTTTCGAGCAGTGCGCGGGGACAGTCATAATCCAGCATTAGGTACTGCTGACCGAACACCACACCCTGTACCCGGGCGGCTAATTGGTCTCGGGCCGCAGCCTTTTCGCCTCCATCTATCTCGCCGTCCACTTCAGCGCAATCGGCGCGCTCGATCAGCACCGCCTCGGAATCGCATAGCGAGTCACCGAAGGCCACCAGGTTGTGCAGGCCCAGGGTGCGACCGGAACCGACGACATCGGCAATCGCGTCGGCGAGGCCGAGCTGCACCGAGATTTCCACCGCGCCGTCGAGCCGGATCACCGTCGCGCCGATTCCGTGGGCAGCCAGATCTTTTCGCACCAGGTTGGGAAACGCCGTAGCGATCCGCTTGCCTTCGAGGTCGGCCACGCACCACGATCGCCCGGCAGGAGCGGCGTAACGAAACGTCGAGGACCCGAATCCAAGCGCCAGCCGCTCACGCACGGGCGCAACGGATTCCTCAGCCAGATCCCGGCCGGTGATGCCGAGGTCAAGTTCTCCCGAACCGACGTAGGTCGCAATGTCCTTGGGACGCAGAAAAAAGAACTCGACCCGGTTGGCGGGGTCGACGACGGTCAGATCCTTGGCGTCGGTGCGCCGGCGGTATCCAGCCTCAGCAAGTATCTCGGCGGCGGAATCACTGAGCGTGCCCTTGTTGGGCACGGCGACTCTGAGCATGTCTCACAACTTCCGGTACACGTCATCGAGCGACAGACCGCGCGACAGCATCAGCACTTG